>Ga0209347_1001911_pt1 | contig 30022 bp, 25 predicted proteins | sample AutmiccommuBRH23_FD_187382 | JGI IMG/M metagenome (GOLD analysis project Ga0209347, IMG submission 187382) | Deep subsurface microbial communities from Mt. Terri, Switzerland - Autotrophic microbial communities BRH/23 (SPAdes) (version 2) | ecosystem: Environmental > Aquatic > Deep subsurface >...
AGGGCCCGGTAGCCGCCGTTCTCGTCCTCGGTGAAGAGCTCTGTGAGCTGCGGGTGGCGCAGGGGCTGACCGCTTTCGTCCGGCAGCAGGTTCTGCTCGGAGACGTAGGCGATGTACTCCGTCTCGGAGTTCTCCGCGAGCAGGTGGTAGTAGGGCTGCTCCTTGTGCGGGCGGACGTCCTCCGGGATCGACAGCCACCATTCCTCGGTGTTGTCGAACTCCGGATCGATATCGAAGATCACGCCGCGAAACGGGTAGAAGCGGTGGCGCACGACCTGCCCCACCGTGAATTTCGCTTGTTTCACCATTCCCATGGTGTCGATTGCCCTACCCATCTTGTCCTCGCGTCCATTCGAAGGGAGCGCGCGGCGGCTGTCAATCGGGCTGGGTCAATAGGGGTAACGGGCTGAGGCGTTCGTGCCTCAGCGTTTCGCCTCAGAACCCGTAAGCGACGGCGCGCTCAGGATCTTTTTCCGCAACGACCTTGGCAAGATCGACGATCACTTTAGCCTGCTTCCAAGTTGCGTCGTCCTGCATCTTGCCATCGATCATGACGGCGCCCGTGCCATCGGGCATCGCCTCCAGAATCCGCTTGGCGAAGAGGACCTCCTTCTCGTCGGGCGAGAACACCCGCTTGGCTATCTCGATCTGGCTGGGATGGAGCGACCAGGCGCCCAGGCAGCCCTGCAGGAAGGCGTTGCGAAACTGGGCCTCGCACGCCGCACCGTCGGAGAAGTCGCCGAACGGGCCATAGAACGGCTTCAGACCGTAGGCGAGGCAAGCGTCCACCATCTTGCCGACGGTGTAGTGCCACAGATCCTGCTGGAAGAACGGGCGGGCCGCGCCTTCGCCGACGGGGTCGGCGAGGACGCCGTAATCGGGATGGCCTCCGCCGACGCGGGTGGTCTTCATGCCGCGCGAGGCTGCGAGGTCGGCAGGCCCCAGGCTCATGCCATGCATGCGCGGGGAGGCGGCCGCGATGGCCTCGACGTTGTTGACGCCTTCGGCCGTTTCGAGGATTGCGTGGATAAGGATCGGCTTCTTGATCGCGTGCTTTGCTTCGAGCTGCGCCAGAAGCTGATCGAGATAGTGGATGTCCCAGGGCCCCTCGACCTTGGGCAGCATGATGACGTCGAGCTTGTCGCCGGCGGCCGCGACGATCTCGGTGACGTCGTCGAGCATCCACGGGCTGTTGAGGCAGTTGATGCGCGTCCAAAGCCCGGTGGTGCCGAAATCGTTGTCGCGCGCCATGGCGATGAAGCCCTTGCGCGCGGCCTCCTTCTGGTCCGCCGGGATTGCGTCCTCCAGGTTGCCGAGGACGACGTCGACCTGCGACGCGATATCCTTGATCTTGGCGCGGATCTTCTCGTTGTGGGGCGGCACGAAGTGGATCATGCGCTCCAGGCGTACCGGCAGCGCGCGCAGGGGCTCGGGCGCCCCAATTGCTAGAGGCTGGTAGAATTTCGCTGGCGTGCGCTGCTCGGCCATCGGCTAAGGCTCCCTTATTGCGGCGCAGCGCACAATATGGCGCGGCCGACGGGAGTCAACACACTCGCCAGTGCGTCGGATGGGCGCCGGGCAGGGCTGCCCGGGTCCGGCCTAGGACACCGCTGCGCTCGGTTGCGCGTTCGCGACGCTGGTGCCGCTGGCGTGGCCGTCCGCCTCCGGGTTCGACTGGACGATCACCAGAAGGGCGGAGAGGAAAGCGTCGGCATGCTCGGCAGGCAAAGACCGAAGAAAGGTGTCATTGACCCGCTTGACGATCGGCTGAGCGGCTTGCAGCACGCTTTGGCCCTGCTCGGTCAGCGTGATGGCGTAGGTACGGGCGTCCTCACGCGTGCGCTTGCGTTTCAACAGCCCCTTCCGGATCATGATCTGGACGACCTGGGAGACGGTAGAGCGATCGATCGCCGTGGCATCGATAATGTCCTGCTGGCTGGCCCCCTCCATCTGGGAGAGCGTCAGCAGGATGATGTACTGGCGTGCGGTGAGATCGATACCGGCCATCTCGCTGTGAAACAGCTCGCCGACGCACTGATTGGCTCGGTGCAGCAAGTGGAGGACGGAGCGGTTCAGTTGAGACTTGGGCATGACGAGGTCATTTCTCTCGTTTGTAGTGGACGTGGCACGAGATAGGGACGGCCCGTCTCCGGCGTGGATGACGGCGCCTAGGCGGCGCGCACAACTGTGATTTGATAACAGAATGGGACGCGGCGCTTGACCGAGGTGGCACTATCCGTTGACTGACTGAGCATTTAATTGCCAAGCGATGTAGTCCGGCCGCGGAACTGCTTGTTTGCCCGCCTTAATCTGCCAATACCTCCCGGGATAAGTGAGGGGGGCGAGAGCGGCAATCGACTTCTGCCCAAGAGGCCCGATAAGCCGTGACGTGCCCGAACGTGACCGCTTCGACACGCATCCACAGTAAATTGCCGGATTGGGACCTCCCCGGCGACATCAGCGACATCACCGTCAGCGGGAACACGATCCACACCGAGGGCGCGCCGGCGGACGGCCTCTTTTTTTCGGCTCTCGCAACAACCGCATCGATGTCACGAACAACGCCATCGGCACGCAAGGCTTCGACTCGTTCGGTATCGACTTCGACGAGGCGAACAGGAACGCGACCGTGACGGGCAACACGATCACCACCGAGGGGCCGAGCGCATCAGCCGCATCGGTGACGACTATCTCGACGTGATCTTCGACGGCAACGTCCTCGATGGCACCGGGAACACGATCGCAGCCGGCGCGACGGTCGGCGATGAGGTGTGCGAGTCTTCCGGGGGAGCTGAGGCTCGGTAGAAATTGCCGCTACCGTTTACGTAACGGGCTCGTGTCCGCCCTAAATTGTCTCGAGCGCTGCAGCCGGCAATGGGCCCGCGCACTCAGGTTTGATTTGCCGGGTGCGCGCAAACCGCCACAATGTGCGAAGGCATCCGGTGACAGGGTGCACTGCGCAAAGGGAGGCGACGATGGTCCACGTTACCGTCAAGAGCATGGTGTTGGGGTTCATCGCTGCAGCCGTTGCGGTCCTCACCGTTCATGAGCTGATCAGCTACATCCTCTTGCAGGCGGGTATTTTTCCGCGCGAGCCGTGGTCCATGAAGCCTGCGGCCGTGACCGGGCTTCCGCAAATCATCAGCGACATGTTCTGGGGCGGCTTCTGGGGGGTTCTGTTCGCCCTGATCTATCCCTTCATTCCCGGCGGCAGTCCGACGCTGAAGGGGCTGATTTTCGGCATCGTGGCGCCAGCGATCCTAGGAGTTCTGATCGCCATCCCGCTGCTCACCGGCAGGTTTCCGCTGTTTTTCGGCTTCGACGCCAAGATGATCGGCTCGGTCCTCTTGATCCTTGCCGGGTTCGGCGCGGGGATGGGCTGGCTCTATGGCTTCCTGAGCCGGCACGTTTGAGGGGTGCCGCGGCTCAGCCGTCGGGCTGGGTTTCGGTGACGCTCAGCGTGTAGGTGCCGGCGGCATCGCCGTAATAGTCGCGCACCTGCACGTAGTAGGCCGTGCCGGGCGCGGCCTTGAACGCGTAGCTCGCATCGCCGCCGCCCGTGGTGTTGCGGTGGTCGCCAAGACCGGCCTTGTTGGCATCGAACAGGCGAATGTGGGGGCGCAGCGTTGTCGAGGTGTTTGCGACCTTGATGAGGAGCTGGGTATCCGCGTCGCCCATCTCGATCCGGAAATAGTCGCTGTCGTGCCCGTCCATGATGCCGGCCTTCACATCGCTGCCGATCTGGATTGGTGCAGCGTGAAGGATGTCGTCGTTAGGTTCGAAGGTGTCGTAGGCCTTGGTGGGCGTGACGCGCAGCAGGTACACGCCGGTGTGCTCGCCGTAGTAGTTGCTGGCGCGGATGATGTAGGTGGTCTCGGGCGCGCCCACGAAGTCGTAGCTCAAATCCGCACCGGTGGTCGTATTGTAGCGCTCGCCGAGAAAGGCCTTCTTTGAGTCGTAAAGGCGCAGCCGCGGCTCGAGCGTCGTCGATCGGTTCTGCAGCTCGATGCGGATCCAGTCACGGTGGGTCTTGGGTGTGGTGAAGACGAAATAGTCGTCGTCCTTGCCCTCGCCGACGGACGCGGTCACCCAGGTGTCGAGCCTGAGTCCGTTCGTGGTCAGCATGTCGCTGTTGGGCTCGCTCTCCTGCGCTTCGATCGTAACGTTTTGAGGCGGCGTGGCTTTTAGCGTCTCTAAAGCCTGCTCCTTGCGCACCTGGACCACCTGCTGGTTGAAGTCGCGCGACACTTTCTTGGCGGCCTCGACCTCCTCGGCAATCTTCTCCTTGACCTCTGCGGCGGGCGTCGGCGCGGCCAGGGCGGCGGTGCTCGCGACGGAGCCGGTGGAGATGCCTTCCTTCACCGCGGAGCGCACGAGTTCGGCGATGTCGTCGAGGCGGGCTTCGTAGGTGCGCGCATTGCCCTTGCATTGGAGAAACTGCTCGGGATCGACCCGGCCCGCATCGAGCACGGTGCAGCAGGTCTTGAGATTGAGCGCCGTCATCTGCGCGCGCTCGGTGAGCTCGGCAATCTGCTCGCGCCCAATTTCGATCTCGCCTTCGGTCTTCAAGAAGCTGATTTTGGTCTTGAGCCCGATCGAGCTTTCCTGGAATACCGCTTCACACGGCGAGATGCGGCCCTTGGCAAGATCGTAGCCGAGGTAGATGACGGCGATCAGCGACAGGGCCGCGGCCATCGAGCCGATCGGGATGAGGTAACGAGCGAGACGCGATGTGTGCTTTGGCTTGCGGACGGATTGCTCGCTCACCGGACCCTCCCCCTGTCGTTGCCCGCGGGAAGGTTGGGTTCATAGGATGACGTCTGTCAATCCGTGTTGGGAAATGCCTGGTGATGAACGGCGTGCATGCGCGCGCGCCTGAGCTAGCTCCAGCGCCGATTGCTCCACATCCATTGCTCGGGCGCTTCCCGGATCCACGCCTCGAACTGCTCCTGCATGTGGGTCATGGTCCAGCGGATGTCCTCGGCCTGATTGGCCGTGCGCGGCACGCGCAGCTCCTTGAGCTCGATCTCGAAACGACTCTCTTTGCCGATGCGCTTGACGCGTGACAGCCAGATCCGCGCGCCGACGCGGCGGGCGATCATGGCTGCGATGGCCTGCGTTTTGGCGTCCTTGCCGAAGAACGGCACAGGAATGCCGCTGCGATCGTAGAGATCGCAGACCAGGCCGAGGCGGCCGCCGCGGCGCACGAAGTCCATGATCGCGCGCGCGGTCCGCTGGTCGTCGCCGTGATCGCCGACGTTGCCACGCCCGAACAACCCGTCCGGATAGAGGTCCTTGCGCTGATAGCGCAGATAGGCGTCGACGTAGGGGTTGGTCACCGACCGGTAGACGGCGGCCGGGGTGGCGCCGGCCCAGGTGAAGGGTAGGATGGCAAGCTCCCAGTTGCCCATGTGCAGGCTGACGCCGACGGCGGCGCCGAGCTTGTCCTTGTAGCGCGAGAAGATGTTCTGGCTCACGATCTCGATGCGCTCGGGCTCCTTCAGGAATCGGTCGATGCGCATCGTCTCGACCATGATGCGGCCGAGGTTCTCCCAGTGGGCGAGCGCAATCGCCTCACGCTCCTCATTCGTCTTCTCGGGAAAGGCGATGGCGAGATTATCCAGCGCCCGCTTGTGGCGCTTGGGATTGATCATCGGAGCAAGCTTGCGCCACGCGTAAGCGGAGAAGCCCGTGGCCACCGGCAGGGGCATGGACCGGAAGATGCCGGCGACCAAACGAAGGATCGCGTACTCGAAGCGATACTGGATATCGCGCAGAAGGCTGCCAAGCTTCATCTGTGGTATCGCCGAATCCTTGTCTCAAGCGAAGCAGACAGGTGATGACAACGCCCGCTCTGCTCCGTCAAGAGGTTGAGGCCGGTGACGCCGCAACGTGCCGCATCAGGGTCGGGGTGACGAACGAGGGGCCGAGCCCCTCGGAAATCGCAAGCCGACGCAGGGGCTTAATGGTCTTCAAGGCAAAGAGACCCGCCCCGCGCAGAAGCTGGACGGGCAGAAATCCGGAAATGAGCGTCCTGTTCAGCAGATCGATCGACCAGGCGCGCGAGGCAATATCGGACCGGCGCCCCTTCGCGTAGCTCTCCAGCACCTCGGGGCTGCCGATATCGGCTCCCGACGCCACCGCCTCAGCGATGCAATCGGCCAGGATGGCGACATCGCGCAGGCCCAGATTGAGGCCCTGGGCGCCGATCGGCGGAATGACGTGAGCGGCCTCGCCGACGAGCGCCACGCGATTGCGGCCGGCGGGATCGGCCGAAAGGCCGGATAGGGGGAACAGCCCGCGCGGCCCCAGCTCCCCGATCGGGCCCAGCAGCCCCTGCAACCGGGCCTCCAGGGTGGCACGGAAGGCGGTCTCGTCGAGATCGGCCAGGCGGCGTGCGACTGCCGGGCGCTCGACCCAGACCAGGCTGGAGGTGTTTCCGGGAGAGGGGACCACCGTGAACGGCCCGTTCGGCCGGTGGAATTCGGTCGAGATGCCGTGGTGCGGGCGCTGGTGAGAGAAGGCGCAGGTCAGGGCGCTCTGCTCGTAGGCCCAGGTGCGCGGAACGATGCCCGCAGCGGCCCGGCAAATGGAGTTGCGCCCGTCGGCACCGACGGTGAGCGCGACCGACCTCTCGCTGTCATCGCTCAGGCGGATCAAGACACCCTCAGGCGAGATGTCGAGGCCCGTCACGCTTGCCGTCTCGATCGTCTCGATATTGGCAGCCGCTGCAACCTGGCGGCTCAGCGCCGCGACGAGTGCGAGATTGGTGATGTTCGCGCCGAAGCTGTCGAGACCGACCTCGCGGGCCCTGAAGGTAACCTCGGGAGCCCGCATCAGGGACCCCATGTCGTCGATGATCCGGATGCCCGTCAGCGGCTCGCCCATGGTGCTGTCGGTGTCGACGGCGCCGAGGTTCTGCAAAAGCAGCATCGACCCGGTGAACAATGCTGCGGTGCGATTGTCGCCGCTGGTTGGAGGGGTCCCAATGAGTGTGACCTGCAGTCCCGAACGGCCCAGCGCCAGAGCGGCCGCGAGGCCCGCTGGACCCGCTCCAACCACTGCGACGGCTGTTTGAACGGCGTTTTTCATGACAACTCCAATGGACCGGTTCGCCGGGCCAAATTGCCGGTTTGCTCAAGCGATTCAATAGTCAGGTGTCACAGGTGACACGCGGTCTTTGTCACAAACTGTCATAGAAGGATTTGACGTTTACGGGCTCCGAATCAATCGGGTAGCACTGGCTCCAGCGAGGCTCTGCAACGGCAGCGTGTGTTTGCCGTGACTTGGGAGCTTAGCGGCGTGGTCGCGTGAGTGTGCGTAACAGTTCGTCACAGTTGCGTCGATCGAAGGCCAAGTTGAGGCGTACCTTCGAGGGAGTTCAGTATGTTCGGGGGAGTAGGTAAGCCGGCTGGGTGGGCATCCATCCTCATTGCCGGTGGTTTGGTTCTCGGCGGCAGTATGTCCGCCAATGCCGCCGATTTCGGCGGCGATTGCTGTGCGGATCTCGAGGAGCGCGTTGCGGAGCTCGAGGCGACCACGGCGCGCAAGGGCAACCGCAAGGTTTCGCTGGCGATCTACGGCAAGGTCAACCAGGCCCTGATGTTGTGGGACGACGGCGTCGAGCAGAACGTCTACTCCGTGACCAACGACGCCTCGCGCACGCGTTTCGGTTTCAAGGGTAAGGCCAAGGTCACCAGCGACCTTGAGGCTGGCTTCAAGATCGAGATCGGTATTCGCTCGGCCAACTCTAAGCGCGACAACCAGAACAATCCTCTGGGTGCCAGCGCCGACACCGGCTTCGACATCCGTCACGCCTGGTGGCACCTGAAGAGCAAGACCTACGGCACCATCCAGGTCGGCCATACGCCGACGGCCTCGCAGGAGATCACCGAGTCGAACGTCGCCGGCACCGGCGACGCCGGCAAGTTCTCGGATGTCGAGGATAGCGGCGGCGGCTTCCGCCTGATCTCGGGTGGTGCACAGAGCAGCCAGGACTGGCGCCGCCTGATCGCCCGCACGGGTTCGGCCCCTGGTGAAGGCGACCGTCGCGAAGCCATCTACTACGTCTCTCCGACCTATTCTGGGTTCTCCGTGAGTGCCGGCTGGGGCGGCGACGACTTCTGGGACGCCGGCGTGCGCTACTCGAATGAAATCGGTTCCTTCGAGATCGAGGGTGGCATCGCCTACTCCGAGATCACGGATGAGGTGGACAACAGCGCAATTCATGGCTGCCCGACGAACACCCAGTCGCACTGCCAGATGCTCGGCGGTTCGATCAGCATCATGGAAACCAAGTCGGGCATCTACGGCAACTTCGCCGCCGGCCAGATGTGGGACGATGATGCCACGGTGAACGTTGCTGGCGCAGTCGACGACACCTACTTCTTCTGGGCCGCTGAGGCGGGCATCCAGAAGAAGTGGAACCATCTCGGCAAGACCACCTTCTTCGGTCAGTACTACGACTATGACGGCGGCGCGGTGCAGCGTACGTTCTCTGCTACCGATGCAGCGAACTCCTTCAACGCCGACGCGCAGATCGCAAGCTCCGAAGTGCAGGTGTGGGGCCTCGGCGTGATGCAGAAGATCGACGCTGCCGACATGAAGCTCTACGCCCTCTATCGGCACTATGAGTTCGATATGGATCTCACCGACGGGAACACGATCCAGGCTTCCAACGCACTTGAGGATTTCGACGTCCTGATGACGGGCGCCGCAATCAAGTTCTAAGGTCCGCCTGCTACTCCCGGACCGGGATGGAGCCGCCCTCAAAAGGGGCGGCTCCTCTCTTTTTCTGGGGATGGTTCGGCTATGCGCTAGGATGTGGCAGAATCATCACATGGCTTTAGGAACACAGGAACGGAACAAATCTTAACCCGGGCTTTACCTTGCCTAAAACATCCTTGTCATGTTGGAGGCGAGAGATCATTTTCGCACCAGAGGCGGATTAGACAATCGCGCTTGCGGGGTTACGTGATGAGGAGCGGGTTAGTCGTAGGACTTGCGTTGGTACTGGCGATCATCGCCGGGCCATACGCGTACGCGTTCCAGGAGCAACAGTCGGGTGTGGCGCCGCCAGCAGCAGGCGAGGCCGCAGCAGCCGCGCCGGGAGTTCCCGCCGAGCAGCCTTTGGGTTTGTCGGGCGAGACCGCGACGCCGAATGCCAACGAGGGCACCGAGATTCGCATTCCCGGCCTCGGCAAGCTGGGCGTGCTTCCAAAAATGGACTTCGGTCTCGAGCTTCTCTACGGCGCAGCCGAGCAGAAGCAGGAAGCGGTTCAGCCTGAAGCGGTTCCGGGCTCTGAGCCTGACGACCTGATGATCAGGGGTACGGTCAAGCACCGCTTCTGATCTGGCCGGGGAGTTCAGCACCTGACGTCAATATTCGAGCGCGCTGCCGGAAGGTAGTGCGCTTGCCTGCTGTTGGCGCTCAACCTTTCGCGTATCAAACTGGATTGGCGCAGGGCGTTCTCCGATTGAGACCGGGATGGTATCCGGCTCGATTCGCGGGCGGGCCTTGCCCTCCACGCTGGACGTGCCGAAGGGGCGGGAATGCAGGCAGACAATCCAGGTATCCGCGTCGCGGCCGGTGCGGTTCATCTGTTCACCGCGCTGGGGGCCGTGTGCGGGTTGTTTGCCGCGCTCGCGGCATTCGACGGCACCTGGGAGAGGATGTTCGCCTGGCTCGGTCTCGCTCTGATCATCGACGGCATCGACGGCACGTTTGCCCGCCTCGTGCGGGTGGACCAGCGGCTGCCGCGATTCAGCGGCGAGCGGCTGGATCTGGCGATCGACTACGTGACGTATGTCTTCGTGCCGGCCCTTGCATTGCTGCGGGCGGGTTTCCTCGAGGGTCCCATCGGTCTTGCCCTCGCCGCGGCGATCCTTCTGTCCTCCCTCTATCACTTCTCGGATCTGGCCAGCAAAGGCGAGGATTACAGCTTCGTAGGCTTTCCCGCGGTGTGGAACATCGTGGCCTTCTATCTGTTCGCATTCGCCATGCCGGTCTGGCTGGCGAGCGCGATCGTTGCCCTCTGCGTGGTCCTCACGTTCGTGCCCATGCGCTGGGTGCATCCGCTGCGCGTCGTGCGACTGCGGATCCTCACGCTGCTCATAACGTTGGGCTGGTCGGTGGCTGCTATCGCCGTGGTCTGGAGCGGATTTCCCGCGGGCTTCGGGACCGGCGCGATGCTGTTGATCGCCGCCGGCTATCTCATCGCCCTGGCCTTGCGGCGTGAGATCGTCCGCCTGCGCGCCATGAGGCAGCGGGGGGAGTCGGCCTAGATCTAGGCCTCGGCGATCTCATCGACCTCGACCACCTGCGACGGCATGGGTGCGCTCGCGTCCTCTTTGGCCCACGTGGCCTCGGCCTGGCGGATGGAACCGTGGCCCGTGATCTCCACGTCCACGAAGCCCGCGTCGCGCAGGCGCTCCCCGATCATTTCATTGTCTGCGAGCTGCTCGAGCAGCCCCAGCTTGATCACCGCCCGGTAACGCCTGCCCTGGCGGACTGTGAATGTCGACATCGCCTCTGCGGCTCCCTTGTTTGGTCGGTGGCCATAGCACACTCGACGATAGAGCGGAGTGCCGCGGCGGGGGCAAGTCGTGGATCGGTGTCGCGTCCGCGGGCGTGCCCGCGACCTGTCCGAGGCAATCCACTGCGCCGCCTGGGAGGGCCCGTCTTTAACCAAAACGTGCTAGGGGTGCGCGCTGCGCCACACCAGGAGCCGGAAATCGCGTACACCAGCGCGACACAGTGCGGCCTTCCCGCCTATTCTGTTGCAGACTAGCCCTTCCGAGACGAGCCTCCGTGAGAAGAAGTGCCTGATGAAGATTGTTATCGCCCCGGATTCCTTCAAAGAGAACCTGACGTCGCTTGAAGTCGCCACCGAGATCGAAACCGGCCTGAAACGAGTCTGGCCGGACGCCGTATTCGTCAAGGTGCCGATGGCCGACGGCGGCGAGGGAACCGTGCGGTCGCTGGTGGATGCGACCGGTGGCGAGATCGTCAAGGTCGAGGTCTCGGGGCCGATGGGTGACAGGGTGCTGGCCTCCTACGGCTTGCTGGGCGACAAGCGCACTGCGGTGATCGAGATGGCTGAGGCCTCGGGCCTCCCGCTCGTGCCGAAGGAGAAGCGCAACCCGCTGGTGGCGACGACATTCGGCACCGGCGAGCTTATCGCCGATGCGATCAATCGCGGCGTCGAGGAGATTATTCTCGGCATCGGCGGCTCCGCCACCAACGACGCCGGTGCGGGGCTTGCCCAGGCGCTGGGCGTGCGGTTCCTGAATTTCGGCGGCGCGCCCATTCGCGACCTCATCTCCGGCGGCGACCTCGACGAGGTCCAGGCCGTCGACATGAGCGGTGTCAATCCGGGGCTTGCACGCGTGCGTGTTAGCGTCGCCTGCGACGTGACCAATCCGCTCTACGGCGAAAAGGGAGCCTCGCGCGTCTATGGCCCGCAGAAGGGCGCCACGCCCGAGATGGTCGAGCAGCTCGACAAAAACCTCGCCCACTTTGCACACATCATCAAACGCTCGATCGGGATCGACGTGGCCGATCGCCCCGGTGCGGGTGCCGGCGGCGGCATCGGCGCAGGCCTGATGGCCTTTACCAATGCGACGCTGAAGCGTGGCGTGGAGCTGGTCGTCGCCGCGACGAAGCTCGAGGATCACATGGCGGGCGCCGACCTTGCATTCACGGGCGAGGGGCGGGTCGATTTCCAGACCGCATTCGGCAAGACGCCTTCGGGGGTCGCTGCTGCGGCGCGCAAGCATGGTGTGCCGGTCGTCGCCATCGGCGGCGGCCTGGCGGACGATGCCGCCGGCGTCTTTGCGCATGGCATCGATGGGCTGGAGACGGCGACGCCGAATGCCATGCCGCTCGACGTCGCGATCGGCAAGTCGCGTCAGTATCTGCAGGATGCGGCAGAGCGCGCCGCGCGCCTCATCGTGATCGGCCAACGCGTGGGATCGCGCAGCTAGGGCGGTGCCCATTACAGTATGAAGAAGCCACGCGCGTCGCTAAAGGCGCAGTGTCATGCGGTTCCCGTGCTTTGTGCCGAGTGGCTGGAAGGCCCGAACTTTTTTCGGACAGCCTCCTGGGTCCATCGCACACGGCGGTCAAGCCAGATTGTCTGCGTGTTGCCCTGCGCGAATGCCGCCGAGCGCTCGATCAGGTGCGCGAGGTGCGCCCTGTCTTGCGCGATCTCATAGACTTTGCGCCCCAGCGCCTCCGGCTCGAACCATGGAACGGTTTCGACGCCGGCACCGACCTCCGCCAGCTCATGGTAGTAGTAGGTGTCGTACGCGAGAACCGCTTGCCCGCTCGCCATCGCGTCCAACGCGCTGCGCGGCGTATCCTCGCTGAGCGGTGCGGCAAGCAGCACGTGATACCGGCGTAGCTTGCGGAGGAACTCGCGGCCGAATGGCATTTGACCGTGGAAATGCGTGACGTCGGTGAGCCCGAGCTCGCCAGCGAGCGCTTCCAGTGCGGGGCGTGCATCTCCGTCACCGATAATGTCGAAGACGAAATTGTGCAGATCGAGGTTGCGCGCATGAGCCAGGGCCCGCAGCATATGGTCGACGCCCTTGTAACCGGTCAGGCGTCCGAAATAGCAGATGCGCAGCACTGATTGCGTGTGCTTCACCTCTTCGAGTTTTGCGGCCAGCTCGTCGGGCAGAATGATGTCTTCCGCGCTGTAGGCCGCATCGAGAATGTTCTTAACGTTGTCTCGACCATTGCCGTAGTCGCGCGCGAGCTTGGCGCCTTTGTAGAGAACAACCGATCCCATTCGGGCAATGGCCGCAAGCTGCAGATGGGCGATCGGCCTGTGAAAGAGCTGATTGACCCAGTATTGACGCCGGTTCCAGTGTCCCGTGCGCCGGTTCATCGCGGGGGTCATGCGTGCGTCGATGTCGGAGACGCCGATGGTCACTTTGCCGCCGAGGCTGCCCATCAGGAATGCGGGAAACTCGAACATGCGATAGATGCTCGAGGGCCCGGTGTGCACGACGTGCGCGCGTTTCACCTCTTGGCGCAGCTTCGCCAACACGCCGGGCAGGGCTCCGAGAAAGCCCAGTCGGCCGATGTCGTTGGGAAAGAGCGGAGCGAAGCGGATGCCGTCGTTGGCGCGTTCGAGCACCGCAAGGCCAGATTTGGATCGCTCATAAGCGTCGCGTGACATCTGCGGTGCGGCGATCACGACGTTGCGCGCAAGAGGTCCCAGACGGTCGCGCAGAAGCTTCAGGTGCTCGGCGAAGGCGGACTCGATGGCAAACCGATTGTCGTCGATCGCGTATGCCGGCACCGGTACCACAATGAGGTACGATGGCGTTTCGTCAGCCTGGGCAGTCTCTTCGCGCACACCTGCATACCAACGCAAACGATGTCAGCTCCGGGCCATGCTTGGAGCCGGCGATTTCCTTTGTCCAGTTGGTCTCAAGAAGAGACTTAATGTAAATAATTGCCGGTGGATTCACTAATCAGGTGGCGGCAATGGCGGAGGGGGTGGGATTCGAACCCACGGTGGGCTTGCACCCACGCCGGTTTTCAAGACCGGTGCCTTAAACCACTCGGCCACCCCTCCCGACTGACAAATCAGGGACCTATCAGTTGAGCGCGCCGGCTCAAACCGGATATTGGCGCCCATTTGGGCATCCCGCGCGGTCTTCCCGCTCGCCCTCCGTCCCGCGTCGCTCGAGGCCGCGGCCGGTCGAGGGTTTGCAGGGCCGAGGCGTGGGTATGCCGCAGGCCGTGGAACATCACAAGAGGCAGTCTCCCGGGGGGCAAGGATCTTCGCGTGCACCCGCGGGAGCGCGAGAGCAGAATACTCTAGCTCAGCTCATTTTGCCGGGGGCCTTGCCGCGGTCCAGTTGCCAAACTGCATTCTCAGGAGGCGTCAGTGGTATCACCATATTACAGCAGACAGCATGTCGAGGATCAGGTGCGGCGCGGATTTCATCGCGAGATCATCGGCGCCATGTGGGACGAGATTGGAGATCTTCAATTTGAGTTGCTCAAGGCCAATGGAATGCAGCCGCATCACACGCTGTTGGATCTTGGTTGTGGCAGTCTTCGGCTTGGCGTGAAGGCGGTTGGCTACCTTGATGCGGGAAATTATTGGGGTACGGACCTCAATCAGGAGCTTCTGGATGCGGGGTATGACAAGGAGCTTGCGCCTCTCGGCCTAACCGAACGCCTACCTCGATCCAACCTTGTCCGCGACACCGATTTCGAGTTTGCCGGCATCCCGAAACAGATCGACTTTGTGATGGCGAACTCGGTGTTTACGCATCTCCCACTGAACCATTTGCGTCTGTGCCTGGCTCGGCTCGATGCGCATTTGACCGGACCTTGCACATTCTTTTTCACGCTCTTCTGCCCAACCGGCGGCAAGCCCGTTGCCGAAGCGAGCGTGCAGAAGGACGGGATCGTGACCTTTCCTCACAAGGACCCCTACCATCACATGCCCGAAGACGCGGCGTATTTGGCCAAGAGGACCGACTGGAAGATCGATTTCATCGGCGACTGGCAGCACCCGCGCAATCAGCAGCTGGTGAGGGCAACGCGTTAGCGGGTGAAGTCTTCCCCGATTCTCATGAGCGGCGCACGTGCGGCTCCCCGACCGATTCGGTTGGAGCCTTGGGGCCCATGTCGCAGGCGGGGCGGTTTTTTACCGGATGCTAAGCATGAATTGCCATGATTGTAACGATCTGGCATCCCGCCGCCCCCAGCACACTCAGGTTGCGAGGGGAGTGTGCGACGGCAGATGCAGGAGGCGAGGAAAAAAGCGTGTGTTCGGTGAGGTTTGAATCGATACCTCTAGTTCGACATTTCCGATCCGCCCCTCTTGCACGCATCTCGATCCTTCCGTTCACCGCTACAACAATAGCCATCGCCGCATGCTCGTCGGCCCCATCGCCTTCCTCATCCAAGGCCGCGGTTTCGCCCAGCGTTCGCGCGGACAGCACCAGCACCGTCAGCTCGTCCGGCCTGCCCAAAGGTGGCGGCATCTATAAGGTCGGCAAGCCCTATACGATCAAAGGACGCCTCTACGTTCCCCAAGAAGACGAGAGCTACGACGAGACCGGCATCGCCTCGTGGTACGGCTCGGCCTTCCAGGGCAAGCTCACCGCCAACGGCGAAACCTTCGACATGAATGCGCTGACGGCTGGGCATCCGACGCTACCGATGCCGACCTATGCCTACGTCACCAACGTGGGCAACGGGCGCACGATCCTCGTCCGCATCAACGACCGTGGTCCGTACGTGACTGATCGCATCATCGATCTGTCCGCGCGCTCGGCGCATGAGCTGGGGTTCTCGAAGCAGGGGCTGGCGCGCGTACGGGTCCGCTATGCCGGCAAGGCGCCGCTGAACGGCGATGATTCGGCCGAGCGTCGCTATCTGATGGCGCAGTCCTGGTACCAAAGCGAGACGAGGGTCGCGAGCACCTCGGGCATCGATGAGCTTCTCGACGGACTGGGCTGGTCGGTGGCGAGCTATCGCAAGCGGTTGGTGGAGCCCGACGGAACGGTTCAGCGCTCAGGATTGCTCGGGCGCGAAACGCTAATGGAGGTGGGCCCGTTCTCGACGAGGTCGGAAGCCGAGAGGATGTGTCATGATCTTAGTCAGTACGGTCCCGCACGAGTCGAGGACTATCACAATGGGCCGATGTCGGCTTTTCAGGTGAGGGCAGGGCCGTATCGAGATGAGAAAGCGCAGAGCGCGGCGGAACGGGTCGCCAGCGCGCGGTCGAATTCTCAGTAGTGTGGGGACCGTAGGGCTACGCCGTTGACTCTGGGGGCACACTGATTTGATAGTCTGTAGAGCCTCCGATCACATGCAAAAGGTGCCAGGACAGCCATGCTGACGTCGGTCACATTGCGTTTGGACGCTTGGTGCCAAGTCGTCTCGCCGAGCCCGAAGGCCACGCTTTTCGCCGCGTGCAGAGCCGTGACATGTCTGTTTGTCGCGACGACATGTCTGTTTGCACAGGCTGCGGTGAATTCGGCCCATGCTTTTACTTCGCGAGCCAAGGCTGCGATCCTGATCGACGCCGATACCGGGGCGGTGCTCTATCAGAGCAACGCCGACGACCCGCTTCCCCCCGCGAGCATCACCAAGCTGATGACGGCCGAGCTCGTCTTCCAGGCGATCAAGGCCGGCCGGGTCAAGCTCACCGACGAGATGACGATGAGCGTGCACGCCTGGCGCACGGGCGGAGCGCCCTCGCGCACCTCGGCGATGTTCGTTCCCGTCAACACGACCGCGACGGTCGACGACCTTTTGCAGGGCATGATCGTGCAGTCGGGCAACGACGCCGCGATCGCGATTGCGGAAGGGATGTCGGGCACCGAGGAAGCGTTCGCCAAGCGGATGAACGCCGAGGCGAAGCGCATCGGGCTCACCAAGTCGGAGTTCAAGAATCCGACCGGGCTCAACGCCCCCGGGCACGTGATGTCGGCGCGCGATATCGCGACCTTGTCGCTCTACATCATCAAGGAGCACCCCGAGTTCTACAAACTGTTCTCGGAGAAGGTGTTCGAGTACCGCCGCTTCAAGTTCCGCAACCGTAACCCGCTTCTGTTCGAGAACATCGGCGTGGACGGCTTGAAGACGGGAAGCCTCAGCGTCGTCGGCCACAACCTGGCGGCCTCTGCGGTGCAGAACGGCAAGCGCCTGATCGCGGTCGTGATCGGACTGCCGAGCAAGAAGGACGCGGCCAACGAGGCGCGCAAGCTGCTGCTGTGGGGATTCCGCAGCTTCGGCTCGTTCAAGCTGTTCGATGCGGGCGAGACGGTGGGCATGGCACGCGTCTGGGGCGGCGAGCGATTTTATGTGCCGCTCACTGGCGATGGCCCGGTGATGGTGATCCTGCCGCGCGTGCCGGCGAACCCCAAGCTCAAAGCCGAGATTACCTACGACGGTCCGCTGAAGCCGCCGATCAAGAAGGGCGATCAGGTGGCGACCTTGCGCATCGTCAGCGAGACCAACGCGGTCAATGAGGTTCCGCTCTATGCGGGCGAGGATGTGCAACCCGGCGGTCTCGTCCGGCGCGGCCTCGATGCCTTAGCGCACCTCGCCCTGAGCTGGGTTGCGCTCTAGCCCCGTCCTGGCTGTCATGATAGGCACGGCCTGACCGGGCGGTCCGGTCCGGCTGCCTCATGCATTGGCCGGACTGGCAAAGGGGCGGCGACATGGCACTGGGCAAGTTCATCACGTTCGAAGGCGGCGAGGGGTCGGGAAAATCGACCCAGGCGCGCGTTCTTGCCGACCGCTTGTCCGCACGAGGGATCGAGGTGGTGCTGACGCGTGAGCCCGGCGGTTCGCCGTTCGCCGAGGCGCTGCGCGCCTTCATTCTCGACCCCGAGACGCCGCCCCACTCGGCGCTGTCAGAGGCGCTGATGTTCTATGCCGCGCGCGCCGACCATCTGGACAAGCTGATCCGTCCCGCCCTCAACAGCGGGCGATGGGTGATCTGCGACCGCTTCTCCGATTCCACCCGCGTCTATCAGAGCGAGGCCGGCGGGTTGCCGACCGAGGTCTTCAACACGCTGGAGGAGATCGTGGTGGAGCCGACGACGCCCGACCTCACTTTCATTCTGGATCTGCCGGCCGAGCTTGGTCTCGGACGCGCTCTGGGCCGCCGCACCGCCGGCCGCGCGAATGCGGACACCGAAGCCGACGCCTACGAAAAGCGCGAGCTAGCTTTTCACTGGAAGCTGCGTGAGGCGTTCGCCGCGATCGCGCGCTCGGAGCCGGAGCGTTGTGTGCTCGTCGACGGTTCTGCCGATGAAGCCGATGTCGCCGAAGCCATCTGGGCTGCGGCCGAAATGCGTCTGGTCATCGGGGCACGCTGATGGCCCGCGCGCCCGTCGCCCAGGAGATCGTGGTGCCGCCGGAATCGGACCGGCTCGAAGGCTTTCCGCATCCGCGCGAGACCAAGACGCTCTACGGTCACGGCGAGGCCGAGCAGACGCTGGCCCAGGCCATCAACGGCGGGCGGACGCATCATGCGTGGCTAATCACTGGGCCGAAGGGCATCGGCAAGGCGACGCTCGCCTATCGCTTTGCGCGCACAGCACTTGCAGCGCCGGGCGAACGCGCGCCTTCGGGCGACAGTCTCGACGTAGCCGAGACCACGACCGCGAGCCGGCAGGTGCATGCGCTATCCCATCCCGGACTCTTGTTGCTCCGTCGGCCTTATGACGAGAAGGCGAAGCGGTTCGCGACCTCGATCCCGATCGACGAGGTGCGCCGCCTGAAATCGTTTCTGGCCCACAGCGCGACCCAGGACGCCTGGCGCGTCGTCATCGTGGACGAGGCCAACGAGCTCAATCTCAATGCGGCCAACGCACTTTTGAAGTCTCTCGAAGAGCCGCCGCCGCGGACGGTGTTCCTCTTGATCTCCTCCGCGCCCGGCCGGCTGTTGCCGACGATTAGGTCGCGCTGTCGCGTGCTGGCGCTGAAGCCGCTGGGCAACGAGGATCTGCGTGCAGCCGTCTTGCGGGCGCTGGCGGCCGCCGGGCAGGACGCGCCCGATGCCTCCCAGTGGCCCGTGCTGGAGCGTCTGGGCGAGGGAAGCGCCGGTCGTGTGCTGGGGCTGATGGGGGCCGGCGGGCTGGAGCTTTACGAGCGGATCGCCAGGCTCGTCGCCGCCCTGCCGCGGATCGACTGGCGCACCGTGCACGCGCTTTCCGACGAGCTACAACCCATCACCGCTCAGCCCCGTTTCGAGCTGTTTTTCGAGCTTTTACTCAATTCGATCGAACGGCTGATCCGGGCCCAGGCGACGGGAGAAGGGGCCGACGCGGAGCGCAATCTGGCCGCCCGCCTGATCGGCGCGGAGCGGCTTGCCTCCTTTGCCTCCGTGTGGGAAAGAGTAGGCCGCGCCAAGGCTGAGACCGTTGCCCTCAACCTGGACCGCAAGACCCTGATAATAGAGACGTTCGGACGCTTAGCTGCGGCCGCACAAGATGGAAAGCCCGCCTAGTGTGATGATCGAGAAATTCGCCACTACATGCGACTGGGTTCGGAGCGAATTTCTCGATCTGAATCACACTAGTGAATCTATGATTCTAGTGTCCCTTATGATTCCGAAGTTTGCTCCGGATCCAAGTCGCGAGCTCAGGCGAACTTCGGAATCGGGACACTAGCAGATGCAGGTCACGCGCTGGTTGCAGAATGGGACGCGGCTCTTCGCTCGAATGTGATGCGAAGCGCCTCGGCACGTGCCGAGCCCGAACCCTGCCGTTCTTCCCATCTGTCAGCACGAGGACCTGAAGTGCCATGAGCGGGCGCACGAAGTTCTACATTACCACGGCCATCTCCTATCCCAACGGCGAGCCACACATCGGCCACGCCTACGAGGCGATTGCGACGGACGCGATTGCGCGCTTCGAGCGCCTCGACGGCAAGGACGTCTACTTCCTGACCGGTACCGACGAGCACGGTCTGAAGATGAAGCAGACCGCGGCCAAGGAAGGGCTGACGCCGCGCGAGCTTGCCGACCGCAACACCAAGCGGTTCCGCGAGATGGCGGGGCTGTTGGGTCTGTCCAACGACGACTTCATCCGCACCACCGAGGAGCGTCACACCCAGTCGACGCAGGAGATCTGGCGCCGCATGGAGGCCGCCGGCGACATCTTCCTCAAAAACTACGGCGGCTGGTACTCGGTGCGCGACGAGGCGTTCTACGCCGAGAGCGAGACGACCGTCGGCGAGGACGGCGTGCGCCGCGGTCCGCAGGGAACGCCGGTCGAGTGGACGGAGGAGGAGACCTACTTCTTCCGGTTGTCGGCTTATCAGGACAGGCTAATCGAGCATTACGAGAAGCATCCCGATTTCATCCTGCCGCCGGAGCGCCGCAACGAGGTGATGAGCTTCGTCAAAGGCGGTCTGGAGGATCTTTCGATTTCGCGCACGACGCTCGACTGGGGCATTCCCGTTCCCTCAGCAAGTGGCGCGGAGGAGACCAACGGACCGCCGCACGTAATGTATGTCTGGGTCGACGCGCTGACGAACTACGTCACCGGCGTCGGATTCCCTGATGAGAAAAACGAGCTGTGGCATTACTGGCCCGCTGACGTGCACGTCATCGGCAAGGACATCCTGCGCTTTCACTCGGTCTACTGGCCCGCGTTCCTGATGTCGGCTGGCCTGGAGCTGCCCAAGCGCATCTTCGGCCACGGCTTCGTGCTGTCAAAGGGCGAGAAGATGTCGAAGTCGGTCGGCAACGTGGTCGATCCGTTCGATCTCGTGCACGCCTATGGTCTCGACCAGGTGCGCTACTTCTTCCTGCGCGAGGTGAGCTTCGGGCACGACGGCAACTACAGCCCGGAGGCGATCGCAAACCGCATCAATGCCGACCTCGCCAACGATCTGGGCAACCTGGCCCAGCGCTCGCTGTCGATGATCGCCAAGAACTGCGATGGCAAGGTACCCGAGCCCGGCGCGTTCACGCCTGAGGACGAGGCCATTCTAGCCGCGGCCGATGCGCTGCATGGCAAGGCGCGCGAGGTGATGGATCGCCAGGCAGTGACAAAGTACCTCGACGCGGTCTGGGCCGTCGTTGCCGACGCCAACCGCTATTTCGCGGGCGAGGAGCCGTGGGCGAAGAAGAAGACCGACTTCAAGCGCATGGAGACGATCCTCTATGTGACGGCGGAGGTTGTACGCCAGGTCGCGATCCTGGCCGCGCCGGTGATGCCGCATTCGGCGGAGAAGCTGCTGGGGCTTCTCGGCCAGGCGAGCGAGGCGCAGACGTTTGCTTCGCTCGGGGCTGCAGGACGGCTGGTGCCGGGAACGGTGTTGCCTGAGCCCGCAGGCGTGTTCCCACGCTATGTAGCACCCGATGCCGAGGACGGCGGCAAGCCCGAGGGCAAACAACCCAAGCTGAAGCAGAAGGCGCCCAAAGGCGAAGCCAAGGACAAGTCCAAGGGTGAAACCAAGGGCAAAGCATGATGCTGATCGATCACCACTGTCACCTTGATTTTCCCGAGCTGGAGAAGGACCGCGAGGCCCTTCTCCGCCGGGCCAAGGACGCGGGCGTGGGCGTGATGGTCACCATCTCGACCCGCATCCGCAACCTCGACAAGCTGATCGCCATCGCCGAGGCGCACGACAACGTCTATTGCTCGGTCGGTACGCATCCTCACAACGCGCACGAGGAGCTCGATTTCTCGGCGGAGGACATCGTGCGCCTGTCGCAGCATCCCAAGGTCGTCGCCATCGGCGAGGCGGGGCTCGACTACTACTATCAGCACTCCACGCCCGAGGCGCAGGCGGAAGGCTTCCGCCGGCATATCGCGGCCGCGCGCGAGACGGGGCTGCCGCTGGAGATCCACGCACGCGATGCCGATGCCGATACGGCTGCGATCTTAGAGGACGAGCACGCCAAGGGCGCGTTTCCCGCGATCCTGCATTGCTACACCGGCGGGCCCGATCTTGCCGCGCGCGCGCTGGCGCTCGGGCTTTATGTGTCGTTTACCGGCGTCATCACGTTCAAGAAGTCGGAGGCGCTGCGCGAGCTTGCTGCCTCCGTGCCGCTCGACCGGCTGCTCGTTGAGACCGATGCGCCCTATCTGGCGCCAGTGCCCTATCGCGGCAAAACGAATGAACCGTCGTATGTGGTGCATACCGCCAAGACGCTCGCCGAGGTGAAGGGCGTGAGCCCCGACGAGATGGCGGCGGCGACGACGGAGAACTTCTTCCGCCTGTTCCGCAAGGTGCCAAGGCCGTCGGCGAAGGACACCTCCGCCGCATGAGCTTTCGCGCAACCATTCTGGGCTGCGGCTCCTCGGGCGGCGTGCCGCGCATCGGCACCATGTGGGGCCAGTGCGATGCCTCCAATCCGAAGAATAGGCGCCGGCGCGCCGGCCTCATCGTGGAGCGGATGGGGCCGGGGCGGCATACGACGGTGCTGGTCGACAGCTCGCCGGATTTGCGCGAGCAGCTATTGAGCGTGCGCTGCGACGCGCTCGATGGCGTCGTCTATACGCACGATCATGCCGATCATACGCACGGCATCGACGACTTGCGGATGGTGGCCTACGCCATGAAGCAGCGTCTCAACGTGTGGGCCGATCCGGCGACGTACGAGAGCCTCAAAGAGCGCTTCCGCTATTGCTTCGAGGCGCTGCCCGGATCGAGCTATCAGCCGATCCTGAAGGCGCAGGTGTTGCAGCCGCCTCAGCCTGTGCGCATCGACGGGCCGACGGGCGCGATCGAGGCCATCCCGATCCCGCTGATGCATGGCGAGATCGGATCGTTGGGCTTCCGGTTCGGCGGGCTCGCCTATTCGCCCGACATCAGCGGCATTCCGGAGAGCTCGCTGCCGCTGCTCGAAGGGCTCGACGTGTGGATCGTCGATGCGTTGCGATATACGGCGCATCCGAGCCATTTCAGCGTCAAGAACGCGCTCGAATGGATCGAGCGTCTGGCCCCGAAGCGGGCGATCCTCACCCACATGACGACGGACCTCGACTACGACGCGTTGCGGCGCGAGCTGCCCGCGCACATCGAGCCCGCCTACGACGGCATGGTGATCGAGTTCGGCTGAGGGGCTTTGATCGGAGTAGAAGGTCAGGCCTCGGCGGCGCCGTTGGCGGTGGCGCGGCGGCGCTGCCATTCGCCGAAGCCGACGAGCCGGCCGTTGTGTGTGCACGACGGCGACGCCAGCTCCAGGAACAGCGGCACCAGGTCTTCCGGTTTGGGAAGCGTGTTGGGATCCTCGCCCGGAAAGGCCTTGGCGCGCATCTGGGTGCGCACGGGGCCGGGATTGATGAGGTTGGCGCGCACGGACGTGTAGGCGACCTCGTGCGCGTAGGTGCGCACCATGGTTTCGAGACCCGCCTTGGAGACGGCGTACGGGCCCCAGTAGGCATATTTGCCGGTGGCGGCACCTGAGGTGACGAACACCGCGCGCCCGGCGTCGGAGCGTTTCAGAAGCGGATCGAGCGTGCGGATGAGGCGCCAGTTTGCCGTCAGGTTGATGGCCATGACGGCGTTCCAGGCGTCCTCCGTCACATGCGGCAGCGGTGAGAGCGGCCCGAGGATGCCGGCGTTGGCTATGAAGATGTCGAGCTTGCCCCAGCGCTGAAAAAGCGTCGGGCCGAGCTGATCGATCTTGTCGCCCTGGCGCAGATCGAGGGGGAGAAGCGTGGCGCTGCCGCCTGCTTGGCGGATCTCGTCGTCGAGCTCTTCGAGCGCGCCGACGGTGCGCGCGGTGACGACGACGTGGGCACCGGCGCGGGCCAGTCCGAGCGCTACGGCGCGGCCGATGCCGCGCGAGGCACCCGTTACGACCGCAAGCCGGCCGACCAGCGATTTAGAGGCGTCCTCCATCAATCCTTCCGCAACCGCACGCGCGCGGGGCACTCTCTTGTTCTCGGAGTGAATAAAAAACAGCTAACGGGCGAAGGGGCCGGAGGCAAGCCCGGATCCCGCTTAGCGGGGTTCCCCCGTTTCGACTTTGGCCGGAAACGGGGGAGCAGCCACGCCTGCCGTTTAGCCGACCTCGGCCAGCAGTGAGAGCTGGCGGGGGATCGACTGCCCGCTCTGATCGACGAGAGCGGTGGGATACTCGCCAGTGAAGCAGTGGTCGGTGAACTGCGGGTTCTGATCGTCGCGATGATCGTGCCCGACCGAGCGATAGATGCCGTCGACGGACAGGAAGGCGAGCGAGGTCGCATTGAGGAACTCGCGCATCGCTTCCAGGTCATTGTTGGCGGCGAGCAGATCGACTTTGTCCGGCGTGTCGATGCCGTAGTAGTCGGGATGGGTGATCGGCGGGGATGCGATGCGCATGTGCACTTCCTTGGCGCCCGCCTCGTACATGAGCTGCACGATCTTCTTCGAAGTGGTGCCGCGCACGACGCTGTCGTCGACCAGCACGATCTTGTTGCCGCGGATGACGCTGGCGTTGGCCGAATGCTTCAGCTTCACGCCGAGCTGGCGGATGCGCTGCTCGGGCTCGATGAAGGTGCGGCCGATGTAGTGGTTGCGGATGATGCCGAGCTCGAAGGGAATGCCGGCTTCCTGCGAGAAGCCGATGGCCGCGGGCACGCCGGAATCAGGGATCGGAATGATGACGTCGGCGCCTGCGGGGGCCTCGCGCGCAAGCTGCACGCCCATCTGCTTGCGGATGTCGTAGACGGTGCGGCCACCGATGACGGAATCGGGCCGGGCGAAATAGATGTACTCGAAGATGCAGGGGCGTGCGGGGCGGATGGGGAAGGGCCGATGGCTTTCCAGTCCCGCCTCGGTGATGACGACGATCTCGCCGTTCTCCACCTCGCGCAGGAACTCCGCGCCGACCATGTCGAGGGCGCAGGTCTCGGAGGCGAGCACGTAGGACGCGCCGAGCCGACCGATGACCAGCGGGCGGATGCCGATCGGATCGCGGGCGCCGATCAGCATGTCGTTGGTCAGGCAGACGAGGGCGTAAGCGCCTTCGATCTGGCGCAGTGCCTCGATGAAGCGCTCGACGATGCGCCGCTTCTGCGAGCGCGAGAGAAGATGAAGGATGACCTCGGTGTCAGACGTCGACTGACAGATGGCGCCGGACGAGATCAGCTCCTGGCGCACGGTGATGGCGTTGGTGAAGTTGCCGTTGTGGGCAACGGCAAAACCGCCGGTGTCGATGTCTGCGAAAAGGGGCTGGACGTTGCGAAGGACGGCGTCGCCGGTGGTGGAGTAGCGGTTGTGACCGATGGCCATGTGGCCTTTGAGGCGCTCGATCACGTGGGCGCGGGAGAAGTTGTCGCCGACCAGGCCCATGCGGCGCTCTGAGTGGAACTGGGCGCCGTCGTAGGCGACGATGCCGCAGGCTTCCTGGCCGCGATGCTGGAGGGCGTGGAGGCCCAGCGCCGTCATCGCGGCGGCATCGGGGTGCCCAAAAATGCCAAAGACCCCGCATTCCTCGCGGAGTCTGTCATCATTGGGCGGCCGATGAGCTTCATCTTGCCGGTGTTTGCCGGCCTCGAGCGAATACGTCATGGCCACCTCCCGCTGGTGTCCCGCGATCGACGATCGGATACGCTATCATTAACGCGTTCGTTAACGCGTAGCAGACGTTCGGGAGCTCACCCGAGCGCCCGCTGCCACGTGACACAAATATGATACTTTGCGTCCGCTTCAAGCGCTAATTCGTCGCCCCCAGGAATTGTGATTGAGCCCTGTTGCTGCTCGTCAGCGGGCTGTTCGCCGGGAGGGGCGGTAAGCGATGAAGGCATAGACGTTTCTAGCAGATAGCGGATCGAGTCGCCCGTGCCCTTGATGTAAGGCAGCGTGGCGGCCTCGCGGACCCACTCGGGATGCTCCTCGGGCTTGGGGAAAAACGCCTCGTAGAACATGTAGGGGATCACGATAAGGATGAATCCCCGGGCCACGCCGAAGATGAATCCCAAGATTCGGTCGACCATGCCGACCCGGCTGTCGAGGATCGCGTCGGAGACGCGCGCCGTGATCAGATGCACGACGATCAGCACGATGAGGAAGATGACGGCGCCGATGACGATCTGCGCCACGGCGACGTGCGTGCCCATCTGCTGGGCGAGGTCGAGCGCGAACGGCTTGTGGAAGAGGACGAAGTAGAGAACCGCGCCGGCGGCGATGACCCACGACACGATGGACAGCATCTCGCGCGAGAAGCCGCGGTACATCGCCAGCAGCCCCGAGATGAAGCAGACGGCGATCAGTGCCGCATCGAGGTAGGTGATTGGGCCCAGCATTATCGCCCCCTTACTGGCTGCCCCCGTGAACCCTAGGACTTGAGGATGTCAGTCGCATGGTGGGGCCTGATCCGCAAGCTCTCTCAAGTGGGTAATCCTGTGAAGCTTAAGCTTGAGCCCACGCGCCTCGAGCTCGCCCTGTGCCGGGAGCGTGGCTTCTCGAAATCCCAGTTTTTGGGCTTCTTTCAGGCGCGGGGTCATCAGCGGGGTCGCGCTGACGGCCCCCGAAAGCGAGACTTCGCCGAAGTAGACCCGGTGTCGCGGAACAGCCACACCCGACAAAGATGAGAGCAGGGCGGCGGCCGCGGCCAGATCGGCGGCGGGCTCGGCGATCTTCAGGCCGCCGGCGACGTTGAGGTAAACGTCGTGGCTCGAGAACGAGATTCCGGCCCGCGCCTCCAGGACGGCGAGCAGCATGGAGAGGCGGTTGGAGTCCCAGCCTACGACCGCACGACGCGGGGTGCCCAGCCCCGAGGGGGCGACCAGAGCCTGGATCTCGACCAGTAGCGGGCGAGTGCCCTCGATGCCGGCGAAGACGGCCGCGCCGGGGCTGGAGGATTGGCGATCGCCCAGGAACAATTCCGACGGGTTGGCGATCTCCCGCAGGCCGCCCGAGGCCATCTCGAACACGCCGATCTCGTCGGTGGCGCCGAACCGGTTCTTGACCGCGCGCAGGATGCGGTAGGTGTGGCCGCGGTCACCTTCGAAATACAACACGGTGTCGACCATGTGCTCGATTACCTTCGGACCGGCGATCTGTCCGTCCTTGGTGACGTGGCCGACGAGGAGAATGGCGCTGCCCGCGCTCTTGGCGTGGCGGATCAGCGTCTGGGCGGCGGCGCGCACCTGGCTCACGGTGCCGGGTGCGGATTCGATGTTGTCGGCCCAAAGGGTCTGGACGGAATCGATCACCACGAGGTCGGCGGGCTTGCCGTGCTCGAGGGTGGCCAGGATGTTGGCGAGGCTGGTCTCGCAGGCAAGCTCGACGGGCGCATCGCTCAGCCCTAAGCGCTCGGCGCGCAAGCGCACCTGGGCGGCCGCCTCCTCACCGGAGAAATAGAGCGCACGCTTTCCTGAGCGGGCGAGCTGGGCGGCAAGCTGCAGCAGGAGCGTCGATTTGCCGATGCCGGGTTCACCGCCGATCAGCAGCGCTGAGCCGGGCACGATGCCGCCGCCGGTGACGCGGTCGAGCTCGTCGAGTCCGGTGGAGAAGCGCGGGGCTTCGCGCGTCTGGCCCTTCAAGCCTTCGAGCGCGACGATGCGGCCCGAGCCCTTGCGGGCGAGGCCCGTGCCCGGTGCCGCGGCGACGTCGGTCTCCTCGATGAGCGTGTTCCACTCGTTGCAGGAGGGGCATTTGCCAGCCCAGCGCGGCGAGACGGCGCCGCAGCTCTGGCAAACGAATGTCGAGCGGGAGAGCTTCGCCATGACGGATCAGTCGTCCTGGCCGAGATAGACGCGGTGGAAGCGGTGGCCGAGCCGGGTCAGCACCTCGTAGCCGATGGTGCGGGCTGCCGCGCCGACCGCCTCGATGGGAAGGTCGGGCCCGATGAGGTCCACCCAGTCGCCTTTCTTCGGCGGCTCGCCTGTCAGGTCGGTGACGTCGACGGTGATGAGATCCATGGAGACGCGGCCGACGATCGGTGCACGCTGTCCGTGGACGGCGACCATGCCGCCGGGCGTGTCGTTGGTCGCGCTGGCGTGACGGAAGATACCGTCAGCGTAACCGGCGGCGATGGTGGCGATGCGACGCTTGGTGGGCGCGCGATAGCTTGCGGAGTAGCCGACGCTGCCGCCGGGCGGCACGTCCTGCACCTGCAGGATGCGCGCGCAGGCGCGAACGACAGGGCCGACCGGCGTGACGCGCAAGCGTGCGGCCTGGCCGCCGTAGAGCGCGTAGCCGGGGCGGACGAGGTCGTAGTGGAAGTCTGACCCGAGCATCAGGCCGTCGGAGGCTGCGAGGCTTGCCCGCGCGGCGGGTAGCCCGGCACGCAGTCTCTCGAAGGTGTCGCGCTGCTCGCGGTTCATCGGATGGCCCGCTTCGTCGGCGCAGGCGAGGTGGCTCATGATGAGCGCGATGTCGAAGCGCTGGGTCAGCTCGGGGCGGCGCTGCAGCTCGGCAAGATCGGTCTCGCTCAAACCGAGGCGATGCAGGCCGGTGTCGATGTGCAGGGCGGCGGGCGGCGCATGACCGGAGCTTTCCGCAAGGCCGCTCCCAAGGCTGCTCCATGCATCGATGTCGTCGAGGGTGGCGAGCACGGGCGTGATGTTTGCGTTGGCAACGTCGGCGGCCATACCCGGCAGCAAGCCGTCGAGCATGTAGATGGTGGCGCCGGGGGCGAGCAAGCGCGCTTCCAGCGCTTCATCGAGCGTGGCGACGAAGAAGCTGCGGCAGCCGGCTGCCAGCAGCGCCGGGATGACGCGCTTGGCACCGAGGCCGTAGGCGTCGGCCTTGACCACGGCACCGCACTCGGCGGGAGCGACGTGGTCGGCGAGGCCGCACCAGTTTGCTTCGAGCTGGGCAAGATCGATCAGGATGGCGCCGGTCGCGGCGGCCGGCACACGGGCCAACGCTGCTTCGGAGGCATCGCCCAAGTTCTTGTCCAGACGCGAGCGCGGCTCCCGCAGGGGCCGGGAGCTGCGTCGCACGGGACGGGATGGCATGTCATGCACGGGACTTCTCCCCCGAGAAGCCAGAAACTGTCCCGTCATTGTTAGCCGAGAATCGCGGTTGAAACGAGGCGGGCTAACCCCCGTAATCCGGTATCTGATAGTCGCGGGCCAAGTTGCCGAACCGCGTAAACTGGGATTCGAAGGACAACGGCACCGTGCCAACGGGGCCGTGGCGCTGCTTGCCGATGATGACCTCGGCACGGCCGGAGACGGACATCATCTTCTGCTGCCATTCGGCGAACTCGGCGGTGCCCTCCGACGGCTTCAGGCGCTCGACGTAGTATTCCTCACGGAAGACGAACATGACGACGTCGGCGTCCTGCTCGATCGAGCCCGATTCGCGAAGGTCGGAGAGCTGCGGGCGCTTGTCGTCGCGCTGCTCGACCTGACGGGAGAGCTGTGAGAGCGCGATGATCGGAACCTGCAGCTCCTTGGCGAGCGCCTTGAGCCCCGTGGTGATCTCGGTGATCTCCTGCACGCGGCTGTCGCCGCGCTTGGAGGAGCCGGAGAGCAGCTGCAAGTAGTCGACGATGAGAAGGCCGAGTCCCTTCTGGCGCTTCAGCTTGCGCGCGCGTGCGGCGAGCTGGGCGATGGAGATGCCGCCGGTCTGGTCGATGTAGAGCGGGATCTCGCTCATCACGCGGCTGACCTCGACGAGCTTGCGGAAGTCGTCCTCGGTGATCATGCCGCGGCGGATCTTCTCCGACGGGATCTCGGCCTGCTCGGAGAGAATACGAGTGGCGAGCTGCTCGGCCGACATTTCGAGCGAGAAGAAGCCGACGATGGCGCCGTCCACGGCCTTGATGGAGCCGTCCGGCTGCTGCTCGGGCCGGTACGCCTTGGCGACGTTGTAGGCGATGTTGGTGACGAGCGCGGTCTTACCCATCGAGGGACGGCCGGCGAGGATGATGAGATCGGACTGCTGCAGGCCACCCATCTTGTTGTCGAGATCCATGAGACCCGTCGACAGACCGGACAGATGCCCGGCGCGCTGATAGGCGGCACCGGCCATGTCGATGGCGGTTGTGAGCGCGTTGCCGAAGCCGAGGAAGCCCTGGCCGTACTTGCGCTGCTCGGCGAGATCGTAAAGGCGCGATTCCGCCTTCTCGATCTGCTCGCGCGGGGCGACGTCAACGGGGCTGTCGAAGGCCTCGTTGACCATGTCCTCGCCGATGATGATGAGAGCGCGGCGCGTGGCGAGGTCGTAGACCGTGTGGCCGTAGTCCTCGGCGTTGATGATGCTGGTGGCGCTGGCGGCCAGCGTGCCCAGATACTGGGGCACGGTGAGACCGGGGGAGATCGGCTCGGCGTTCTCGAAGAACGTGCGCAGCGTGATCGGTGTCGCCTGCTTGCCGGCGTGGATGAGCTTGGCCGCCGTCTCGTAGATCTGCTGGTGCAGGGGATCGTAGAAGTGGCCCGGCTCGAGGAACGAGGACACGCGGTCCATCGACTCGTTGTTGACCAGGATCGCACCGAGCAAAGCCTGCTCGGCCTCCAGGTTGTGAGGGGCCTGACGGAAGGTGAGGGGCTCGTCGGCGGCAGCTGCTGCCTTGAGCCGTTCGGAGATGAGGGTCGCGCTCTGTGCCATGGGCCGACGGTATCCGATTCCGGCGGC
>Ga0209347_1001912_pt1 | contig 29998 bp, 27 predicted proteins | sample AutmiccommuBRH23_FD_187382 | JGI IMG/M metagenome (GOLD analysis project Ga0209347, IMG submission 187382) | Deep subsurface microbial communities from Mt. Terri, Switzerland - Autotrophic microbial communities BRH/23 (SPAdes) (version 2) | ecosystem: Environmental > Aquatic > Deep subsurface >...
ATTTTATTTGGGGATGCGTGTAAATGTTTATCCGGATTCCTTCGTACCTCGTACTTACCTCAGCCTGGATCATGAAGCGTGCTACGCTCTGCTTCACGACTGCGTACTGCCACTGCCTACTGCTACTGCCAACTGCCTACTAAAAAAACCTACCATCCGCCCGAAGCCCCTCCGCCACCAAAGCCACCGCCACCGAAGCCCCCACCAAAGCCACCCCCGCCAAAGCCTCCTCCTCCAAAGCCGCCGCCTGAGGAACCTGTTCGGCTGCTGCGACCCATATTGCTGAGGATGATCATGTCCCAGATATCCATTCCGCCTCCGCGCCGGCCTCCGTGACCTCCTCCATTCCGGCGATTTTTCCTTGCCAGGATAATCATGATAGCAATAAAGATCAGGAAAGGCAAAATTGCCCTGAACGGGAATTTTCCATCGCCTTCAAAGGACCGGTCTTCCCGGAATTCACCTTTGAGGGCGGCAAAAATGGCATCCGATCCCTTATCGAGCCCGCTGTAGTAGTCGCCCCGTTTGAATTCGGGGATGATGACGGTTTCTATGATGCGTTTAGACAGGGCATCGGTCAGGGACCCTTCGGTGCCATAACCGGTATTGATGGCAATCCGCCGATCACCGCTTGCGAGCAGTATCAGGATGCCGTTGTCTTTGTCTGCTTGCCCTATTCCCCATTGTTCCCCCCACTGGGCACCAAGGTAATTGATATTCTCACCTTCCGTAGATTCTATAATGGCGACCACGATCTGGGTGGAGGTACTGTCTGAATAACGTATCAGTTTTTGTTCCAGCGCCTGCTCCTGAGAAGGGGGCAACAAATCGGTATAATCGTAAACACTGGTCTGTTTTTCGGGCTTTTCCGGGATAGTAAACTGGGCTGTGGCCGAAAGCCACCCGTACAGGAAAAATAAAACAGCTGTTTTAGCCTTTGGATATCTCATTGCCCAGTTCATTTGCATCCCTTGCATTCCACGGAAAATGTGACTTCAGTTCAGCCCCGGCTTTAAGGATCCCTTCCACCAGTGCTGTTTTATATTCCTTATGTTTGAAATGTGCCTGCATGATATCCCTCGTTTCATCCCAGAACCCGGGGGGCACTACCTTATAGATCCCCTCATCACCGTAAATGGTAAATTTATGGTCGTCTACCGCCACATAAATGAGCACCCCGTTACTGTTGCGGGTATTGTCCATTTTTAAATCGTGGAAGATTTCTTTCGCCCGGATATAGGGGTCTCCGCCCGTACCCGCTTCGATATGGACCCGGATTTCCCCGGAAGTATCGCGTTCTGCCTCCAGGATGGCTTCTATGATCTCCTGCTCCTCCCACTTGTCCAAAAATCCTTTAATCCTGGAGTGCGACATGGGTCAATTAAAATCAAATTCTACCTCCGGCGCCTGTTCTGAACCGGGATCTGCCTGGAAACGTGCCATTTCTTCAAATCCAAACCAGCCGGCCAGCAGTTTGTTGGGGAATTTTGTGGTGTGGATATCGTAAGCGTTCACGTTTTCATTAAACCGGTCCCTGGCCACATTGATGCGGTTTTCGGTTCCTTCAAGCTGCGACTGCAGTTCAAGGAAATTTTGGTTCGCTTTCAGCTCAGGGTAGCGTTCAACAGTAACCAGCAATCGGGAGAGGGCCGAAGTGAGGCCCGATTGCGCTTCCTGAAAAGCTGCCATATTCTCCGGGCTGAGGTTATCTGCGTTGATGTTTGTGGCAGTGGCCCTGGAGCGTGCTTCGATAACGGCCGTAAGGGTTTCCCTCTCGAAATCCGCTGCCCCCTGCACGGTCTGCACCAGGTTGCCGATCAGGTCGTTACGCCGCTGGTAGGCGCTTTCCACGTTAGACCAGGCAGTTTTTGCGTTGGCCTGCAGTTCTACAGCCTTATTATTGAATCCTACGGCAAACTGGTAAATTACTATAGCCAGAACTGCCAGGATTATGACAGGGATTAACCATTTTTTCATGGTAGTTAGGTTTTAATGTTGATTAGAGTTGATCTTTAATTTTCACAAGTTCGGCTTTTATCCTTTCAAGTTTCTGGATAATTTCAAAATTGGAAAGTGTTTTCTGCCGTTCTTCCCTCAGGTGCGTTTTAGCCCCTTCCAGGGTAAATCCTCGCTCCTTGACCAGGTGGTAGATAAGCTGCAGGTTCTTGATATCCCTCGGGGTAAACTTGCGGTTGCCCTTGGCATTCTTTTTGGGCTGGATTACATCGAACTCCTTCTCCCAAAACCGGATCAGAGATGTGTTTACGTCAAATGCCCTGGCCACTTCGCCAATGCCGTAATATCTTTTTTCAGGTAAGTCTACATGCATTTAGTCGAGAGATTGGTTTTCCTGAGTGGCATACTTCAGCATTTCCTCGTATTCCCCTGCGGTAAGGCTGCCGTAGTAAAAATTAATCGGGTTGATGCGCTCCCCGTCTTTCCATACTTCATAGTGCAGGTGGGGGGCCTCTGAGCGCCCGGTGCTCCCTACAAACCCTATTATATCGCCGCGTTTTACCTTTTGCCCGCTGCGGACATTGTATTTGCTCAGGTGGCCGTAAAGGCTCATATAACCATAACCGTGATCGATGCGGATGTGCTTGCCGTATCCTGAAGAATTGTTATCTGCCCTGGTAATTTTCCCGTCGCCCGTAGCGTGGATAGGGATACCTTTTGGGGCGGTAAAATCCATACCCCAGTGCATTTTCCTGGCCTTGGTAAAAGGGTCGGAGCGCCAGCCGTAACCTGAAGCCATCCGCGACATTTCGTCATTCTTTATGGGTTGGATGGCCGGGATTGCCGCCAGAAGCTTTTCCTTTTCCTCAGCGAGTTTGGTGATCTCATCCAAAGATTTTGACTGGATGACCATTTGTTTTTGTATAATATCGAGTCTTTTGCTGGTAGAGATGATCATGTCTGAATTGTTGAAACCTTCCAGGGATTGGTAGCGGTTTACCCCTCCAAACCCCGCACGCCGTTGTTCTTCCGGTATGGGATTGGCCTCAAAATAAAGACGGTAAATATTATTGTCCCGGTCTTCAATATTGGCAAGTACCTGTTCCATCTGCTGCAATTTACGGTTGAGCAGTTCAAATTGCAGTTCGTAGTTCTTCACCTCCCGTTCAAGGGATAGTTCCCTGGGGGTATTCAGCAGGCTGGTGTTAAGCAGGATGGTAAGGCCCATCAGGCCAAATAATGCCGAACCCAGGACGAAAAATAAGATATTCCGGTATTTCCTGGATTTTTTGGGTTCTATCTTGCGATACGAAAGGGTGTCCGGATCGTAATAATATTTTACCTTAGACATAAATGGGATTTTATCCTATTTTTGTGCGCTCTGACAATCAAAACAATCAAATTTAAAAATTGTTTTGTTTGAAGCCTTAAATATAGTAAAACCTTGCCATTTAATATGACTTCCAGGGATATCCGGACTACTTTTTTAGACTTTTTTAAGGAAAAGAAACATAAAGTTGTTCCATCGGCCCCAATGGTCATAAAAGGCGATCCCACGCTTATGTTTACCAACGCCGGGATGAACCAGTTTAAGGAGTATTTCCTGGGCCATTCCAGTCCGGAATTCCCCAGGGTAGCCGATACCCAGAAATGCCTACGGGTGAGCGGCAAGCACAACGACCTCGAGGAGGTTGGAAAAGACACCTACCACCACACCATGTTCGAAATGCTGGGTAACTGGAGTTTTGGCGATTACTTCAAAAAAGAAGCCATAAACTGGGCATGGGAATTACTCACCGGGGTATATAAAATTGATAAAAACAGGCTCTATGCCACGGTCTTCGAAGGGAGCACAGACAACGACAAGCTCCAAATGGACCATGAGGCCTGGGAACTCTGGAAGGCGCACCTTCCGGAAGACCGTATCCTCAGGGGTAACAAGAAGGATAATTTCTGGGAAATGGGCGAGCAGGGCCCCTGCGGTCCCTGTTCCGAAATCCACGTAGATATCAGGTCCGAGGCAGAGCGGAAAAAGGTTCCCGGGGCCATGCTTGTTAATCAGGACCACCCCCAGGTAGTGGAGATCTGGAACCTGGTCTTTATACAATACAACCGCAAGGCGAATGGGATGCTAGAACCCCTGCCCGAAAAGCATGTGGATACGGGAATGGGGTTCGAAAGGCTATGCATGGTCCTCCAGGGAGTACAATCCAATTACGATACCGATGTCTTCACGCCCCTGATCCGCGAAATAGAAACCATTACCGGAACCTCTTATGGGAAAGACGAGAAACAGGATATTGCCATCCGGGTGGTTGCCGATCATATCCGGGCGGGGGCCTTTTCAATCGCCGATGGGCAGTTGCCCGCCAACACCGGTGCCGGCTATGTTATTCGCCGCATCCTCCGCAGGGCCATACGTTACGGCTTTACCTTCCTGGGGATAGGGGAACCCTTTATGTTCCGCCTGGTACCGGTACTTGCCCGGAATATGGGGCATGCTTATCCCGAACTTCGGGAACAGGAACAGCTCATCGAAAATGTCATCAGGGAGGAAGAGTTATCCTTCCTCAGGACACTTGAACAGGGCCTTAGCCTGCTCGATACCCTCATCGGGAAGGCGGAAGGAAAAACCATCGACGGGAGGAAGGCGTTTGAACTATACGATACCTTCGGCTTTCCGGTAGACCTCACTGCCCTCATCCTGGCGGAGAAAGGTTACAGCCTGGATGAAGCCGGATTTAATGAGGCTATGCAGGAGCAGAAAGACCGGTCCAGGAAGGCATCGGAAGTCTCCAGGGGGGACTGGGTAGTGGTGCAGGGGGGAAGTTCGCAGGAATTTGTAGGCTATGAAACCCTTGAAACCGAATCGGTCCTGGTGAAATACAGGAAAGTGGCATCAAAGAAAGAAGGTGACCACTACCAGCTGGTGCTGAACCCCACCCCTTTTTATCCGGAAGGGGGAGGGCAGGTGGGCGACAAAGGCTACCTGGAATCCGAAGGCGGCGACGTAGTGTACATCCTGGAAACCCGTAAGGAAAACAACGAGATTATCCACCTTGCCGAAACCCTGCCTGCCAAACCGGAAGGGCAGCTAAGGGCGGTGGTAGACAGGAAGTCCAGGAGGCTCACGGAACGCAACCACTCTGCCACCCATCTGTTACACCAGGCACTTCGTGCAATCCTGGGAACACATGTGGAACAAAAGGGGTCTGCCGTTCATCCGGGCTACCTGCGGTTTGATTTTTCCCATTACTCCAGGCTGACCGATGAGGAACTTGCCGCAGTGGAAAATTTTGTCAATGCCCGCATTGCGGAGCAACTTCCGTTTGAAGAGCAAAGGAACATCCCTGTAAACCAGGCATTGGAACAGGGAGCCATCGCCCTTTTCGGGGAAAAGTATGGAGACCGGGTACGAACGGTCCGGTTTGGTAACTCGATGGAACTCTGCGGAGGGACCCATGTAAGGAACACCGGCGATATCTGGCATTTTAAAATAAGCTCGGAGGGGGCCATCGCGGCTGGGATCCGCCGGATTGAGGCGATTACTTCCGACGCCCTTAAAGCATATTTCATTGAAAACGAACGCCAGTTACAGGAAGTTCGCAGCATTCTGAAAGGTCCCCAGGACCCTGTTCTGGCTGTTGAACAACTCCAGGAAGAGAACACCAGGCTGAAAAAGGAACTAAGCTTGTTGCAGAAAGAAAAGGCAGGCCAGTTGAAGGGCGAACTCCTGAATGAACTTACGGAAATTAACGGCATAAAATTCCTTGCCAAAAAGGTGGACCTGGAAGCGTCGGGCATCAAGGACCTGGCCTTTGATATGGGCCGGCAGGTTGATAACCTGTTTCTGCTGCTGGCAAGCAGTGAAGGCGGGAAAGCAATTTTATCCTGTTATATTTCGAAGGCATTGGTAGAAAGGACGAACCTGAATGCTGGCGGGATTGTTAAGGAATTAGGCAAGCTCATCCGCGGCGGGGGAGGCGGGCAGCCTTTCTTTGCAACAGCGGGCGGCAGCGACCCGTCTGGTATCCCGGAGGCACTGGACAGGGCGAAAGAGTTCCTGAACCGCGCCTGATGAAACTACAGACCCATGTTCCCTTAACCCCCTGCCCGACGCCCATCGGCTATCAAAGCAGCGTCTTGCTGCTTGGCTCATGTTTTGTAACTAATATCGGCAGGAAACTTGCATACTACAATTTCCGCACAGTACAGAACCCGTTAGGGATCCTGTACCATCCGCCGGCTATTGAAAAACTGATTCGCCGGGCACTTAAGGAAGAGTTTTATACGGAGGAGGAAGTGTTTTGTTACGGGGAAGCCTGGCATTCTTACGACGCGCATTCCGAAGTGAGCAGATCATCGGCAGCTGAATTACTCGATGAACTGAACAAGGGCCTGAAGATTACCGCCGATACCATCAGGAGCGGGACGCACATCATTATTACCCTGGGTACTGCCTGGGTGTACAGGCTAAAATCGACCAATGCCCTCGTCGCCAATTGCCATAAAATACTGCAAAGTGAATTTCACAGGGAACTCCTGTCAAAGGAAGACCTTGAAACCAGCCTGCGCGAAACAGTAGCCGGGATACGGGCCGTAAACAACACCATCCAGGTTATTTTTACCATTTCGCCGGTAAGGCACCTGAAAGACGGGTTTACGGGAAACCTGCGAAGCAAGGCATTGCTTGTCAGCGCCTTGCACGACTCTATTGCGGGCCAGGATAAGACAAACGGGTTGCACTATTTCCCGGCCTACGAAATCCTGATGGACGAGTTAAGGGACTACCGGTTTTATGAAGAAGACCTTTTACACCCTAACAACATCGCAATTGAATATATATGGGAACGGTTTAAGAAATCCTGTATAGCGGCCGGGGCCTATGCGGTGATGGATAAGGTAGCTGAAATCCGCCAGGGCTTACAGCACAGGCCTTTCAGGCCGGATTCGGCAGCCCATAAGGCATTCAGGCAAAAGCTTGCGGAAAAAATTGCCTACCTTAAGGAAGATTATCCCCATTTCGATTTCGAAGGATGAAAAAAATAGTGTTGGTTATCGTAATTACCCTTGCCGCGGTCTTTGTGGTACGTTCCTGTGCACGCGAAAGGGAAGAGGCCAACAGGCTTGAAGAAAGTTCACGGCTTATCCGGGAACAGGTGGAGAATGTCGCGAAACTGATCGTTACGGAGGGCCATTTCGCCGAAGTCTATAACTACCGGGATGCACGGCAGCTTTTCGGCCCCCTGATCAGCGCTCAGAAAAAAGCGCTGGTAGTAGTAAATGCTGATGTTACCATTGCCTATGACCTGGGAAAGATCAACTATGAGCTGGATGAGGAGACAAAGACCCTGCACATTCGAAACATCCCAGAGCCTGAAATAAAAATTTACCCTGATTTCGAATATTACGATGTGCAGGCAGATTACCTCAACCCCTTCGAGGCCGCGGATTATAATACCATCAGGGACAGGGTGCATGCCTCCCTGCTTAAAAAGATCCACGCCTCCAGCATGGTGGGCAACGCCAGGAACCGGTTGCTGAGTGAACTTTCAAAGCTTATCCTGCTAACCAATACAATGGGCTGGACTTTGGCCTATGAAGACCGTCCGGTGAAGCAGCCTGGGGAATTTGACTTAACCGACTAAAGCCGCTGTGGCCAGCTTCAGCCCGTCGTCTATCAGATGTCCCGTCTGGGGGTTGTTCTGCTTGACCGTTTCGAGGTGAGCCGCTATCTCTTTGGCAAAACCCGTGTCATGGTTATTTTGGGCAAGTTCATACAATTCAACTGAAAGCAGCCAGTCATTGGGAAAATGCTCCCGTACCTCCCGGAAGACCTTATTCCTGGAAATGGTTGTATTGGTACCCTCGCGGTAAAGCCGTACCTGCTCGTAATAACTATCGAGTTTACCCATTACACCACCTTTTTTCTCCCTTTTCGGAGTCTGTGAAAGCGCATGGGTTATAAGGTCGAAGCTGCGGAGGTCTGCCGGTCCGTTAAATGCTGCCACGATCTCTACTCCCACAGCCATATTATACAACTCATCTTCTTTAGACCGGAAAAGGACGGTGTCGTTATGCGTTACCGTACAATCCCTGAAGGTGATGAGGATAATTTCGCCCTGCAGGTTACGGGTGCCCGTTACAATCTGGCCGTGCACCCTGATCCCTCCCTCAAATTCAAGGGAAATGGTTTTACCTTCATAGATGTTGTACGCCTTAAGGTCTCTGGGACTCATGTCTTCAATAGGAAGGTTGATGCCCCGGAGTTTTCCAAGGGGGGTGCCAAAGCCCGTGCGGTGTTGTAGCCTTCCCTGCCCCACCAATTCCTTCTCCCTGTATGCCAGGGCGGTTTCCCCTTCCGTTTGTATGTACACTGGTTTCCCTTCATGCGCGATCACATGTTTAAATAAGCCTGAGATCTGTAAACCAGTGCTGAGTTCAACGGTTCCCAGTGCTTCGGATCGGATAAGCTTTTCTATACCTTCCAGCCCTCCCCTGCGCAGGGCCATGGTATTGGCAAATTCTTCCAGTACCTGGCTCAGATAGGCAAAATCAGGCGTCACAAAGAGTTGGGGCTGGGGTTTGGTGATATCAAAAGAGGTATGGGCCGCTTCCAGGGAATAGGGGATCTTTTTCACCTTGTCTGTCATACACCAGGCGCTTTCCCCTATAGACGACAAGAGCCCTGCGCCATATATCTTCGGTTGATCCGGGCTGCCAATGAGGCCGTATTCCACCGTCCACCAATGCAGGTTGCGGATGAGGGCCATTTCGCTGGGGGTACCCATATTTTCCTGGAGGTGCTCAATTTTCTCCTCTGCTGCTTCTATTTCCTGCTCCGTGGTATCCGAAGCTTCTTTTATTATCGAAAGATGGCGTACGGCTTCATACAGTTCGTAGTCTCTGGAACTGGAGATTGCCTTACAGCCAATTTCACCGAACCTTCGCAGGTATTCCGCGTATTCGGGATTTGCTATGATCGGGGCATGTCCGGCCCCTTCATGGATAATGTCGGGGGCCGGGGTATATTCAATATGCTGGAGTTGCCTGATCTCGGAGGCAATTACCAGCACATTGTAAGCCTGGAATTCCATGAAAGCTGCGGGAGGGATAAACCCGTCCACCGCAACCGCCGCCCAGCCAATGTCCTTTAAAATACGGTTCATCCCGTACATATTGGGGATATGATCTATGCTGATCCCCGTTTTTTGTAGCCCCTGCACATAGGATTCGTGGGCCATGCGACTCAGGTAGTCCACGTTTTTTCGCATCACGTACCGCCATACCGCCTGATCAATTGCCGAGTAATGCTCATAATTCTGCGGCTTGATGTATTGTTTCAGGTGTGCCGGCAGCTTATCGAGGATGGGATTGCTCTCGTATTGCATAAGGATTTCCGTTTAACCAAAGATACAAAAAAGCCGCCCATGGGGCGGCGATATCTTAATTGGCAGCTACGGCTCCCGGAGGGTATTGCTCCAGGATCTGTGATACGAATTCCCTGATACGCTCCTCCTTTTTTGCAATGTTGGAGGTGTTGTTCAGGGTGCCAATCCCACGGCCCTGCCAAACCAGATCCTTGGTTCTCGCATCGATGAGGTCTATATACAGGGACCCTTCGGTGGAAGTGCTTACATTGTTCCCGTAATAACCAGGCCATCCCCAGTAGGGACCCCAGCCCCAGCCCCAGCCCCAGGCATTGTTATATACATCTACCCGTTCTTTTTCCCTGGTAAAAATACTAACCAGTAAATCGGGTTTATCGGATTTCACGAAACCCCTCGAATTCATTTCGGTTTCTATTGCCCTTAAAATACGCTTTTTGTCGAGGTCCGAGATCTGTGCCTGGTCTATCCCGGTTTTATAAAAGGCATAACTCCTGTATGCATTAAAATCGACTTCCCGGTCATAATCGGTAAGCACCCTGACCGAAGTACAGGAACCCATTGCGAGCAGGAGGAGCACAAGGGGAAGCATCCATAATTTTTTTGTTTTCATAGCAGAATCAGTATTTAACGCAACAATTTTTTGTCTAAATAAGCACAAATACCATGCCGAATGCTTTGATTTAGGGCCTTTTTGAATTGGTGCCGGGGTCATAGCCAAAAGGGCAGTGCCGGCAACCGCTTTCACAGCAATACCCCCTTTTTAAATGATATTGCGCAGTAAACACCTTATAACCCTCAGGCGTCAGATAGTAATCCCCTTCTTCCGGGGGGATATAGGATTTCACCTTTTCATAAAGATTTTGGTACAGGTTGTAAAAATACGGGAATCCCGGCAATTTGGCTGCTATTCTGACGGTTTATCCTGATAAGGATGCCGGGGGGCCACAGGATGGCCTGGCATTTGATAAGGGATTAAACCACAGTATTAAAGAAGCTTTATATTTGTTTATGATTATAAACGGTTAAATATGATATTGATAAACCGTCTTTTCTTCCATAAGGATTATGTTGGCCTTACCATATGGCCTTTCATTATCCTCCGGGAGGGGCACCTCAGGGCTGATAACGCCCTGATCAACCATGAAAGAATACACCTGAGGCAACAGGCGGAATTGCTGTTGCTGCCGTTCTATCTTTGTTATTTAACTGAATGGCTTTTGCGGAGCCTGTGGTACAGGGATCGTTACAAAGCGTACAGGAACCTGAGTTTTGAACGGGAGGCCTATTTGAATGAAGGCAATGCTGAATACCTGCAGCGGCGTAAACCGTTCAGTTTCATTAAATATTTTTAAAACCTCATGACAGGGGCGTTACATGTTCCGACACAGGAAATTCACCTGCCTGAAATTTATGAGGGAGGGATTACCCTCGATATTCGGCGGGAAGACCTGCTGCACCCCCTGATATCGGGCAATAAATTCCGGAAGCTTAAATACAACCTGATACAGGCCAAAGAGGAGGGCCATGATACGCTTTTGACCTTTGGCGGAGCTTACTCCAACCATATTGCCGCAACCGCCAGGGCAGGCAAAGAATACGGTTTCCGGACTATTGGGGTTATCAGGGGCGAGGAATTGCAATCCGTTTCCCCTGTCAATCCAACCCTGCAACAGGCTAAAGAAGACGGGATGCAGCTTCGGTTTATCCCGAGGGAGGCATACAGGGAAAAGCATTCAGCCGACTTTGCGGAGATGTTATACAATGATTATGGCCGGTTTTACCTGCTTCCTGAAGGAGGCACCAACGAGCTGGCCGTGAAGGGGTGTGAGGAGATCCTGACCGCAGCAGACAGTATGTACGATTTTATCTGCTGCTGTGTGGGCACCGGGGGTACCCTGGCAGGGCTTGTTAATGCAACCCACGACCGCCAAACCGTAATCGGGTTTCCTGCCCTGAAGGCCGATTTAATAAAAAAAGATATTTGTAGCTTTGCCAGGAAAGGCAACTGGTACCTGGAAGGCAGTTACCACTTTGGGGGCTATGCCAAAATAAATGAGACCCTGGTTGCGTTTATCAATAGCTTCCGCAAGCGCACCGGAATTCCGCTGGACCCGGTTTATACGGGTAAGATGCTTTATGGCATCCTTGATATGGCGGGGAAGAAAAAATTTAATCCGGGAGCAAAAGTCCTAGCCATCCACAGCGGGGGCCTGCAGGGAACGGAAGGAATGAACCTTAGACTGAAACAAAGGCAATTGCCATTGATCGAGCTATGAGAATATTGGGACTAATCGCCATATGTGCTTTTTTACTCAGCAGTTGCGGTGCCAGGAAACGTGCCGCACAAGTGCACAAGGAACCGCAACGGCCGGCGCGCAGTATCAGCCCGGCTCCGAAGATTGTTGCAGAAGGCGATTTGCCGGAAGATACGGGCACCTTTGTTTACTTTCCCATCTCCGGTGTGGAGGAGTATATCGCGACGTTCGCTCCTGTCGCACAGCTCGAGATGAAGGCCTATGGGATCCCTGCCAGCATTACGCTGGCCCAGGGGATGCTTGAAAGCGGGTACGGCCAGGGGGATCTTACGCGGAAAACCAACAACCATTTCGGAATTAAATGCCATACCGGATGGGAAGGGGAGTATGCACACCACGATGATGATGAGAAGGGGGAATGCTTCCGTAAGTACAACCACCCTATGTATTCTTTCCGGGATCATAGCATCTTCCTGTCGAGCAGGTCGCGCTACGCGTCCCTTTTCGATTTGCCCAAACACGATTACAAAGCCTGGGCACGGGGGTTGAAAGCCGCGGGTTATGCCACAGACAGGCATTATCCCCAGAAACTTATCTCCTTTATAGAACGCTATCGACTTGACAGGTTTGACCGGGAGGTCCTGCCCGGGGATTACAGGGTGGCAACGAATTCCGGTCCCATGGAGGAATACGGGGTCCATGTGGTGGAACAGGGCGATACGCTCTATTCACTTTCGAGGAAATACCTCACAACAGTTCCCGAATTAATGGAACTAAATAATATGTCTACCAGCAATCTGTCTGTGGGCCAGAAAATCAGGATACGGGCACAGGAAACCAGAAAATAATATGAGGTATCAAAGAAGCAGTGCCCTGTTCGCAGAAGCACGCCGGTATATCCCGGGCGGGGTAAATTCCCCGGTGCGGGCGTTCAAAGCGGTAGGGGGCGACCCGGTTTTTGTGAAAGAGGCCATGGGGGCCTATTTTTTTGATGAGGACGGCAACCGATATATCGATTACATTGCATCCTGGGGGCCGCTCATCCTCGGACATGCCTATGAGCCTGTAATTACGGCCATCACGGAGAAGGCCAGAAAAGGCACCTCTTTCGGGATGCCCACCAGCATAGAAACAGACCTGGCCCGGTTGGCGGTTTCCATGGTGCCCAACATAGACAAGATCCGGTTTGTAAATAGCGGGACGGAAGCCTGTATGAGCGCGGTGCGACTGGCCCGGGGCTTTAGCGGCAAAGATAAAATTATCAAGTTTGCAGGCTGCTATCACGGGCATGCCGATGCCTTCCTGATACAGGCAGGCAGCGGGGCTGTTACTTTCGGAAGCCCAAACAGCCCCGGGGTAACCCAGGGTACGGCCAGGGACACCCTGCTTGCAACCTATAATGACCTCGATTCCGTACAGGCCCTGCTAAGGGCGAACAAGGACAGCATTGCCGCTGTAATTATAGAACCGGTAGCAGGCAATATGGGCTGCATCCCCCCCGCCAAAGGTTTTATGGAAGGCCTGAGGGAACTGTGTACCGAAGAAGGGATCCTCCTGATTTTTGACGAGGTTATGACCGGCTTCAGGCTGGGGCCCGGGGGTGCACAACAAGCCTTGGGGATAGACGCCGACATCCTTTGTTTTGGCAAAGTGATCGGTGGCGGCTTGCCGGTAGGGGCCTTTGGCGCCCGGGAGGAAATCATGGCATACCTGGCCCCGGAAGGCCCGGTTTACCAGGCCGGAACCCTGAGCGGGAATCCCCTTGCCATGAGTGCCGGCTTGGCAATGCTAAGCGAACTGCACAAAAATCCCGGGATCTTCCGGAGCCTGGGTGAAAAGACCGAATACCTCCATACAGGCATGGAAAAGGTGCTCGATGCCCATGGTATCGAATTTCAGATCAACCGCTTCGGATCCATGATCTCCCTTCATTTTACCGGGGAACCGGTGACAGACTTCGAAAGTGCCGCCAAAGGGAACAACGAATATTTTAGAAAGTACTTTCACGGGATGCTCAACCGCGGGATTTACCTCCCGCCCAGTGCCTTTGAAAGCTATTTTCTGAATGATGCGCTCACTTATGAGGACCTGGACCTGACCATAAATGCCCTGGAAGAAACCGTTCTTGGCTGGAAATAGAAAAAGGCATGCAGGTAAGCATGCCCTTTGCAATTAATGGCTGCAGAAACTTACTTTTTCCCGCTATTCGGATGGTGCCTCCGATCCGCATGACCTTTTCTATTGCCGCGGTCGTGCATGTTTACCCAGTCGGCGTACTGTTTTTCACTGAGAATTTTTTTCATTGAAGCCTTATATGCCAATTTACGATCCAGGCGCTCGTTAAGTCTTTCATACCGCTCCGCGGGGCTTAATTCGGTTCCCTGACCTTCTGATCGTTCACTGCCTTCCATGATAGCCCTGCGTTCTTTCACCCTTTCCAATTGCAATTCCATAACCTGCCCCCGCTGTGCTTCCGTAAGATCGAGTGCGAGCGCCAGCCGTTTGCTACTCAGGGTGGCGACCTGTTCGGGCGTCATGTCCTTTAGATAATTCCGCCCATGTGAACGGCCGCCCCTTTCTTGTGCCATGCTGCTAACCCCGGCCAGCAGCATACAAATTATTACTATTTTTTTCATGTCTGTTAAGTTTAAATGAATCAGGGATTGGATCGGTCCGGCCTGTTAAGGTTTAATCGGGCAGCACGATTTTGCATGAATTTAACAAGGGAAGGTTTTATGGCCTATGTCGTGAATCTGAACAGTAAGGGCGCGGTTTTCACCGCGCCCATATGCTATTGGATGATTATCAGGATAGTTTGGTAGCTAATTTTTTAAAATCACGTCTTCAATCAGGGTGGCTTCTTCCTGCATTTCCATTGCGGAATTGTCCGTAATGGCATCGGTCATTTTTTCAGGCTTGGCAACAGTTTTCTCCTCTATCGGATTATTGGTGGCATCGTAGATGACGGCCGAAACTATGAAGGCGGCGAGGTAAAGCAGGCTTTTTACTTTATATGACATTCTTCGGGGGTTTTGGGTAGTACTAAGATAGAAATACCAGGCAAGGGGTTGTAAGCAATGTTGTAAAAACGGTTTCAGGGGGGGTGAAAGGACGTTATCCTGTGGTAAGGATTCTCAAATAATGTAGGAAAATTCAGTTTTTAACCTTTAACAACAGGTTTGTATTGGTCTGCTTCCGGGAGGAAATATCCCCAAACAGGAGCCGGCCAGCCGGAAACCTGTGTTAATTAATTGCTAAGGTTACACTTGTGCGACATTCGCCATCGTAATATGTAAATAACTGAATAACAAATATATACAAATATAAATCCAGACCAGTTTACCGGCCTGGTGCTGTTAAACAAAAGCAAAGACTGTAACAAGCGGGTTTTTCAACAGTCTTATAGGAAACGATCAGCAAAAGCAAAACAATCAATTTATAATGAGAAGCATATTAGTACTTTGTGGAATGGTGATGCTAAGCACAACTGCCACCCCGAACAACCTGAAAACCCCCATTGCAAACCAGGAACGCCAGCTGCAACCCGTGGCAGGAACCCTCACCCTGATACCCGATAACTGTGTTACCTGCAGGAATGCCAAGGCCATCAACCTGGATGAGATCCGTTTTATTGAGGAGGAAGACACGGTCGATCTGGGATTCGACACCGCCGAATACCTGCCGGAAGGATTTGATCCGTATGAGGTTTATGTAGACCTTGATGCTATCAAATATATAGAGGAGGACGAAGGAGAGGAATTGGGGTTCGAGACTACTGCCTGGTTGCCTGAAGGGTTTGACCCATATGCTGCGCCAGCTGATTTCGCCAGTATCTCATATCTGGAACCAGAGGGCGACCTCTTGCCGGAATTCGATACCAAAACCTGGTTACCTGAAGGTTTTGACGCTTATGCAGCCTCTCCTACCCGGATGGTGATTTGCCAGGAATTGGGAAGCGGTACTGCCAGATAGCATAAAAAGTTTCCACTGTGCACCAGTGAATTTTTGAATTAGTTAGTTATTCAGGGCCCCTGCATCGCAGGGGTTTTTTTTATGGAAGTCCCCCTCAGAAAAGCAGGGGCAGTACGAAACGGAACATAAGGATGAGCAGAATGACCGAGATCAGGTTAAGGACCAATCCTACCCGGGCCATCTGGTGTACCCGGATATGACCACTCGCGAAAACTATGGCATTGGGTGGGGTAGCCATGGGCAGCATGAAGGCACAACTACTGGCGATGGTTACCGGGATAAGCAGGTAAAGTATCGGGATATCCAGTCCGATGGCTATCCCTGCAACAACCGGGGCCAGCACGGCTATCAGGGCTACATTGCTCATCAGTTCCGTCATAAAGAGCATCAGCAGAATCAGCAGGGAGGCAGTGACCAGCACGCTTACCTCCGCATTGGCAATGGCATTGGAAACCGAGTCGACGATCCCGCTTACCGACATGCCATTGGCCAGGGCCAGGCCACCCCCGAACAGGATTAGGATCCCCCAGGCCAGTTTTTCGGTATCCTCCCAGCCAAGGATAAAGTCGGCATTTTTAAAATTGAAGGGAACCGCAAAGATAGCCAGGGCGCCGAACATACTGATAATAGTGTCTGTTAGCTCCAGCACGGGAAAGATCCCGTTAATTACCGTCCTGAAAATCCATAAGAAAACGGTTATGGCAAATATGGCAAGAACCATTTTTTCCTTCCCGGAAGTGGGTCCGAGCTTTGTGAGTTCCTGTTCAATTACCTCCCTGGAAGCGCTGAACTTTAAGGTCCCGCTGGGATACATCCATTTAACCAGAACCACGTAACAAATGAACAGGAGCAGTATGGAAAAAGGTAACCCGATGGTCATCCATTTCAGGAAAGATATTTCAATATTGTATTCGTTCTCGAGCAGGCCGATCATCACTGAATTTGGCGGGGTACCAATAACGGTTGCGATCCCGCCGGCATTGGCTGAAAAGGCGATCCCCAGCATAACGCTCAGCGCAAAATTCCTGTCACCACTGGTGTACCCGTCGGTGTCATGAATCAAAAGGCTGATGACAGAGAGGGCAATAGGCAACATAACCACCGTGCTGGCCGTATTACTGATCCACATGCTAAGGGAAGCAGTGGCGATCATAAAACCCAGTACCACCTTGTTCGGCGTAGTTCCGGTAAGCCTGATTATATTAAGGGCAATGCGTTTATGGAGGTTTACCTTTTCCAGGGCGAGGGCCAGCACAAAGCCACCGAAGAAAAGGAAAATTATAGGGCTGCCGTAATTGGCGCCAACTTCATCCAGGGGCATAACCTTCAGGATGGGGAAAAGCAGCAAGGGTAATAATGCGGTAACCGATATGGATACGGCTTCGGTGATCCACCAGCAAACCATCCAGAGGGCAACGGCAATTACCCGGTCGCCACTCTCGGATACAAGATCAAATGGTAATAATAGGATAATGGAAAAAAGGACCGGTCCGAGCAGCAGTCCCACTTTTTTGCTTAGGCCCATGAATGTAATTTGCCGCCTAAACTAAGGTATTTCCATTAGGTAATAAAATATTAATACTTTCAGCCAGAAGCCGTAAGGAATTTTTACCCAAGCCATCGTTTTTTTACGTTTACTGTCAGTTACCCAGGGCTATCAGGTTCAGGTTGGAGTCTGCCATTCCGTAGAACATCTTAATGCCATCACCGCTGTCGTACCCGGCAATGAAGAAAAGTTTGCCGTTGAGTTCCAGTAATTCGGGCAGGTAGTTGCCTTCGTACTTCAATTCCTGGATCGGGTTCCCGTTGGCATCGAACTTCCGCAAATACCCGTCGGTAGAGATTACAAATGAATCCCCCAGCGAAATCAATGCCTGAACGGGTTTTGTTCCGGGATAGAAACTGCGTTTAATCAGCAGGCCGCTACTGTTGGTAAGCAGCAGTTCCCCATTACCATACAGCACAAGGTTGCCATTTGCCAGTTTTACAAGATGGTAAGAGCCATTAAGGTCGTTGGGGGAATTTATGTGTTCGCCCATCTCGGATTCGGTGAGCACCACTTCCGAGGTCAGGTTCAGCGATGCATCAAAGAAGGTAAGCGCTGGTTTAAAGCCCGCGATTTGCGGAGCCGATGCGCTCATGGTAAAAACCCCCGCGAATGCAATATACCCGTCATCTGTGGCGATCATGTCACCTATCATGGAAGAAGAATCCCCAAGGGCATGCAGGTCGATCTGGAAGGTATCGCCGCTGCTGTTCCGATGTTCTATGGCTGCCTTGTATGTCCCTGAATCTTCTGCCGTTCCATAATAAAGATAACTACTGCCAACCGCCAGGTAGCCGTAACTGTGCTTATTGGCCGGGTTGATATTATTGATAAAGCCCCAGCTGCCGTTATACGTCAGTTCCTGGCTGCCATAGAGGCCGGCCAGCGTCCTTGGGAAATGGAAATTCATGTTACCGCCCGACAGGAAGTTTACAAAAGCACTGTTGGCATTAAAAGGTTTATCGGCTATATATTGACTGGTTTCGGACCAGGATGCGTCCAGGCCCCTGTAATAATATTTGGATCCGCCCGGCCCGCTGAGGTCTTCCCTCAGTTCCAGCACATAGGGTAACCCGGACTGGGGGTGTATGCCTGCGTCAAGTGGCAGATAGGAATATCCCTCCGGGATGTCGGGATAAATGTAAAACGAAGCCGCCGCATTTACGAGCACCGGCAGGGTAAAGGTTAAAGTTTCTTCCTTGTTATTGGTCACGGTCAGGGTGATGGTATATTCGCCCCCTTCCTGGTAAACCACTTCCGGGCTGGCCTCCGAACTTTGGATGCCATTACCAAAATCGTACATATAGCTAACCGCCCCCCTGGAACAATTGCTGATCTTAAGCGTTTCCCCGGCCAGGATATCCTGTTGGGGCAGGGCAAAGCAGGCTTTGAGTGCTACATCGGGTTTGCTGTCGGGGTCCTCATGCCCGTCTGTGGTCTCCGTTTTGGAACAGGATATTAACAGGAAAACCAAACAAAAAGCAGGGTAGAAGTGTTTCATAGCAGCAGATTTGGGATCTCTTACCATAAAACGTTTTTCCCGGCGGAATATTTTAGATTTTAACAATAAATCCGCCCAATTACATGCATCTATCTAATTGATAATAAGCATGTTTAGTATTTTTATATAAGGTGTCCGCTGACTCATTTCTGGATTTCGCAGATCAGGGATTCCCCATCCCTGACTACTTTGAGAAGACCGGATTTTCCAAGCGCCTTAATGCCTTTGTCCCAGGCTTTGTTGCTTAGGCCGGTTTGTTCTTTAAGTTGGTTAAGCGGCATACTTCCGGGGACTTTCAGAATGTCGATTATGGCCTTTTCGTTCGGACTGAGTTGCAACGGTTTTTTCTCCGGCCGCATTTGCGGGAAGAAGAGCACCTCCTGGATGGAAGAATTATTGGTAAGCAACATTACCAGCCGGTCGATTCCGATCCCGATTCCCGAAGTTGGCGGCATCCCATATTCGAGGGCGCGCAGGAAATCCTGATCGATAAACATGGCTTCATCATCGCCTTTTTCAGACAGTTTAAGCTGTTCCTCGAAGCGCTCACGCTGGTCGATAGGGTCGTTAAGTTCGGAATAGGCGTTGGCAATTTCCTTCCCGTTCACTATCAGCTCAAAACGTTCGGTCAGGGCAGGGTTATTCCGGTGCTCCTTGGTAAGCGGGCTCATTTCTTTGGGATAGTCTGTTATAAACGTTGGTTGTATGTAATGGGGTTCGCACTTTTCGCTGAAGATTTCATCAATTAATTTGCCAACCCCCATACTTTCGTCCACCTCCAGGCCCAGTTCCCGGGCAACATGCCGCAATTGGGTTTCATCCATCCCGGCCACGTCGAATCCGGTGTGCTGCTTAATGGCATCAAGCAGGCTAACCCTGGGGTAGGGTGCCCGGAAATCTATGTCATGGCCGCCCGCCTTTACCCTGGTGGAACCCGTTGCGTCCAGGGCCACTTTTTCGAGAAGCTGTTCCGTGGTTTCCATCATCCAGAAGTAATCCTTGTAGGCCACATACAGTTCCATCACTGTAAATTCAGGATTGTGGGTCCGGTCCATCCCTTCATTCCTGAAATCCTTTGAAAACTCGTATACCCCGTCGAACCCCCCGACTATCAGCCGCTTCAGGTACAGTTCATTGGCAATCCTCAGGTAGAGGGGAATATTCAGGGCGTTGTGGTGGGTAAGGAAGGGCTTTGCCGCGGCGCCTCCGGGGATTGGCTGTAAAATGGGCGTTTCCACCTCCAGGTAGCCCATACGGTTAAAAAAGTCGCGAATACTGTTGGTGATTCTTGTCCGCCTTATAAAGGTTTCCTTAACCCCCGGATTAACAGCCAGGTCTACATAGCGCTGGCGGTAACGTTGTTCCGGGTCATTGAATTCGTCATACGTCCTTCCTTCGGCATCTTTTTTGGGCAACGGAAGGGGGCGTAAAGCTTTGCTGAGTAATGTAAAATCCTTTACGAGGATAGTGATTTCACCAACCTGGGTGGTAAAAAGCGTTCCCCGGACACCAATGATATCCCCTATATCCAGGAGTTTCTTATAAACTTCATTGTATTTGGTTTTGTCTTCCCCTGTGCAAATTTCGTCCCGGTTAAAATACACCTGGATACGCCTGCTGCTGTCCTGCAATTCTGCAAACGAGGCCTTTCCCTGGATACGGCGCGACATCAGCCGGCCGGCAACCACCACCTCTTTTCCCTCCTCATATGATTCGTGGATGCTCCCGGCAGTGGCATTTACTGGATAGAGGGCTGCCGGATAAGGGTCGATCCCCAGTTCCCTTAATTTATCCAGTTTTTCCCTTCTTACGATTTCTTGTTCGGAAAGTTGCATGTTATGAAGTTAAGGCTGCAAATATAGGGAGTATGCCAGAATGAATCAACGCCGGGAAATGGGAATATGAAGCCCGGCTAACATTGCCTTGCCTAAATTGTAACATTCCCCGGCTTCCTGCGTCTGATAGTTATAGAAGGTCCCGTTAGAATAAGCGGGATTAAAAAATACCATTATGAGTTTCTGGAGGGTATTGCTGGCAATTATATTCCCACCGCTTTCAGTTATCGGAAGGGGCTGCGGCTCTTTTCTGATAGTATTGCTGCTTACCTTTTGCGGCTGGGTCCCGGGTGTGATTGCAGCCCTCGTGATCCTGAACAATCCCAACGGATAGTTGTATCTTTGCTTTTATGAACAAACAGGTATTTGTAAGAGACCTGGGCAGGAAGGCATACAAGGAAACCTGGGATTACCAGGAAGAACTTTTTAAAGGGATTGTAGACCTGAAAGTCAGAAACAGGAGGGAAGGAGTGCAGAACGCCACCCCAAACCATTTCCTTTTTGTAGAACACCCGCATGTCTTTACCCTGGGAAAAAGTGGATCACTTGCGAACCTGCTGGCCAGTGAGGCGCAGCTGAAGGCGTACGGGGCGGAATTCTACAGGATCAACCGGGGGGGCGACATCACTTATCATGGCCCCGGGCAAATCGTGGGCTATCCGATCCTGGACCTTGATAATTTTTTTACAGATATCCACAAATACCTGCGTTTCCTGGAAGAAATGGTGATCCTTACTTTGGCGGAATATGGCCTGAAAGGCGAGCGGTCCCCGGGCGAGACAGGGGTCTGGCTCGATGTGGGCACCCCTTTTGCGAGGAAGATTTGTGCACTGGGGGTTCGTGCGAGCCGCTGGGTGACCATGCATGGGTTTGCCCTGAATGTCAATGCAAACCTGGGGTATTTTGACCTGATGGTACCCTGTGGAATCCCCGATAAAGGAGTAAGCTCCATGAATGCGGAACTCGGCCGAAAGGAAATTCCGCTCGGGGAAGTCAAGCAAAAATTACTCTCACATTTCGCAGCATTGTTTGAGGCGGAACTACAATACGAAAAAACCGGGGTTTAAGCCCGGTTTTTGGTTAGAGATCCGCACAATCCACGTTGTTGTCCATGAATATCCGCGTCCCGTAATTGGTAGACAGGTTACAGACTTCCACAGGAACGATTTTAAAATCGTTCCGCCTCATGACCAGCAGGTTGAGGTTGGTAAGGTTGCCTATTTCCCTTGGTACGGCATCCAGGTTATTCCTGTTGGCATTGATGTAGGTAAGGCCGGAGGCATTGCCTAATTCCATCGGGATGGCCACCAGTTTGTTCCTGGAAATAATAAGGGTGCTGAGTTTAGCAAGGTTCCCTATTTCTTTAGGGAGGGATGTTAATTCCCCATTATCAATTACCAGTTCAGTCAGATTAGACAGTTGACCAATCTCCGCAGGCAGGGATGTCATTTTATTTGCAGTAAGGTTGAGGAATTCCAGACTGTTTAATTGCCCGATTGCTGCAGGCACCTCAGTGATGTCGTTCCCTTCCAGGTCCAGGCTTTTCAGGTTGCCGAGCTGCCCGATCCCGTTTGGCAGCGCCAGGATGGAATTCGCGCTTAAATCCATGGTTTCCAGTTCGGCCAGCTGGCCGATTTCGTTTGGTATGGATGTTAGTTTATTGCCATTTGCGGATAAGCTCTGGAGTTTCGCCAACTGTCCTATTTCCGCAGGGAGCGAGGTCAGGCCGGTATTGATCAGGCTGAGGGTTTTAAGGTTCTGGAGCTGGCCTATTTCGGCAGGGATCCCTTCCAGGCTGTTATTTACGAGGTTCAGGACTTCCAGGTAACATAACTGGCCAATTTCCGAGGGAATCACTTTTAATCCTACCTGGCTGAGGCTTAGTTCCAGTACGCGGCCGTTATTGGCTACTACGCCTCCCCATGTACTCATACTGGTATCGTCCGGGTTCCAGCCGGTGGTATTGTCGGGGTTAAGTTCAAGGATCTTTAACAGGATCTCCCTGTCTGAGATGCCCTGGGTAACGCTTACAGTATACTGGGCGGTCGAATTATCCTCAGCAGTTACCGTATAGGTTACGGGGGCCGAAAAGTCCTGGGGGCTGTTTGGGCTGAGGTATGCCCCGGGTGAAAGATCGTAGGCAGGCATCACCGAATTCAGGGGCGTATTGGAAGCCACCACTATTTCGATGGTTTTCGCTTCTTCGTTTATAACATTCGTAATTTCGCCTGTACAATTATCCGAGCTTTCGATCAGTTGGAAACTCAGGATTTGTTTGGCAGTACTCAGGGCAGGGATATCCACTGGCTCTTCAGGAGTGGTACCTGCATTATCTTTGCTGCAACTGCATAACAATATAAGTGCAAGAATTGCATAGGTAGGGTAGAGTTTTTTCATGATTTGGGGTTACATTTTCCATCTGTAGGAAAATTATCATTAAACCAAAGTTAAATAAAGAAAAAATTAGCCCATTTGCAGAGTTGTGTACCGGCTGATAATTGTGGTGTATGCCGGCGGGGATGTTGTGAAATCACCCCTCTGTGCATTTCATCGATTTTCGATGAAATGCATAAAAAAACCGGGGAATTACCCCCGGTTCTTCGTCGATAAGCAACGGCTATTCCGAGAACTGCGTGAGGACCATGCTCCCTATAAGTTTGCCATTTTTATTGTAAGTTTCCTGTTTTACCATGCCAACGCCTTCCGCCAGCCAAAGGCGGTTTGGGAAGGTGTTATTGGCCATCATCATTTTGCTTTTGGTTTCGCTTGAAATCACGAAGCAATCAAAAGTGCCTGCAGGGGTGGTTATGCTTTCCCTGTTTTCTACTTTGCGGTTTACTGTTTCCACATTCATATTCATGTTTATTCCGCCCATGCTCATTTTAACATTCACATTCGCATCGGCAAGGTTCTGCCCCACCTCCAGGTCATTCGGAAGTTCTACATCCGTTCCGGTCACCTCCATTTCCATATCCTCAAACTGTTTCATCATATCGTTGGAAAGCAGGGATTCATAATCTATATGTACGGTATTTCCTGAACAACTGAGGGTATAATCACTTGAAAGTACTTCTTCGCCCTTGGCGTCCGTGTAGGTCATATTCATGGTGGCACTGGTTGTTCCGCCATTGTTTGAGGCCTCGGTAATCCGGTATTGCATAATTCCCTCTTCCTTGCCCTTTTTATCGTAAGAGGTATATTGGAAACTGGTTCCTTCCGTCATCGGGTAATAGCGGCTGCAATTCTGGCCGCTAACTGCAAAACTGGCGGCAAACAGCAAAACAATGCTGAAATATATGTTTTTCATCTTAAGTTGTTTTTTCTAATTCTTAATGTCTGTTTATTTATAGGGATTCAGTTCTTTATGAATTCCACCCGGCGGTTTTGTGCTTTTCCATCCGAAGTTCCGTTATCTGAAACAGGTTCGCTTTCCCCTTTTCCATCCGTTACAAGCCGTCCTGCATCAATCTGGTAGACCGATACCAGCGCATTTTTTACCGCTTCGGCACGTTGCCGGGATAATTCGAGGTTGGAGGCATTGTCTCCGTCAGCGTCGGTATGGCCCACAATTTTCAATTTCATTGACTGTTCCTGCTGCAGGGCCTGGGAAATTTGCCGGATAATACCCATGGACTGAGGCTGAATCCTTGCCGAACCGGAATCGAACAAGATCCCGTTTGTGGAAACGGATCCCTCTGAGATAAGCTTTCTCCTAAGATCTATTCCACCTTCCGCAACCTTCAGGTTGGTTATAAACACATCTTCCTTGCCATCTTTCAGGCCATTGAGATTGAATTTTAAAGTGGTCAGTTTGCCGCTTTCAGGAATAAATCTTGGAATATCCACATATTTATTTTCATTGACCCAGAGCCTGAATCGCTGGCCATTGACGGCGATAGAAATATGAGGTTGGTTAATCATGACTTCCCGAATGTCGGCTTTAATCCCGCTGTTAATTTCAGTGCCTGTTCCGGCGGCATAGTTTCGGACGCGTATATCGAACACGCCGTACTGCCCTATGGGTAAAAACGTCGAAATATATTGGCTACCGGCATCAAATCCCGGATCATTACTGATGTTCACCGTAAGGCCTGCGGCGGAGGAAGTCTTTTTGTCAATCCCCTTAGTAAGCAGATCGAATTCAATGGTATAATCTTCCGGCAGCTTGGGAATGTCGGGAATATAAAGGATGCCATACCCCTGTAAAAGCTTGAGCCATTTTTGTGGTTCGTTGTTAATGGTTACTACCTCCCCGCTGCCATTGGTATTCCATTTGGATGGGAAATCCCCGATGAAGTCATTGGAATAATCATCATAAAATAGCACCTTGTCACCCGGGACATAATCAAATTTACTGTATACCTGCATGGTTTTTTCACCTGACGGCCCTGCTGGTGATCCGTCAGACCCGGAAACCGTCGGGCTTATTTCGCCATTTCCTGAAGGTGGGGCCGGCGCATTTACCTGGGGCTCTGGGGTACTTCCTTTGCTCCCCGGTTCCAGGATACTGTCGAGGGCGGCATCGGTTTTTTCTTGCGTTTCCCTTTCCACGCGGCGTTCAACGGTGCGTTCCGCTGCGCGTTCAGCCCTTTTTCCTAGTTTTTTAAGCAATTGGGCCTGCAGGTCGCCGGCGCTGAACAAAAATAGGATAGCAAGCAGGAAATGGAGGGGGTTTCCTAAAAATTTCATCGTGTGGAGTGATTTTGGATTCAACATTAAAATGTACAAAAAATAGTTGGCCTGGGAAAGTACAAAAATGCCCCTGAAAACGAATTAGAATTGTATCAATGGTGGTTTTCGGTGTATTATTGGAAATTCGCATCACGGGTTCAGGCTATAAACAATGATCGATTCATCCTGCCCTTTTACCACCAGTTCGGGCTTGCGGTCTTTGTCTAAATCTGCCAGTTCGGCACCCGAACTGCCCATAACCGGAAATCCGGGGAAAAGTTCGGCACGGCTGTTGAACAGGTAGGTCCTGCGGCTTTGTATGTCGGTTACGCTTACATATATGGTATCGTATATATAAAATATACGGGGTGCGGTATAAACACCGTAATCCAGTACAACTTCCCTGTCTTTTATTTTAAGGACATTTTCATTCATAATGGCCATCGACTTGCCGGTAGCTTCCATCCCGTGGTCCTGGTTAAGGTCGAAACCCGTAACCGACACTTTGCCTTTCTCATCTATCATATACAGATTACCCGACTTATCGGTTAGGGCAAACTGGTTCTTATATGCATAGACTTCGTTTCCTGAAAAATCGATCTTTTCATTTACCCTGATCCTGTTTTTGCCCACCCGGTCCAGGATCTTCAATTCCCCGTTTTCCAGCCGGAAGACGAGGTAATCCCTGTTCCCGAAACGGATATGCTGGGGTGAAGGGAGAACAGGGCTCCCTGCCCTGGTATAGGTAAACCCCTTGACTGCCTTCCCCTGGCGGTTGTACATGCTTATGGCATCTCCACGGCTTACCACAAACCGGTAGTCCTTGTTTTTATCATAGTCGAAGACCGACAAAGGATTCAGGTTTCCCTCGGGGAACGACATATTGAAAGGGGCAACTTCCTTCCCGTTTCTATCGAGGATAATAAACTGGTTGTCTGTTGTGAATGCGAGTTGCAGGCGGCCGTTCCTGTAAAGATCAACCTGCGAAATGCTGCCCTGCACCCTGCCGCCCAGGGCTTTCTTCCAAAGTACTTTCCCATCCGTTGAAATCAGGTATAGATTGTTCTCTTCGTCCTGCACCACGATCTCTTCCTTATTCGTCCGGTGGTTTCTTAACACCTGTGGATCTGTCGCCACGGGGGCATCCAATTTTAACGTATACCTGGTGCTTAGGGCTTTGTTATCTGAACCGGCATCCACTTTGCGTACCATAAGGGTTGTATGGAAGAACGACCCCTCGGCCACCAACTGGGCGGCTATGCTGTACCCGGCAAGGTCAGTTCCCCGAAGTTCATTAAAGGCCTCATTTCCCAGGCTCGCGCCCAGGATGTCCTCCAGGCCCTCTTTGCCGGCAACCATAAGGATGTTCGATTCGTCTGCCAGCGACTTCCGGGCCTCCGCATAAACCGGCGATTTCTCAAAGGTGCTTCCAAGGGAATAGTGTTCTATTATATTGGTAAGGGCATCAAGCTCAGAAGAAAAAATCAGGGCATTCTCCAGGACGGTATAGTAAGCCGCTTCGAAATCATTGAGGAGGGGTGCGAAATATCGCATGAGGATATCCGGTTCCGAGAGGGTATGCACGTCGTGATTCAGGTAGGCTTCAGTGGCTGAGGTATGTTCCCCGAGGTATCGCGAGATGTTTTCAGATCCTATAGTGTTGATAAGGACACTTTTTCCGGGCCGGTCAAAAATTATCCCTATTTCTTCAATGGCCTGGAAAAGGGAATCCCTGCTGGTGGTATCCGCCGCAAAAAATCGCCTGTTGGCGTCGAAACGCCTGTAGTCCTCCATGGCATATGCTATAATAGCCCTGCTGCTTTCCGGGGCGAAGGCAGGGGTGAGCAGCGGCAGGGGCCTGGTATTTTTGAAGAGGCCGACGAAATTGGGGAGGGTGTCTGAAGGCAACGCAATCCCGTTCAGGCTTAGAAAGTCCTGACTGGAACCGATATCCAGGGAAACCCAGTTTGCAAAGCGACCGAGTTTTTTTTGCGATCCGGGTTGGAGGAAGTTTCCCAGCGCCATGCTGGCGGGAATAACCTTCAAATAAATGGTAGCATTCCTGTCTGCGCCCGCCGTGGCGTAAAGGGACCCGAAATCGGCGTCATCAGCAAAGCCTTGGGGAACAGCCCGGGCTTCTCTGATAAGGGAGTCCGAAGAACTAAGCAGCAGCTGGTCGCCTTCAATAATTCCGTACAGGGTCTGGCTGTCTATGGTATATTTTTCTATTGCCAGGTTTTCATAGGTAAAAGTTTCCCTTGAGAAATTTCCGGCTTTCTCCGGGCTGAACAGTTCTTCCCGGTAAGGGGCAGCCAGAAGAAAATCAACAGAATCATTGCTTTTGCGGTAAAAGGCCAGTACGGCCCCGGAATTTGATTGAAGGTATTGCAGGGACTGCAGCTTGCCGGTAACGTTTTTATAGAGGGAGGAAGCCTTCCAGGCTTCGAGAAAGTGGTTGTTTTTAAGGTCGCTGTTAAAGGCGCTGAGGTTATTTATTTTAATCAGGGCGAAACTGTTTTCAGGGAGGTAATCCATGCTGCCGGCAGCGGGTTGTTTATCAGGTTTACAACCGCTGAGCAGTATTATAAGGAAGAAAGGGAATAATATTCTGTTCATTGAGAACCTTCGGTTAAACATGTGGATTTTTAAATGTCAATTGCCAGTTGCCCGGGTAACATGCGGAAGCTTTTCCGGTGGTAGGGGCAAGGGCCGTATCTGCGGATGGCTTCGCGGTGTTCCGGCGTTGGATATCCTTTATTTTGGACCCAGTTGTACATGGGGAATTCATTATGGATGCCTTTCATGTATTCATCGCGCGCCGTTTTTGCGAGGATGGAAGCCGCGGCAATACTCATGTATTTTCCATCCCCTTTAATAATACATTCATACGGGATATTCCCGTAGGGCTTGAAACGATTTCCATCCACAATAATATAAGATGGCAGTTCCCTTAGTTTTTTAAGGGCGCCGTGCATAGCTGCTATGGACGCATTCAGGATATTTACCCGGTCTATTACTTCCGGGTAGATGTGGCAGACCCCAAAGCTTATTGCCGCCTTTTCGATGATGGGTTTCAGGGTTTCGCGATCCCTGGCCGACAGCAGTTTGGAATCGTTAAGGCCGCATGCCTCAAAACCCTGGGGCAGGATAACCGCGGCAGCCGTAACAGGGCCTGCCAGGCAGCCGCGGCCGGCTTCGTCCGTTCCGGCTTCAAAAGGATCATGGTAATAAAGGCTTAACAAGGTTGTGGTTATTTAAACACGAAGATACTTCATCGCGTTCGAAATATCCAACCACTAATATCCCAGCCTTCCTGTTCACGGCAGTGGAAACTTTCACTTTTCTTTAGGAACAAAAAAAGTACCTTTGTTCGCCTAAGCTCATCGCATGAAGTATTTGCTGCTGTTGTTCATAATCTGCGCAGCCGGGCCTGTATGGGCCCAGGAAGATTCGATTCCCCCTCCGGCAGAGGCCGATACCAGCCTGGTCCGCAAAACAAAGCCCAAAAAGCAGCCGGTTTCGGAGAAAGAGACTCCAAAGGAGATTACGATCCGGGATTACAAGATCATCAATTATATACGGGATACCACCTTTTTAGATACTACCCTTACTATCAACAAGGAATACAGGTATAATTACATAAGGAGGGATGATTTTGAACTAATGCCCTTTGCGAATGTCGGACAACCCTATAACCGCCTGGGGGCAGACCTGGTCAGTTATGGCATGTATCCCCTGATGGGTGCAGACACCAAGCATTTTAACTATCTGGAAGTGCAGGACATAAAATATTATAATGTCGCCACCCCCATGACAGAGCTTTTTTTTAAAACCACTTTTGAACAGGGGCAACTGCTCGATGCCACCCTTACTTTTAATACTTCGGAGCGGTTTAATTTTTCAATTGCCTATAAAGGTTTCAGGTCGCTTGGCAAGTATCAGTTCAGCCAGGCCGAATCCGGTAATTTCCGGACAACCGCCAATTATATCACGCGAAACAGCCGCTACCGTCTGCGGGCCCATATTGCCGCCCAGGATATAGTGACGGAAGAAAACGGGGGCCTTGCGGAGAAGGAATTGCAATTCGAATCGGAGGATCCGGAATTTACCGACAGGTCCAGGATCGATGTGGTCTTTAACAATGCAGAAGGGAAACTTCTGGGGAAGCGGTATTTCCTGGATCACGAGTATGCCCTGGCCGGAAGTACCGGGGATTCAACCGGAAGGCAATCAAGCTCCATTGCGCTTGGCCATGAGTTTACCTATGAAACCAAATACTACCAATTTATTCAGCGGGCGCAAAACGACTATTTTGGAGAGGTATTCTTAAGCCCGGTTAACGACAAAGCCCAGCTGAAGACCATGTACAACCGCTTGCATGCCCGCTTTACGAACAGTACGCTAGGCACCCTGACCGCATTTGCAGGCTTTTACGATTATACGTATTTTTTTAACAGCATCCTTATTACAGACGAACAGCAGATAAATAACCAGCTGGAAGGGCAGGAGATAAGCATAGGGGGCGAGTACTCCAGGATGCTGGGAGGCTTTGAGATCAATGGCAACCTGGCGTATACGGTGGCCGGCGAACTCACAGATTACCTTCTGAATGGCCGGGCGGCATATAGTCTTAATGAGAACAACCACATATGGGCATCGATTCACAGTTCATCCCGTATGCCAGATTTTAATACCCTTCTGTATCAATCGGAATATACGAACTACAACTGGCAAAATTCTGCCTCCTTCGAATCCCAAAAAGTTAACAGCCTTCAGTTCGGCCTGGAGTCTTCGCTCCTGGGCGCATTAAGCCTGAACTATAGTACCGTGGACAACTATACGTATTTTGCTTCGGAGGCCACGGCCGAACA
>Ga0209347_1001914_pt1 | contig 29979 bp, 26 predicted proteins | sample AutmiccommuBRH23_FD_187382 | JGI IMG/M metagenome (GOLD analysis project Ga0209347, IMG submission 187382) | Deep subsurface microbial communities from Mt. Terri, Switzerland - Autotrophic microbial communities BRH/23 (SPAdes) (version 2) | ecosystem: Environmental > Aquatic > Deep subsurface >...
CTGAAACCGGCGTTCGCGGCAGCCATACCCTGGGGGCGCCCGCCAATCAATGATGTCGCGCAGAGTGTTAGCTACGCCCCCGACCTTTCCGATCGTTAAGATTGTTTCCGAGGGCCGGTTCAGCTAGTGTCCCGGCTGGGTGTCAGAGCATGCGAGCCGACCTCCAGCGATATCGTCTAAGGCCAAGAACACTCCTACATTTCAACGGTTTGTACCGCCCCGTCGAGTCGTCGCTCACCTCGCAAAAGCATACGGATCAAGTCGAAGGACATGGGCTTTATGAACAGGCGCCGCCGCATCTATGAAGGCAAGGCAAAGGTGCTCTACGAGGGCCCCGAACCGGGCACGCTCATCCAGCATTTCAAGGATGACGCGACGGCGTTCAACGCGCAGAAGCACGCGCTCATCGAAGGCAAGGGCGTGCTTAACAATCGCATCTCCGAGTACATCTTCGAGCGGCTCGGCGAGATCGGTGTGCCGACGCACTTCATCAAGCGGCTCAACATGCGCGAGCAGTTGATCCGCGAGGTGGAGATCATTCCGCTCGAGGTCGTCGTGCGCAACGTCGCTGCGGGGTCGCTGGCAACGCGTCTCGGCCTCGACGAGGGCCTGCAACTGCCGCGCTCCATCATCGAGTTCTACTACAAGGAGGACTCGCTCGGCGATCCGATGGTTTCGGAAGAGCACATCACGGCGTTCGGTTGGGCCACGCCGCAGGAGATCGACGAGATCATGCAGCTCGCGCTGCGCGTCAACGATTTCCTCGTGGGCCTCTTCCTCGGCATCGGCATCCGTCTCGTCGACTTCAAGGTCGAGTTCGGCCGTCTGTGGGAGAACGATCAGATGCGCATCGTTCTGGCGGACGAGATCAGCCCGGACTGCTGTCGCCTGTGGGACATCAACACCTCCGACAAGCTCGACAAGGACCGCTTCCGGCGAGACCTGGGCGGCCTGCTCGAAGCCTATCAGGAGGTGGCGCGTCGCCTTGGCGTGTTCTCGGGAAACCGCCCGGCTAAGGGCATGGGCCCCGTGCTGGTCGCTTCCAACCCCAGCGCCAACGGTAAGCAGAGCTAACAGAGGCAGTCGGCAATTAGGCAGTGGGCAGTCGAAAAACCTCGCCCACGACTGCCTATTGCCCACTGCCTGCTGCCCGGAGTTGCAATGAAAGCCCGCATTCACATCACTCTGAAGAACGGCGTGCTCGATCCGCAGGGCAAGGCCATCCAGAACGCACTCTCCGCGCTCGGCGTCGCCGGCGTGGAGGACGTGCGCCAGGGCAAGTACATCGAGGTCAAGCTCGGCGAGATGGACGAGGCCAAGGCGCGCGAGACAGTGGAGCGCATGTGCAAGGACCTGCTCGCCAACACCGTGATTGAGAACTACTCCTACGAGCTGGCCTCCTGAGATGGCGCGAACCGGCACAGCGGCATGGTTGGCCGGTGTGATGGTTCCGGCCGCCGCGCTCGCGCAGGATATCCGCCCACCCACCATCGATTGCGCGGCCGGCTTTGACGGTCTCAAGACTGCAGCGATGGCCACGCCTGGCGCCGAGCTCGGTCAGGCCGACGGCTTCGATACCGTCGTCACGGCGCATCCGGAAAAGTGGCGCGTGGAGTACTTCTTCACCACAGGCTGGCATCCGGCTCACCCGGCGGTCGTCCTGCGCACCTTGCGCAAACAGGTCACCGGTGTCTGGACTGCCGAGAGCAAGGCGTGCGGCTACGGCAACCAGGCTCAGTTCTCGGCCCTCGTCGACGACATGAAGCGCAGCGACAAGGAGCTCACCGACGCTTCGCGCGCCGAGGTCACCCGCAAGAAGAAGGAGCGCTCGCCGCTCGCACCGCCGTGAGGGACCAGGCAGATTGCCGGTCCCCATGGGACTCATGTGTTAGAATGTGATCGCTGCGCCAAGGCCAGACCAAATGCTCCGAGCTTCCGTCATCGTCTTCCCCGGATCGAACTGCGATCGTGACATCAAGGTCGCGATCGAGGCCGTGACCGGCTTTCCCGCCACCATGGTGTGGCACGGCGACTCCAGTGTGCCTGCCTCCGACCTCATCATCCTGCCTGGCGGCTTCTCCTACGGCGACTATCTGCGCTGCGGCGCCATGGCGGCGCACTCGCCGATCATGCGCGACGTGATCGCCAAGGCCAAAGCCGGCACGCCGGTGCTCGGCATCTGCAACGGCTTCCAGGTGCTGTGCGAGTCTGGCCTCCTGCCGGGTGTGCTGATGCGCAATGCGTCGCTGAAATTCATCTGCCGCGACGTCTGGCTCAAGGTCGAGAACGACACGAGCTTCTTCTCAAAGTGCTATCGCAAGGACGAGGTGATCCGCCTGCCCGTCGCGCATGCGGAAGGCAACTACTTCGCCGACACCGAGACGCTCGACCGGCTGGAAGGCGAAGGCCGCGTGCTACTGCGCTATTGCGACGAAGCGGGCGAGGTGTCCGACGCCACCAACCTCAACGGTTCCCAGCGCAACATCGCCGGCATCTGCGACGAGACCGGACGTATCGCCGGCATGATGCCTCACCCTGAGCGCCTGTTCGAGCTGGCGCTCGGCGGCGCCGATGGTCGCCGCATCATCGAGAGCGCGCTCCTCAGCGCCATCGAGTCGACCGCCGCGTAGATCGGGCTATACCCGAACACGACAAGCACAGCCATACCGGCACCATCGCCGCGTGCGCCGAAGCCATCGGCTGTCGCTCGCATGAGCATTCCTCATGATTTCCATTACGAAACTCAACTGGCCAACCGGCCGCAACGCTCTAGTTTTTGCTCGGACGCAACTGGAAACGTTGAGGGGTCGAAATGGATCGCAGGAACGTGCTCGGTATCGGGCTGGCAAGCATCGCAGCAAGCCTACCGTTCGTCAGGTCGAAAGCGGCGCGCGCGCAGTCGGGCGACGTGCAGGCGCACGGCGACAGTTGGAAACTGTCGGGCGCATACTTCGAAGCCTGTAGCTGTGAGGTGGTCTGCCCCTGCATCTTCCAGAGCGCGCCGAGCCACGGCGACTGCAGCGTTCTCTACACCTGGCATATCGATGAGGGCCGATCGGGCGACGTGTCCCTCGACGGGCTCAACGTCGCGCTCGCGGCCTTCGCCGATGGGCACATGCAGAAGGTCAAATGGAAGGCGGCGCTCTACATCGACGAGCGGGCAACGCAAGAGCAGTTCGCCCAACTGAAGCGCATCTTCACCGGTGAGGCCGGCGGCTTTCCCGCAGCGCTCGTCGGATTTTTTGACGGCTTCCTGGGCGTGAAGCAGGCGCCGATCCTCTATATGGCGTCAGGCAAGACGCGCTCCGTCGACATTCCCGGCATCATGCAGGCCAAGGTGCACGCGATCGACGGACAGGCCGGCGGCGACACCGTCGTCAGCGGCCATCCGTTGGGCCTTGCTCCCGGAAATCCGCTCATCGTGGCCATCTCCGACGACGTCACGCTCACCGACTACGAGTGGAACTGGAAGTTCTCCGGACGCTCCGGTGGCTATTCGCCGTTCCAGTATCAGAGCTCATGACGCGCGCAGCAACGATCGCCACCGCCGATAGCGTTCCGGTTGTCGTCGGTGCGATCATGGGCGTCGCGATGATCGCGTGGTTGGGGATGTTCTGGATGCACGGCATCCGCCCCGGTTATGCGCAATACGCGTTGGTCTGGTCGGCGATGACCATCGGCATGATGACGCCTTCAGCGGTTCCCATGGTCGTCACCTACATGCGCGTATCGGTCCGCGCCCAAGCGCATCTCTCACCGCTGTGGTGCGTAGCGGCATTCATTGCCGCCTACGTGATTCTTTGGGTGGCCTTCGGCGTTGCGGCGGGCGTGCTACAAGCGGGTATGCACGCTCTCTATCTCGTCGACGACCACATGCAGCTAGCAATCCGCCCGCTCGGCGCAGCGCTTCTGATCGCGGCGGCGCTCTACCAGCTCACGCCGCTGAAGCACGTTTGCGTTTCCAAGTGCCGCTCCCCGCTGGGCTTCCTCTTGGGCCGCTTCCGTGAGGGCTACTCCGGCTCGTTCATCCTCGGCCTGCATCACGGCGCTTTCTGCATCGGATGCTGCTGGCTGCTGATGCTGCTCGCGTGGGTCGGCGGCATGATGAACATCGCCTGGATGGCCGCGCTCAGTCTCCTCGTCATCGCCGAGAAGTGCCTCCCCCAAGCCGACTGGCTCGTCAACGCGGCCGGCGGGGTGCTCCTCGTCGCAGGTCTCGCCCTGCTGCTGACGTCGGGAAGCGACGATTTCTTAGCTCTCGATGCACTGAGCAGTCTGTGCCACGCGCTCCTTTGAAGTAGCTTAAGACACCCCCCATGCTTGGCGTCCCACCAAAATGATCCTCGACACCGCTCAGCTACGTTCCCTCGTCGCCATCGCCGAGACGGCCAGTTTCACCAAAGCCGCCAGCGTCGTGAACCTCACGCAACCCGCCATCAGCTTGCATATCAAACGGCTCGAGGAGCAAGTCGGGCGCAAGCTCATCGAGCGCGGAGCCCGCAAGGTCACGCTCACCCATGAAGGCGAGATCCTGCTCGGGTATGCGCGCCGCATCCTGGCGTTGCACCAGGAGGCGGAGGGTCAGCTCGGCAATGCCGAGCTGAGCGGCACCGTGCGGTTCGGTGCTCCGGAGTATTTCGACGCCAACGTGCTGTCGCTGGTGCTCGCGCAATTTCGCCGCCGTCATGCCGCCGTCCTGCTCGAGATCACGATCGGCCTCGGCCCCGACGTGCGCCGTATGTTCGACGCCGGCGGCCTGGACATCGCGATCATCAACGTCGAGCCCGGCGAGCGCGACGGGTTCAAGCTGGGTGGCGACGAGCGCGTTTGGGTGGCGAGCCCGGAGTTCGAGCACCGCCCAGACTCGGCCATACCGCTGGTGATGTACTCTCCATCCTGCGATTGGCGCCGGCTCGCAACGGATCTGCTCGATCAAAGCGGCATCGCCTGGACGATGGCGATGACCAGCAGCGGCGTGACCGGACTGAATGCCGGAATCGAGGCCGGCCTGGGCATATCGGTGGCGGCCGCAAAGAACGTCGGCAAGAGCTTGCAGGTCGTCGGCAAGCAGCTCGGCCTGCCGGCGCTGCCGCCCTTCGAGTACCGGCTTGCCGAGAGCCCGGCCGCGCCGGCCGCCGCACGACGTCTGGCGTTCATGATCAAGGAAGTCTTCAGCCAGGACGAAGCGACGGACTAGCTCGCCGGCTCAGAATCCGCAGCCCGAGGCAAGACCCTGCATCGCGGCCAGCAGACCATCCGTCGGGAACTGGCCCTGCTGGACGATCTTGCCGTTGGCCTGAATGCCGGCGGCGACCGGCTGTTGCGCCTTGCTGAGATCGTTGATGAAAGCCGGCGTGACGGCGGTCACAAAGATCAGCCGGCCGTTCTGCTGATAGGCCTTGTCGGCATCCAGCGGCACCACGCCCACCCCGTCGAGACGGATGAGGATCGTCGGCTTGCCCCCTTGCAGCGTGGCGAGCTCGGGATCCGACACCGTCTTGGCCGAGGAATAGAACAGGTCACGCCGCTTGGAGTTGCAGGCAAATTCCAGCCGGTCATCACTCTCGTCGGCAAAGGCAAACGCACGATGGACGTTCTGGTCACCGGCTCCGGGCACCAGATAGTGCCATTCGGCAAGAACCGGCGCGGTGGCGACGATGAGGAGGAAGAAGGCGAGTAACGGCAATGAGCGGCGGATCGGCATATTGTCTGCTCTTTTCCAAATATGTCCCCGCATCAAACCGTAGGCGCCGTATACGCACCGGTCAACTTTACCGCACCCGTGTCTGGAATTGTCGCTAGGCGCGACCGCCGTCCGCGGTCTGCCCGTCGCGAAAAATTCCGCCAAATGGAACGGGCGCAGAATCGAAAGGGGCGGCGCCGAAGCACTGCCCCTTCCCGAGCGCCGAATGCGTGATGTTACTTGCGCGGTGCGGTGTAGGCGACCTGTTTCAGGGTCTCCACGGTCATGGCCGTCGCGCCGGGCGCGCAGCGGAACTCCAGTTCTGTGCCGTTGCCGGTATCGATGCGCGCGGTCTTGCCGGCGCCGACGGCGGCTCGGAAGCGTGCCGAACCGGTTGCCGGCAGCGCGTCTTCCTTGATCTCATCGCCAACGACGAGAGTTAGCTGGCACACGCCGGAGTCGGCGACGTAGTAACCGACGGCATGCTTGGCCCCCATGTGCAGGCTGACGCCCTGCAGCGGCTTGAAGCTCTCGGCCTGCGCACTGACGCTGCCGACAGCTGTTGAAAGAACAAGAACTGCAGCAAGTCCGGCACTTCTCATGAACGCGGTCATGCTCTGCTCCTTCATGATTCTTAGGGTTAAACGAGCCGGCCAAGCCAGTATGATGCGAGGGCCCGCCCGAAACTGAGCGGAACCTAAGCGATGGATTTTGAAGGGAAAAGCTGGTTTACTGCATTGCAGCATTGTTATTGCTGCAGCGCGCAACTGTCGCGGGTGGGGCATTCTTCCCACCCCGCCGGGTGGGTCAAGTAATTCAGAACGCAAACGACCGAACCGCCGGTTGGGATTGGCCTTCTGCTGCGTGGGGACAATGGCGCAGGGGACCGCTATAAGCGCATCGTCCTACCCATCGAATCTGTCGCGAGAGTGTCGCCTTTCATGGATGCCCAGACTGGGAATATGTCGAGCAGCCCCGAAATCACCCCCGAAATCGTCTCCGAGCATGGCCTCAAGCAGGACGAGTACGCGCGCCTTTTGAAGATTCTCGGCCGCGCGCCGTCGCTCACCGAGCTCGGCATCTTCTCCGTCATGTGGTCGGAGCACTGCTCCTATAAGTCCTCGCGCGTCTGGCTGAAGACGCTGCCGACATCGGGCCCGCTGGTGATCCAGGGCCCGGGCGAGAACGCCGGCATCGTCGATCTCGGCGACGGCGACTGCGTGGTCTTCAAGATGGAGAGCCACAACCACCCGAGCTACATCGAGCCCTATCAAGGTGCCGCCACCGGCGTCGGCGGCATCATGCGCGACGTCTTCACGATGGGCGCGCGCCCGGTCGCGAACTTGAATGCACTGCGCTTCGGCGCGCCTGAGCATCCTAAGACGCGCCATCTCGTCGACGGCGTCGTCGCCGGCATCGGCGGTTACGGCAATTGCGTGGGCGTGCCCACCGTCGGTGGCGAGTTGAATTTCGACGCCGGCTACAACGGCAACATCCTGGTCAATGCGTTCTGCGCAGGCCTCGCACGCACCGACAAGATCTTCTACTCCGCGGCGAAGGGCGTGGGCCTCCCCGTCGTCTACGTCGGCTCCAAGACGGGCCGCGACGGCATCCACGGCGCCACCATGGCGTCGGCCGAGTTCGATGACAAATCCGACGAGAAGCGCCCGACCGTGCAGGTCGGCGATCCCTTCACCGAGAAGCTCCTGATCGAAGCGTGCCTGGAGCTGATGGCCAAGGACGCCATCATCGCCATCCAGGACATGGGCGCTGCCGGCCTCACCTCCTCCTCCTGCGAGATGGCGGACAAAGGCGGCGTCGGCATCACGCTCAATCTCGACCACGTGCCCCAGCGCGAAGAGGGCATGACGGCTTACGAGATGATGTTGTCGGAAAGCCAGGAGCGCATGCTGATCGTGCTGCGTCCGGGCGCGGAAGCCGAAGCGGAAGCCATCTTCAAGAAGTGGGGCCTCGACTTCGCTGTCATCGGCGAGACTACCGACACCGGCCGCATGATCGTCACGCACAAGGGCCAGGTCGAGGCCGACATTCCCGTTGCCACGCTCGCCGACAGCGCACCTCTCTACAAGCGACCGTGGTATCCGCTGCCCACACCGAAAATGATCCTGCCCGAGTGGGTCGCAGCGCCCAACTCCAACACCGAAACGCTCAAAACGCTGATGGGCGGCCCGGCGCTGTGCTCGCGCCGGTGGGTGTGGGAGCAGTACGACCATATGGTGATGGGCGACACCGTGCAGCGCCCCGGCGGCGATGCGGCCGTCGTGCGCGTGCACGGCACCAACAAGGGTCTCGCCGTCACTTGCGACGTCACTCCCCGCTATGTCGCGGCCGACCCGGAGATGGGCGCTAAGCAGGCGGTGGTGGAGACTTGGCGCAACCTCACTGCGGTGGGCGCCGATCCGCTCGCCATCACCGACAACCTCAACTTCGGCAACCCCGAGCGGCCCGAGATCATGGGCCAGTTCGTCGGCGCCATCCGCGGCATGGACGAAGCCTGCCGCGTGCTCGACTACCCGATCGTCTCCGGCAACGTCTCGCTCTACAACGAGACCAACGGCGTCGGCATCCCGCCCACGCCCGCCATCGGCGCTGTCGGCCTCATCCCCGATGTCGCGTACATGGCCGACATCGCCTTGAAGCGCGAGGGCGAGCTGGTGATCGTGCTGGGCCGTGAGAACGGCCACCTGGGCCAGTCGCTCTACCAGCAGGCCGTTACCGGTACGCTGGAAGGCGCCCCGCCGCCGATTGACCTCGCCGACGAAATCAAGGCCGGCCGGCTGGTGCGCAAGCTGATCCGCGAAGGCAAGGTCTCCGCCGTGCACGACGTCTCCGACGGCGGCCTCCTGGTCGCGGTCGCCGAGATGGCGCTCGCCGGCAACCTGGGCGTGGAGCTTTTCGCCTACGAAGGCCGTCTGCCCGCGCACGCCGTCTGGTTCGGCGAGGACCAGGGCCGCTACGTGTTGTCGGTCGACCCCATGCGTGCCGAGGAGGTGTTGGACCGCGCCCGGCTCCTGGCGCTGCCCGCGCGCATCATCGGTCGCACCGGCGGCGATGCCATCGCCGTGAAGGACGAGGAGCCTTTGGCCCTGTCGGAGCTGCGCAAGCTCAACGAGGCCTGGCTGCCCGAGTACATGGCGGCGGGCCTCTAAGCCCCCGCTCCTGCCCGCATTCTGGGCGCGCTTGACGGCAAAGGGCCGCCCTGGCAGCGTTGTTGCATGATCTGGCCACGGTGGCCGTCACAGCGCTGCATTGTCGGTCGACTGTTCGAAACCCGACAGCGTCATGCGGCCCCCATCTTCCAATCGGCGGGGCGCTCAAGTTCCGCGCTTTGGCCGATACGCTTCGCAAGGAGACCACACCCCATGGCCATGGATTCCGCCGAGATCGAGCGGCTCATCAAGGAGAAGTTCCCCGACGCTCAAATCGAGATCCGGGATCTTGCCGGCGATGGCGACCACTACGCCGCTCACGTCGTCTCGAGCGCATTCAAGGGCAAGACCCGCGTCCAGCAGCACCAGATGGTCTATGAGGCCCTCGGTGGGCGCATGGGCGGGGTGCTGCATGCGCTTGCACTGACGACCGCCGAAGCCTGAGCCGACATTGACTTGACGGCTTCAAGACCCACATGCGCGATAAGCGGGCCCTTCTGGGCGCAGCTTGTCGCCGCACCCCGCAGCAATTTTCGGAAGGACCGAACATGGACCCGCAACAGGAAGTCGCCGACTGGATCACCAAGACCGTCAACGACAACGACGTCGTGCTCTTCATGAAGGGCCAGAAGCAGATGCCCCAGTGTGGATTTTCGGCCCAGGTGGCGCACATCCTCGCGCTGCTCGGCGTCGACTACAAAGACGTCAATGTCCTGGAGGACATGGGCATCCGCGAGGGCATCAAGGCCTACTCCAACTGGCCGACGATCCCGCAGCTCTACGTTAAGGGCACGTTCGTCGGCGGCTGCGACATCATCCGCGAGATGACGGAAGCGGGCGAGCTGCAGCAGCTCTTCGACGAGAAGGGCGTTGCCTACGACAAGACCAAGAAGATCGCGTAAGCCCTCTCGGCATGGTCCCCCGCTTGATCATGCCGAGATCGCAGCAATACCCTCGCTTCATAGATTTTGCAGACGCTGGCGCGGCAATCGCGCCGGCGTTCTCTCGCCTGCATGTTTCTTCACGAGTGATCGCAGAAGCTGCAGGCAGCTGGCCGTCAGCAAATTGTGCGTTGCTCCGATAGGTCGCACATGTCAGCCGAACAATTCCATACTTTGCCAGTAGACATTGCGAGGGGCGATAGTAAGATCGTCCCCAGCCGGTAGCCGATGCACGGAAGCAACGTCGGCTCAGCCAAGTACCATCCGTAGAATAACAGTACCGTAGAGTACGGGCCGGGGGGCTCTGAATGAGTATGCGTATGTGCGTACCCGCCATTTTGGTGGGCGGCTTACTATTGTCTGTGTCCAGCGTCAGCGCGCAGAGTCAGGAACAGGTCAGTCCCGAGCCGCAGTCGCCTGCAGACGCGGCCGCCGCGACGCTGCCCGAGGTCGTCGTCGACACGGCAGCCGAGGAGCAAGCGGCTCCGAAGAAAAAGAAAAACACCGCGACAGGTACCAGCAGCGCTCAAGGACCGGGCGCAGCACCTGCGTCGCAAGCGACCGACTCCTCGACGCGAGGGGCCACGGCGTATGGTGCGGTGGACGGCTACATGGCCACCAACACGGCGACGGGCATCAAGACCGACACGCCGCTTCGGGAGATTCCGCAGTCGGTCTCAGTCGTGGGCGCTGAGCAGATCCGCGACATGAATGCGCAAACGCTACAGGAGACACTGCGCTATACGCCAGGCGTCGTGGCTGATGCCTATGGGCTCGACAGCCGTGCGGATTCGGCCCTGATCCGCGGCACCGACGCCGCCGAGTACCTCGACGGCATGCGGCGCACGTTCAGCTACTATACCTATAACTACAGGATCGACCCGTTCTTCATGGAGCGTGTCGAGGTGCTGCGCGGACCGGCCTCGGTGCTTTACGGCGCGGCTCCCGTTGGCGGCATCATCAATTCTGTCTCTAAGCGTCCTGAGAACGAGCAGAGCGGCGAGTTCACCGTCGAGTACGGCACGTTCGACTACAAGCAGGTCAAGTTCGACATGACCGGTGCTCTGACGGACGACGGAAAGTGGTCGTACCGTCTGACGGGCCTTGCGCGCGATGCCGATACACAGGTCGACTATGTCGAGGACGACCGCTACGCGATCCAGCCGGCGCTCACGTTCCGTCCGGACAGCAACACCTCGATCACCATCATCGGTCATTTCCAGAAGGACGAAGCAGGTCTAACGGGACAGTTTTATCCGCACGTTGGAACCATCTACCCCAACGTGAACGGTCGCTTCATTTCGCAAGACCGCTTCGTGGGTGAGCCAGGCGACTACTACAATACCGACGTGGCATCGGGCACGCTGCTGGTCGAGCACAAGTTCAACTCGATGCTCAAGCTTCAGCACTCGTCGCGCTATGCCGACATCGACAACGACTACGACAGCACCTATGCCAAGTGGTATTATCTCGACCCCGATGAAGAGTATATGGCGCGCTCACGCTACATCGCCTTTACCAACACGCAGATCTTCGACCAGGACACGAACCTGGAAGCGACGTTCGTAACCGGCCCGATCGCGCACAAGGTTCTCGGCGGCGTCGACTACACGAACTTCCAGGCTCAGACCACGTCTGGCTGGGCGGACAACAGCACGCCCTTCAACGTCTATGACCCCGTGTATGGACAGCCTCAGACACTCTTCAGTTACTATCCGTGTGGATCCACGACCTACACAAGCGTCACGAGTGTGCCGCTGTGCAGTTACACAGACCAGGAGATCACCCAGACCGGTCTTTATGTGCAAGACCAGATGCGTTTGAACGACTGGATCGCGGTCATCGGCGTTCGCAAGGATTGGATCAGCAATGAAATCGAGGGTAGCGCCGCACAGAAGGACGAAGCGGTCTCCTATCGCGCCGGTTTGATGTATGAGTTCGCATCCGGTCTGACGCCGTACGTCAGCTACTCGGAATCCTTCGTTCCCGAAGCCGGTACGGATCGTTTAGGCGGGTCCTTCTCTCCGCGGGAGGGCCGCATGTATGAGCTTGGCTTCAAGTATCAGCCCGTCGGCTCCGCCTTCGCGGTCAATGCCGCCGTATACGACATCGCCGAGAGCAATCGGTTGATGCCGGATCCGCTCGACACACGTTATAGCGTTCAGACCGGTGCGGTATCCATCAAGGGCTTCGAGATCGAGCTCACCGGTCAGGTGACGAACAACCTCAGGGCGATTGCTTCGTACTCCTATACAGACGCTCAATACGATGATGGCGTCACCGTGCTCGATGCCACGTACGTCAACGATATCGATGTCGGCGGCAATCAGATCGAAACCGTGCCCAAGCACCTGGCTTCGCTCTGGGGCGTTTGGGAATTCGACCAGCCCGAGCTCAAGGGTTGGTCCGTTGGCGCGGGTGTGCGTTACCTCGGTGCCTCGTGGGACGCGAGCAATACCATTGAGGTTCCCGACGTCACGCTCTTCGACGCCATGGTTGCCTACGAGGAAGACAACTGGCGCTGGTCGATCAACGGCAAGAACCTCGGAGACAAAGAATACTTGTCGACCTGCTTGGTCCGCGGAGACTGCTTCGTGGGTACGGCACGAACCATCATAACCAGCCTGACGTACAAATACTGAGCTAAACTTCGGAGTCGCGCCCCCCACTCCCTGGATGGGGCGCACTCCGGAGCATTTTCTTCCTGCCGCCAGCCGGCCAGAAAGCGCCTGAACGCATTCGGCCAAGGCAGCGCTTAGCGTTGCCCCGGCGATATCCCATTGCGACTTACTCGCCTGTTGCAGCTGTGGCCAGTAAACTAGATACTGGGCGTCAACTTTTTCATGGCCGTGGGGGAGCATGCGCCAAACCTTCGTCATCGTGCATCGCTGGGCAGGTCTGTTCACTGCGGTGTTTCTGTTTATCGCGGGGCTGACCGGCGCCGTTATTTCGTGGGATCACGAGCTCGATGAGTGGCTCAATCCGCATCTGTTCGATGCGCACACCACGGGTACGCCCCTGCCCCCACTTGAACTCGTCACCAAGGTCGAGGCGGCCGACCCGCATGCCAAGGTCACCTTCTTTCCGCTCAGCTTCGAGGAGGGCCACACTGCAGCCCTTACGGTGGAGCCAAAGGTCGATCCAAAGACGGGCGAACTCTATCCTCTCGACTACAATCAGGCCTTCCTGGATCCGGCGACCGGCGACATTGTCGGCAAGCGTTATTGGGGTCAGATCTCGCTCGATAGCGAGAACTTGCTACCCTTCCTCTACAAGCTTCACTACTCCATGCACGTGCCCACATTCGCCAACATCGACCGGTGGGGCGTTTGGCTTATGGGCATCGTCGCTATCGTGTGGATGTTCGATTGTTTCGTCGGCTTCTACCTGACGCTGCCGGCGCGCGCAGGAGGCGCCTCCGCCGCCGAGGATGTGCCGTCGGGTCCGCGGCGCACTTGGTGGCAGCGTTGGAAGCCGGCCTGGCAAATCAAGCGTAACGCATCGACCTATCGACTTAACCTGGACCTTCACCGGGCTTTCGGGCTTTGGCTGTGGCTGTTCCTGTTCATCATCGCCTTCACTTCGATCTCGATGAATCTGACCAATGAGGTCGTCCGCCCGATACTCAGCCGTCTTTCGACGCTCACACCCGACGCCTTCGACGATCGCTCCCCGACACCACTCAACAAGCCGATCGAGCCAACGGTTTCATTCGCCAGCGCGATCGATATCGCCTCTACGGAGGCAGAACGCCGTAACTGGGGTTTGCCGGTGGGAAGCGCCTACTACGGCCAGCAGTACGGGCTTTACGCAATCATGTTCTTCCGCCCAGGTGATGACCACGGCAGCGGTGGCATGGGCGTGAAGATGCTGTTCGTCGACGGCAAGAATGGTGAAGTTGTAGGTGGGCGCGTGCCGTGGGAAGGCACCGCGGCCGACGTGTTCATGCAGCTCCAATTCCCGCTGCATTCGGGCCGTATTGCCGGGCTGCCGGGACGCGTGCTGCTCTCGGTCATGGGCCTGGTTGTGGCCCTGCTGTCGTTCACGGGTATCGTCATTTGGCTCAAGAAGCGTGCAACGCGGTTGCGCCGGTCGTTGCGCAGAGAGGAGCCGGAGGTCGCCAAGCACATGGGCACGCATGCGGCCTGAACTTGCCGACGCCCCGGCGGCCCTAGTTTTGCCGCCGCGCCCCTTTTGACTAGAGTGGAGACTTAGGGTCACGGAGTGGACGGCAAGCATGCGTTTGGGCGGGCGGCGATTTCTGTTGAGCTTTGCCATCATCGCCGCCGCGGTCTGCCTGGCGCTCGGCCTCACCCTCCCCATCCTCAAGCTCACCAAGTTCATCTTCTGGACCAGCGAGTACTCGCTGATCTCCACCGTGGGCGTGCTGCTGGAGCAGGGGCAGACGTTCCTGGGGATGGTCGTCCTCGTGTTCTCGATCCTGTTTCCGGTCGTGAAGCTCGCCTACCTGCTGCTGGTCTCGACCCTGCCGGCGGTCGAGCTCAAGCGCCACGCCAAGCGCCTCAAAGCCATCGAGTGGATCGGCAAATGGTCGATGCACGACGTGTTGGTGCTGGCGCTGACGATCTTCTTCCTGAAGAGCCAGGGCATCTACGATGCGGCGAGCCTGCCGGCCGTCTATCTGTTCACCGCCGCCGTCGTGCTGATGATCCTGTCGTACGCCTGGCTCAAAACCGACGTCGCCGCCGCCACCGCGGGCGCTGTGGAGCCTCCTACTCCGAAGCCACTGTCTGCGATCCGCAATGTGCTGTTGAGCTTCCTGATCATCCTGGCAACGGTGTTCTTTGCGCTCGGCATCATCCTGCCGGTCATCCGCTTCACCACCGTCTACGTGTGGACTGCCGAGCACTCGATCCTGACCATCATCTACGCGCTCTATGAGAGCAACGAGTACTTCCTGTGCGCGGTGGTTTTCGCGGTCTCCATCTTCTTCCCGTTCCTGAAGCTGTTCTACCTGCTGACGCTCGTCACCTCGCCCGACCTGTCGCCGGAGTTCCGGCGCCGCTCGTTCTCGACCATGGAATGGCTGGGGCGCTACTCGATGACGGACGTCATGGTGCTGGCGCTGATGATCTTCTACGTGAACTCCTCGGGCTACACCGAGGCGATCGTGATGCCAGGCGTTTACTTCTTCGCCGCCTCCGCCTTGATCACCATGCTGGCCTACGGCTGGGCCAACACGGTGCCGCCGCCGCGCGCCGACGAGGCCGTGCGTGCGCCCGAGCCTGCGGCGACCGGGGGCCAGCTCGTAACGCTGCCGACAAATCCAGGGCGGCGGCATCATCCCGCCTAATCAGCAACGGGTATCCTGAAGAAAGGAACGCCGGGTAGACTGGGCGACGATACCCCAGAGCGCCGCCAACTGGCGTTCGTTGCACCGCTTCCCCCGGTTCGTTGCATGATCTCGATCAGTCTCGTCGTCTCCTACCTCATCTTCTTCCTGATCGCGATCCGCCAGTGGCTGCCGCCGGGCGTTCGCATCTGGCACATCATGTCCGCTGGTGCGGTGGCGCTTCTGCTGCTCGGCGAGATCACACTGCGCGAGGCGGTCGCCGCCATCGACTGGAACGTCATCGCCTACCTGTTCGGCGTCTTCGCTATCGGCGCGGCGCTCTATCAGTCCGGCATCTCGCACGCGATCGGCGACCGCATCGCCGGATTGCGCAGCCCGGATCTTGCGCTCGCGGTGCTGATCGGCGCGACGGCCCTCTGCGCGGCCGTTCTCACCAACGACGCCGCAGCCGTCATCGGAACGCCCATCGTCCTCATGCTGGCGCGCGCGCTGAGGCTTTCGCCCGCCCCGCTCCTCATTGCACTGTGCGCAACCGTCACTGTCGGCAGCATGCTTAGCCCCGTCGGCAACCCGCAGAATATCCTGATCGCCACCGACGGCCGCATGGGCAATCCGTTGGCGACGTTCGCAGGCTGGCTCGCCGTGCCGACGATCGTCTCCCTCGCCTTCGTCTATGTCTGGTCGCGCTATCTCATCACCAGCCCTGCGACGCCGCTGAAGCTGCACACGAGCGAGCTGCCCGATCCCGCCAAGGAAGCGCGTTGCTGGCCCGCCTATGCCGGACTGGCAGTCCTCGTCGTGCTGATCGGCGCCGATAGCATCCTGCGCGTCATCGGCCAGGGCGCCGCACTTCCCTTCGGCGTAGCGAGCCTCATCGCCTGCGCCCCCGTTTTCATTTTTGACAGCCACCGGCTGCAAACGTTCAAGCAGGTCGACTGGGCGACGCTCGCCTTCTTCGTCGCCATGTTCATCGTCACCGGCGCGCTTTTGAAGTCGGGCTCTCTGCAAGCGATCCTGGGTTCCATGCACGCGCGCCTCGGCGAGCTTCCCATCGTTGCCGCCATCAGCTTCTGGGCCAGCCAACTGTTCTCCAACGTTCCCGTCGTCGACATGTATCTGAAGCTCCTGCCCGGCCGCGAGACGCCGACCCTGATGATGCTCGCCGGCATCTCCACCCTCGCCGGCAATCTCTTCATCATCAGCGCCGCCAGCAACGTGATCGTCGTGCAGCAGGCCGAACGCTTCGGCGCCAGTCCCTTCACCTTCTGGCAGTTCACGCGGGCAGCGCTTCCGATAACCATCGTATCGGTCGGCGTAACCTACGCGTGGATCGCGTGGATGGGCGGCCTGCTATAGTGGCGACCGCCACGCCGAGGACGGCTTCGCGCGTCTGTCAGTGACAACGGTGACATCGCCGGCCATAAAGAGTCGCTAGGCACCCGGACATTTGAGCAAGGATGGACCGAGATGACGCCCTGGGAGATCGAAGGCACCGAGTTCGCCAACTGCAATTGCGCTTACGGCTGCCCCTGCCAGTTCAACGCCCTGCCGACACACGGGCATTGCTTTGGCCTCGGCGCCTTCGTGATCGACAAGGGCCATTACGGCGACGTTCGCCTCGACGGTCTCAAGGCGGTCAGCGTGTTCCGGTGGCCCGGAGCCGTGCACGAAGGCCGTGGCGAGGCCTTGCTGATCATCGATGCTACCGCCGATGCCGCCCAGCGCCACGCGCTTCAGCAGATCCTATCCGGCGAGGACACCGAGCCGGGCAAGACCGTGTGGAACGTGTTCGCCTCGACCATGGAGCGCGTGCACGACACCCGCTACGAGACCATCAATCTCACCATCGACGTGGATGCTCGCCGCGGCCACGTGAAGGCCGGCTCCATGATCGAGATGTGGGCCGAGCCCATTCGCAATCCCGTCACTGGCGAGGAGCATCGCGCGCGCATCGATCTGCCGGACGGGTTCGAGTACACGCTGGCGGAGATGGGCAGCGGCTCGTCACGAGTCGACGGCCCGATTCCCTTCACCTTGGAGGCGACCTACGCCCAGCTCGCGCATCTGCATCTGAACCAAAGCGGCATCGTACGCTGATCGCGATCTCTGAGACCCGCTCATGACGCAGACAACGATGACCGAGCGCATCGTACGCCGCGAGCAGATGATCGTCGGGCTCGGCCTGGCCGGCATCACCGCGCTCGCCTGGTACTACGTTTTGACCGGCGCCGGCACCGGCATGAGCACGATCGCGATGTCGACGTGGCAGTTCCCGCCGCCGCCGCCCGTGATGGCCATGCCCGGCGACTGGAACGCGGGCTATTGGGCGATCATGCTGCTCATGTGGTGGATCATGATGATCGCCATGATGGTCCCCAGCGCCGCGCCGATGATCCTGCTCTACGCGCGCGTCTTCCGGCATGGCCAGGCGCGCGGCCAGATCGAAGGCGCGCTCGTCCCAACCGCCGCATTCGCTGCGGGTTATGTGGTGTGCTGGCTCGGCTTCAGCACGATCGCAACCGCATTGCAGTTCGGTCTGGAGCGTGCAGGCCTCGTGCACGGGATGTGGATGTGGTCGACCAACCGCTGGCTGACCGCCGGATTGCTCATTGCGGCCGGCCTGTTTCAGCTGACGCCCCTGAAATCCTCATGCCTCGCGCACTGCCGTGCGCCGGCGAGCTTCCTTGCCGAGCACTGGCGCCCCGGACGTCTGGGCGCCTTTCGTTTGGGGCTAGTCCACGGCGCCTATTGTCTGGGCTGCTGCTGGGCCCTGATGCTTTTGTTGTTCGCCGCCGGCGTCATGAACTTGGTCTGGATCGCAGGGCTCGCGATCCTCGTGCTCTTGGAGAAGCTCTCCCCTTTCGGCGCGCGGCTATCGCCGGTGATCGCGACCGCCCTCGTCGCCGCCGGCGTCTATGTGGCGGCCACCTGAAACGCAAAAGGGCCCGGGGAGTGCCCGGGCCCTTCGCAAACTGAGAGAATGCCTGATTAGCGCGAGTAGAACTCGACCACCAGATTCGGCTCCATGTGCACCGGATATGGCACATCCGACAGAGCGGGAACCCGGTTGAACGTCGCCGCCATCTTGTTGTGATCGGCATCGATGTAGTCGGGCACGTCGCGCTCGGGGCTCTTGATCGCCTCGAGCACCAACGGAAGCTGGCGCGACTTCTCACGCACCTCGATCACATCCCCGACCTTGCAGCGGAAGCTCGGCACCGTCACGCGGCGGCCATTGACCGTCACGTGGCCGTGGCTGACGAACTGGCGCGCGGCGAACACAGTCGGCACGAACTTGGAGCGATAGACGACGGCATCGAGGCGGCGCTCGAGCAGGCCGATGACGTGCTCGGACGTCGAGCCCTTCAGGCGCACGGCTTCGGTGTAGATGCGGTGGAACTGGCGCTCGGTGAGGTTGCCGTAGTAGCCCTTGAGCTTCTGCTTGGCCTTGAGCTGCTGGCCGAAGTCGGACAGCTTGCCCATGCGGCGCTCGCCGTGCTGACCCGGACGGGACTCGCGGCGATTGATCGGGCTCTTGGGACGGCCCCAGATATTCTCGCCGAGGCGGCGATCGATCTTGTGCTTGGCGCGGATGCGCTTGGTCATTTCTAAAGCACTCCAACGGTTGTATTGGCTTCGTGGAGCGCCCCCTCCTCTGCCCGCCAGGTTTCCCCGGGAGACCGACAGGCAGCGTTTTTGGGCTGCCGCGGGTGCGCAAATGGAACGCGGGCCAAATCGCGTTTGGCCCGCGTGGGATGGCTAGATACCGATGCCGGGGCCCGCCGTCAACCGATCAGGCCTCCGAGCCGCATTTTGGGGGCACAAAGGCTGCCCCAGAGCCCCGCAAACCCTTAATTCTTGTTCACCGGAGCGCCGGCGTTGGCAGTGGCGGCGGCCGGCTGCGGAGTGCTTTTCACGTAGGCAGCGATCAGCTCCTTCACCTTCTGCTTCTGCTCGTCGGTGCAGGTCTGGGCCTTGGCCTTGCCCTCCTCGACCACAACCTCCTTGTCGCCGTCCTTCTCGACGAGCTTGATGCGGCCGGTAAGCAGCATCACCACCGTCAGGTGAAGCTGGTTGATGTAGACGATCTGCTGCGGGCTCCACTTGGCCGCCGCGATTTGACGGCGCATCAGCGCGTTGTGGTTGTCCGACTGCTCCTGAGCCAGCTCGCACACCTGAGCGTGCGCCGACAGACGGCCCGCACGAATGACCTCGCGCGCGACGTCGAGCGGAATCATGATCTCGCTCTTCTTGGTCTTGTCGATCAGGATCGTCTCGCCGTTCGGCTTGGTAAAGGCCTCAGGCGTCAACGACCACGCATACTCCATGAAGGTGCGCGTCGCCTTCTCGCTGAGTTCCTGGGCTCGGGCGGGCACTGCCGCTAACAGCACAGCCAAAATGGCTGTACACGCCCAAGTCGTCCCCGCCGTTCTCATGATCCGCGTCTCCCGAGCTTGCCCTGCGTTATATTATTACTATTTGGTTTCCCGCGCCCAATGGCTGCGACATGTGTAGCGTGGTAGGCGCCACACGGAGCGGCATCGCTCAGCCCAAAACTTGGCCAATTAATGGCGGGCTATTCAGCCTTCTTCGGACTATTTCCCTTGCCCCGTGAAAGCGTGGCAACAATACCACGAAGTGTGCGCGTCTCCTGTTCCGTCACTCCCATGCGCGTGTACATCGTGCGCAGATGCCGGATGACGCTAGCGCGCTTTTCTGGCGGATTGAAGAACCCCCGCCGGTCCAGTTCCTCCTCCAAATGCTCAAAAAAGCCCAACAGCTCTTGCTTTGTGGCAGGACGGTCACTGCCGAGGTTGAGACCGGTTTCGATCGGCGTTTCGTAATTCGTGACGCGGCCGAGACTTTGGCCCTCGCTGGCGCGCATCCACTCGTAGCCCAGGATCAGCACCGCCTGCGCCAAATTGAGAGAAGCGAAACGAGAGTTTACCGGAATCATGACGATCGCGTCGGCGTTGGCGACCTCGGCCGTCTCCAACCCGTTGCGCTCGCGCCCGAACAGCACCCCGCACCGCTGGCCGGCGGCGATGCGCGCCTTCATCTCGGCAACGACCTCCAGCGGCGTCATGACCGGCTTGCGCAAGTCGCGCTGGCGCGCGGTGGTCGCCGCGACCCAGTTGAGGTCCCCCATAGCCTCGGGCAGTCCCGGATAGGCCACAGCGTCGTCGATCACATAATTGGCCCCGGAGGCCGCAATGCGGGCCTTTTCGTTGGGCCAGCCGTCGCGCGGCGCGACCAGCCGCAGGGTATCGAGCCCGAAATTCGCCATCGCGCGGGCCACCATGCCGATGTTGTCGGCGAGCTGCGGCTCCATCAGCAGGATGGCCGGCCCCTCGCCTTCGGCGTTGAACGCCGATCCGCGGATATGCGCGCGGCGAATACCGTGGCGCAACTTGCGCAGCACGCGCCGCGCCCAATACCAGTACTTCTCGCCCGCCCAGGTGCGCGTCAGGCTCTCTAAGCTTTCCACCCGAAGCGTTCGCGTGCCCTGCCCCGTTAAGCATGCGCCGCCGTCGCCCAGCTCGATCTGCTCATGGGCGGCAACGAACTCATCGAGACTATCGAGCCCATCCACCTGCGTGCGCCTGCGGCAGCCTTCGCAGCTTGCCTCGTCGACAACGCAGCGCTCCTCGGCGCAATAGGTGAGCACGCCCTCCAGCGTGTCGCGGTCGAGACCGGGGATGGCGAGCTCGGTCAGGCCGTCGTCGATGGTTCGCTCATGGCAGGCATAGACGACGCGCGCGAGCGGTGTTGCTCCCGCGCCAACGACGGGGACCTTGTGGGGACCGTCTGCCTCGATGCGAACCTGGATCTGGTCGATGCCCATACGTTAACGCTGCCATCAGAACTGAGAGCCACGGGCATAGCGGGAAAGGCTTTTTACCGCCAGCCCTGCCGGGCCACGGGACCCTACGGCTCCCGGCCCCGAAGTGCGAATCCGATGCCGCGCGCGGGCGGATGCGGGCGCTCCGGGTGATCGCCGGAAATGGCAACGCGGCGACCCGCACGCGAAAGCTCTGCCGCCAAACGCATCACAATGAGCAACAACTGAGCGTCCCGGCGCACGCCGCGGTCCATGTCCGAATGGATAGTAGTCCTGCGACTTGGCAGCGAACCGGGCGGACGCTATGAACCGCATGCGGGGGACAGCCTCGCGCATTTGCTCCTCCCCCAACTCTTTGCGCTGAAGGCCATTCTCCATGCAGAAGATCAAGGTGACCGGCACCGTCGTAGAGCTCGACGGCGACGAGATGACCCGCATCATCTGGAAGCTGATCAAGGACAAGCTGATCCTGCCCTACGTCGACGTGCCGCTCGAGTACTACGACCTCAGCATCGAGAGCCGCGACGCAACCGACGACCAGATCACCGTCGATGCTGCCAACGCCATCAAGAAGCACGGCGTCGGCGTCAAGTGCGCGACCATCACGCCCGATGAAGCGCGCGTGGAGGAGTTCAACCTCAAGCAGATGTGGCGCAGCCCCAACGGCACCATCCGCAACATCCTAGGCGGCGTCATCTTCCGCGAGCCCATCATCTGCTCCAACGTGCCGCGCCTGGTGCCCGGCTGGACGCAGCCCATCATCATTGGCCGCCACGCGTTCGGCGACCAGTACCGCGCCACCGACTTCCGCTTCCCCGGTCCCGGCACGCTGACGATCAAGTTCGTCGGCGAGGACGGCGAGGTCATCGAGCGCGAGGTGTTCAAAGCGCCCGAGAGCGGCGTCGCCATGGCGATGTACAATCTCGACGATTCCATCCGCGACTTCGCGCGCGCGTCCTTCAACTACGGCCTGACGCGCAACTATCCCGTCTATCTCTCCACCAAGAACACGATCCTCAAGGCCTACGACGGCCGCTTCAAGGACCTGTTCCAGGAGATCTACGAGGCGGAGTTCAAGGCCGAGTTCGAGAAGCGCAAGCTCTGGTACGAGCACCGCCTGATCGACGACATGGTCGCCTCTGCGCTCAAGTGGTCCGGCGGCTACGTCTGGGCGTGCAAGAACTACGATGGCGACGTGCAGTCCGACATCGTAGCTCAGGGTTTCGGCTCGCTCGGCCTGATGACGAGCGTGCTGATGACGCCCGACGGCAAGACCGTTGAAGCCGAGGCAGCCCACGGCACGGTGACGCGCCACTATCGCGAGCACCAGAAGGGCAAGGAAACCTCGACCAACTCGATCGCCTCGATCTTCGCCTGGACGCGCGCGCTCGCCCACCGCGGCAAGCTCGACGACAACGAGGCGCTCATGGGCTTCGCCACGACGCTGGAGAAGGTCTGCATCGCGACGGTCGAGTCGGGCTTCATGACCAAGGACCTTGCTCTCCTGGTCGGCGACAAGCAGAGCTGGCTCTCCACCACCGGCTTCCTCGACAAGGTCGACGAGAACCTCAAGAAGGCCATGACTGCGTAACAAAAACGGCCTTCTTACGCCGCATTCCGCTGGCCTATCGAGGGTCCAGCTCAGGGAGGCGGTGTGAAGCGTATCGGTCGAATTCTGTTTCTGGGAGCGCTGCTGATCGCGGCGCTCCTGTTCTTGAACAACACCACTCTGCTCGGCCCGGCAATGAGCGGCAAACCCTCGCTGCTCGCGCATCGCGGCTTGGCGCAGAACTTCCATCGCGAAGGCCTCACCAACGAGACCTGTACGGCCGAGCGTATCTACCCGCCGGTGCACGACTATCTGGAGAATACAATCGCCTCGATGCGCGCGGCCTTCGATGCCGGCGCCGACGTGGTCGAGTTCGATGTCCAGCCGACGACGGACGGCCAGTTCGCCGTCTTCCACGATTGGACCGTCGACTGCCGCACGGAAGGCAAAGGCGTCACGCGCGAGCACACCCTCGCCGAGCTCAAAGCCCTCGACATCGGCTACGGCTACACGGCCGACGGCGGCAAAACGTTTCCGTTCCGGGGTAAAGGCGTCGGCATGATGCCCTCGCTCGACGAGGTGCTCGCAGCATTTCCCGACAAGCGATTCCTCATCAACATTAAAGGCAACGACCCGGCAGAAGGCGAGCTATTGGCGAAGCAGCTCGCCAAGCTGGCGCCGGAGCAGCGTCAGCATCTCATGGCCTATGGCGGTGCGCTTCCGATCGCGGCCCTGCACACGGGCCTGCCTGAGCTCAAAGTCCTGTCGAAGGCCACGCTCAAGCGCTGCGCCATCGCCTATATCGGCGTGGGATGGTCCGGCTACGTGCCACAGGCCTGCCGCAACACGCTGCTGCTCATTCCCAACAACTATGCGCCGCTCGTGTGGGGCTGGCCCAACCGCTTCCTCGAGCGCATGCGCAGCGCCGATACGGCGGTGTTCGTCGCGGGCGACTATGCCGAGGGCGATGCAGGCTCCAGCGGGATCGACGACACCGCCGCGCTGGCGGAATTGCCCGCCGGCTACGACGGCGGCATCCTCACCAACCGCATCGATCTCATCGGCCCGCTGGCGCGGAACGCGCAGCGCTAACTGCGTCCTCAGTTTGCCGAGCGCAACTGCAACTGTGAGACGCCGACCGCAACGTTGAGGCCCTGCTGGCCCTGCACGCTCAGGGGCTGCAACGCTATCGATTCATGCGAGCCGCCGACGAGCGCATTGGCGCCGACGCCCAGGCCCACGGTGGCCTCGGCGGAGACGCCGCCGTACTTGCCGGCCAGCGCGCCGACGGGGACATCGGCCGAGGGAGCAAAGACCGTCCACACGATCTTGCTCTTGTTGGTGAAGCCCAGATCGATGCCGAACTTGGAGATGCTGCCGTAGTAGTGCTCGGTGCCCCCGTTGGCGCCCTTGAAGGTGCAATCGAGATCCTTGCTCGAGCCGAACACGAAGCCGGCGCCGCCCTGGACGTTACAGTTGAGCACGCCGACCTCGACGTGCGCGGCTTGCGCTGGAGCGAAGGCGGCCAGCGCGGCGATCGCAAGGGCGGGCCGCAGCGCGCGGCGAAGGTGGGTGAAGGGCATGGGGCTATCGTCCTCGTTGATGCTTGCTCAAAGGCCGCGGTCCGGCCTGCGCTCACCTGCTTTCCCAGCCAAAAGCGGCGATTATCGAGCCACTCCCCGCGACACGGCGCCAGATTAGCGTCGTGGTAAAGGCGCGCACTGACACAGATCAGCACCCGCCGTCAGTGCCTTAACCCGATTTCTTCGCCTGGCTGGCGCGCAATCCCCGCGTCGGCCGGCCGGCGGCGCCCTGCAGCAGCATCCGGAATTCGTCTCGCTTCTCGTGGATCGACGCGATCACGAGCCCCGTCGGAACGCCGAGCTCAACCAGCGAGGCCTCGCTCAACTGCAAGCTCGCTTCGACGGCCTCTGGCACCGCATCGGTGACGCCAAGCTTGTAGAGCCGACGCGCGTGGGCCTCGTCGGAGGCGCGGGCGACGAGGACGATGTCCTTGCGCAACTCACGCACCGACTGCACCAGCTCGTCCGCCGTCGCCGCCAGATTGACCGTGATGATCACGGCCTTGGCCTCCGCCAAGCCGCATCGCCTCAGAAACGCAGGGTTCTTGGCGTCGCCGAAATAGACCGGCAGCCCGTCGCGGCGGAACTTGCTGACGACGAAGGGATCGCTCTCGACGATCAGGTGGGGAACGTTGTGGACGGAGAGCATCTCGGAGACCAAGCGCCCGACGCGACCGCAGCCGATCACGATGGCATCGATGCCTTCCTCCGGCGGCGCGAGCATCAAGGCCTCATCGGGCGGCTGCGCCGCCGAGAGCGCCTTGGAGATGCGACGCCCCACATAGTCGAGCAGCGGGATCAACGCCATCGAGAAAGAGGTAATCGCAAGCACGATCGAGCCGACCTCGCGCGCCACCACGCCTTCCAGCACCGCCAGGCCGATCACGATGAACGCGAACTCGCCACCGGGGCCGAGCAGCAGCGCCGTCTCGGCGGTCGCCGCCCAGGGAACGCGGAACAGTTGCAGGAGCCCGACGAGCACGCCGGACTTGATGGCCACGAGCGCGATGATGCCGGCGATGATCGGAATTGGATCGGAGAGCAGCCCGTCGATATCGAGGCTCATGCCGACAGAGAAGAAGAACACGCCGAGCAGCAGCCCCTTGAAGGGATCGATGGTGGCCTCGATGGCGCGGCGATATTCCGTCTCCGCCAGCAGCAGGCCCGCAACGAACGCACCCAGGGCCATCGACAAACCGGCCGCCGCCGTCGCCAGACCGCTACCGACGGCCACGAACAGCGCGGCCGCCACAAACAGCTCGGTGGAATCGGCGGAGGCGACGAGACGAAACAGCGGGCGCAGAATGACCGTGCCGACGACGACGATGGCACCGATCACGAGAATGGCCTGCCCGAAGGCAAGAAGAAGACCCGTCAGGATCGATCCCTGGTTCTCAGGCCCGAGGATCGAGACCAGGAACAACAGTGGCACGACGGCGAGGTCCTGCAGAAGCAGGATCGCGAAGCTCGTGCGCCCGGTCGTCGTGTTGAAGCGCTGCTGACGCGACAGCACCTCGACCACGATCGCGGTCGACGACAGGGCCAGCGACAGGCCGATCAGCACCGCCCCGCCCGGACTGGCACCGAACAGCGCCGCAACGGCGCCGATCAGAAGCGCCGATATTCCCACCTGCAGCGTACCGAGCCCGAAGACGAGCCGGCGCATGGTGATGAGACGCTTGAGCGACAGCTCCAGGCCGATGATGAACAAGAGAAAGACGACGCCCAACTCGGCTATGGCGCCGAGCCCTCGCTCGTCGGTGATCGCGACCCAGCGGACGACGGGAAAGCTGTACCAGAGCGAGCCCAGACCGCCCGGCCCCAGGATCGCACCGGCAATCAAAAATCCGAGGATGGGGCTGAGCTTGAACCGTTGGCCCAGCGGAACGAGGACTGCGGCCGTGGCCAGAACGATCATCGCTTCGCGATAGACGCCGAAATCTGGGCCTTCCGTCATCCGTACCTTTCCGTGGTGGACACTTTAATCGATTGCTCGCCAACGGGGTTCGCCCTGCTCGTCGAAACGGGCAGAGCCAATACCTTCATAGCAGATGGTGGCGGCGTGCGCGGGGCGAGCGGCGAATTTGCGCACCGAAGGGAATGGAATTCCCGACGGTGCTTCCACGCAGCCCAAGATGTCATCAAAGCAAGGCAAACGAAGTCTTGCCGCCGGCGTCTCAGGCGGCCGAGACGCGCGCCTCGATCGCCTGCAGGGCCGCATCGGCCTTGGCGCCGTCGGGACCACCGGCCTGCGCCATGTCGGGACGACCGCCGCCGCCCTTGCCGCCAAGCGCCTCGGCACCGGCGCGGACGAGATCGACCGCATTCCAGGTCTTGGTGAGATCCTCGGTCACGCCGACGGCGAGACCTGCTTTGCCGTCGTCAGTCACGCCGACGATGGCGACAATGCCCGAGCCCACCTGCTTCTTGCCGTCGTCGATGAGGCCGCGCAGATCCTTCGGGTTGAGACCCTGAACAGTTCGCGCCATGAGCTTCACGTTGCCGACGGTCTTGATGCCGCCGCCGGCAGCGGCGCCCTCCCCGGCTCCGGCCGAGCCGCCGCCGAGCGCGAGCTGCTTCTTGGCATCGGCGAGCTGTCGCTCGAGCTGCTTGCGCTCATCGACCAGCGCCTTGACGCGCGCCGCCGCATCCTCGGGGCGCACGTGCAGCGCAGCCGCGATCTCGCGCAGGTGCTGATCCTGCTCGGCGAGATAGCCGCGCGCGGCTTCCGCCGTCAGCGCCTCGATGCGGCGCACACCCGAAGCCGACGCGCTCTCCGCCACGATCTTGACTAGCCCGATGTCGCCGGTGCGGCGCACGTGGGTGCCGCCGCACAGTTCCACGGACCACACCTTGTTGGATTTGCTTGTCTTGACGTCCTTGCCGGGAGCCGAAGCGCCCATGGAGACCACGCGCACCTCGTCGCCGTACTTTTCGCCGAACAGCGCCATTGCGCCCGACTCCAGCGCATCGTCCAGCGCCATCAGCCGCGTCTCGACCGGCGCGTTCTGCAACACGATCGCGTTGGCGCGTGCCTCCACGTCCGCAATCTCCTCCGCCGTCATCGGCTTCTGGTGCGAGAAGTCGAAACGCAGGCGGTCGGGCGCAACGAGCGAGCCCTTCTGGGCCACGTGCGGACCCAAGACCTGGCGCAGCGCCTCATGCAGCAGGTGGGTGGCGGAGTGATTAGCGCGCGTCGCCGTGCGCCGCGCACTGGCGACCTCCAGGTCCACCGTCTCGCCCTGCTTGAAGGTGCCCTTCTCGACCTTGCCCAGATGCACGAACAGGCCGCCAACCTTCTTCTGCGTGTCGGTCACGCGGAACACCGCGCCCTTAGCGCCGCGGATGACGCCCTCGTCGCCGACCTGGCCGCCGGATTCGGCATAGAACGGCGTCTGGTTGACGATGATCGCCGCCTCGTCGCCCGCTTTCAGCGACTTGGCCGCCTTGCCGTCCTTGACGATCGCGGTGATCTCGCCGGCCGCCGTCTCGGTCTCGTAGCCGAGGAACTCGCTGGAGCCGAGCTTCTCCTTGAGCTCGAACCAGATCGCCTCGGTCGCCGCCTCGCCCGAACCCTTCCAGCTCTTGCGCGCCTCAGCGCGCTGACGCGCAGTCGCGTCCTCGAAGCTTTTCAGGTCGACGACGATGCCGCGCGAGCGCAGCGCGTCCTCGGTGAGATCGAGCGGAAAGCCGTAGGTCTCGTAGAGCTTGAAGGCCGTCTCGCCGGAGAAGACGTCGCCCTTTTTGAGGTCAGAGGACGCATCGGCGAGCAGGCCGAGGCCCTTCTCCAACGTCTTCTTGAAGCGCGTCTCTTCCAGGAGCAGCGTCTCGGTGATCAGCGCCTGGGCCCGCTGCAGCTCGTGGTAGGTGTCGCCCATCTCGTGAATGAGCGCCGGCACCAGCTTGTGCATCAGCGGCTCGGTCGCACCCAAAAGGTGCGCGTGGCGCATCGCGCGGCGCATGATGCGGCGGAGCACATAGCCGCGGCCCTCATTGGAGGGCAGCACGCCGTCGGCGATCAGGAAGCTCGATGAGCGCAGGTGGTCGGCAATGACGCGATGCGATGCCTTGTGCTCTCCCTTGGCCAGCACGCCCGTCTCGTGGACGGAAGCCTGGATCAGCGCCTTGAACAGATCGATCTCGTAGTTGTCGTGGGTCCCTTCCAGCACGGCCGCGATGCGCTCCAGGCCCATGCCGGTGTCAATCGAGGGCTTGGGCAGGTCGATACGCTCGCCGCCGGCATGCTGCTCGAACTGCATGAACACGAGGTTCCAGATCTCGACGAAGCGATCGCCGTCGGCATCGGGCGAACCTGGGGGACCGCCGGCAATCTTGTCGCCGTGGTCGAAGAAAATCTCCGAGCAGGGCCCGCAGGGCCCCGTGTCGCCCATCTGCCAGAAGTTGTCGTTGGTGGCGATGCGCACGAGCTTGTCGTCGCCGAAGCCGGTCAGCTTCTTCCAGATGCCGTGGGCCTCGTCGTCGTCGTGAAAGACGGTGACGAGCAGGCGATCGACGTCGAGCTCGAACTCCTTGGTGAGCAGGTTCCAAGCGAGCACGATCGCGCGCTCCTTGAAGTAATCGCCGAAGGAGAAGTTGCCGAGCATCTCGAAAAACGTGTGATGGCGCGCGGTATAGCCGACGTTGTCGAGATCGTTGTGCTTGCCGCCGGCGCGGACGCACTTCTGCGAGGACACAGCCGTCGTGTAGGGGCGCGTCTCCTGGCCGGTGAACACGTTCTTGAACGGCACCATGCCGGCGTTGGTGAACATCAGCGAGGGATCGTTGCGCGGCACGAGCGGCGCGGAGGGCACCACCACGTGACCCTCTTTGTCGAAGTAATCCAGGAAGGTCTTGCGGATCTCGTTGACGCTCGTCATCTCTTCGCTTTCAGAAAGCCGCCCCGGCGCCGGATCCACTTCCGGCCCGCCGCCACCCCTGCCGAGACGGGGTGGTCTTTCATGTTGCCTGTTCGGGAGGAATGTGCCCGGACCTGCAGGCGCTATCGGATGGGGTTGGCAGGCCTTTCTGTCAAGCGCTGGCTCGCCAGAACGCTTGAAGACCCCCCGGCTTCTGCCGCCTGGGCACGATCCGAGCCCAAAGTGACGCACAAGCCACGCATTTGCAGCCCGCAACGACAAGACCCCGCGAGCTGAAACCCGCGGGGCCCGATGCCTTTGCTGCTCTGATTGGAAATCAGGCAGCGCCTTCAGCGCTTGGCGCGGGCAGCCTTCTTGTCGTCATCGACGTCCGGCAGCACGCCATCCTCGTCGGGGACCTCACCCTCGGCGTCATCCTCCGGCTCCGCCATCATCTTATCGACGATGAGGCCCGCGCTCTCGCGCACCGCCGCCTCGATCGAATTCGCGATCTTGGGGTTCTCCTTCAGGAACGATTTGGCGTTCTCGCGGCCCTGACCGATGCGGTCGCCGTTATAGGAGAACCAGGCGCCCGACTTCTCCACGATCCCGGCCTTGACGCCCAGATCGACGAGCTCGCCGACCTTGGAGACACCCTCGCCGTACATGATGTCGAACTCGACCTGCTTGAACGGCGGCGCGACCTTGTTCTTCACCACCTTGACGCGCGTCTGCGAGCCCACGACCTCGTCGCGCTCCTTGATCTGGCCGATGCGGCGGATGTCGAGGCGGACGGAGGAATAGAACTTGAGTGCGTTGCCGCCCGTCGTCGTCTCCGGGTTGCCGAACATGACGCCGATCTTCATGCGGATCTGGTTGATGAAGATCACCATGGTGCCCGACTTGGAGATCGAGGCCGTCAGCTTGCGCAAAGCCTTGCTCATCAAGCGGGCCTGCATGCCGGGCTGCAGATCCCCCATCTCGCCCTCGAGCTCGGCCTTGGGCGTAAGTGCCGCCACCGAGTCGATGACGAGCACGTCG
>Ga0209347_1001915_pt1 | contig 29947 bp, 31 predicted proteins | sample AutmiccommuBRH23_FD_187382 | JGI IMG/M metagenome (GOLD analysis project Ga0209347, IMG submission 187382) | Deep subsurface microbial communities from Mt. Terri, Switzerland - Autotrophic microbial communities BRH/23 (SPAdes) (version 2) | ecosystem: Environmental > Aquatic > Deep subsurface >...
CCTCCATCGCATCCTCCATGGAGAACCTCCGTCTCAAAATGCATCACGCTCCAATGAACGGATCAGGATGCAGCGCGGAAGGTGGGGGGCAGAGAACGCTTACGAAAGTCTGGCCATCGCAGGCGGATCCTCGCTGCGGCTCGCAAAGCAACTCGGCTGCGAGAATGACGTGCAGCGCCTCATTTTCGAGGGCCAGCATCGCCTCAAGGCTTACCGGACATGCGCCGGGATGGAGGGTGGCGCATGACAGACGCCCTCCAACTTACCCGCGCACTCGGCGGCATCTGGAGCGGCGGCAGCGGAAGTGCGCCCTGCCCGGTATGCCAGCCGGAACGCCGCCGGGATCAATCCGCGCTTGCCCTCCGGAACGAAGACGGGCGGCTCCTGGTCTTCTGCCACAAGACCGGCTGCAGCTTCCGCGACATCGTCCTTGCCCTGGGGCTGGAAGCAAAGACTCCGGACCCGGCCGCTGCGCGAGCCGCTGATGCGAAGCGGGCGGAATACGAGCGCTGCCAGCTCGACAAGGCCCGGGCGCTCTGGTCACGCGCCAAGCCGATCTCCGGAACCGGAGGCGAAGTCTACCTCCGGAGGCGAGGTATCACCTGCGCGCTTCCGGACAGCCTTCGCTGGGCTCCTGACGCGTTCCATGGCCCGAGTGGCCGCTGGCTGTCGGCGATGGTCGGGGAAGTCTCCACCGGCGCCGTGCACCGGACCTTCTTCGAAAAGTCCGGAGAGCGGCTGAGCCAGAACGCTAAGCTGATGCAGGGACCATGTTCCGGAGGTGCCGTGCGCCTGTCCGGATCCCGCGGCCCCTTGGTGGTGTGCGAGGGGATCGAGACCGGCCTTAGCCTCCTGTCCGGACTGGTTCCGGAGCCGGCACAGGTCTGGGCGGCCCTCTCATCCTCCGGAATGCGGGCGCTGCGCCTTCCGGAGGTTCCCGGCGCCCTGATTGTTGCAACGGATGGAGATGATGCAGGCACGAAGGCAGGCGATGCTCTGGCGAACGACGCCTACAGGCTTGGCTGGGACGTGTCGCTCCTGCCGGCGCCCTCCGGAACTGACTGGAACGACATCTTGCAGGGGGAGGCCGCCGCTTGAACGCTGCCATCCCGCATCCCGTGCCGTTTTCTCCGGCCATCGACCCTATCGCACCGGTCGCCTCGCCTTTCGTGTGGCGAGACCCGGCAACCATCCCCCGGCGGGACTGGCTCTATGGCCGTCACCTCATCCGGAGGTTCCTGAGTGTCACCGTGGCTCCGGGCGGTCTGGGGAAATCTTCCCTGACGATCTGCGAAGCGGTGGCGATGGCTTCCGGTCGCCCGCTGCTCGGGGACCGCGTCACTGGCAAGCTCCGGGTCTGGGTTCTGAACCTTGAGGATCCGAAGGACGAGCTGGAGCGCAGGGTTATCGCAAGCATGCTCCATCACGGCGTGACTGCCGAAGAAATCGACGGCCGCCTCCATCTGGACAGCGGCCGGGACCGGGGCCTCTGCACTGCGACGCAGGAACGGGACGGCGCCCGGATCAATCGCCCGGTGGTCGAAGCGCTTGTGCGGGAGATCGAGGACAAGGGGATCGACGTCCTGATCATCGATCCCTTCGTTTCGTCTCACCGGGTGAACGAGAACGACAATGGTGCGATCGATCTGGTCGCGAAGGAATGGGGCCGGGTTGCGGAGCGCTGCAACTGCGCCGTGGAGCTGGTCCACCATACTCGCAAGTCAAACGGCGAGGAGGCGACGTCGGAGAGCAGCCGCGGTGCCGTTGCCCTCCTCGGTGCCGCTCGTTCCGCCCGGGTGCTCAACCGCATGAGCGACGCGCAGAAGGCCGATGCCGGGGTCAGCGGAGACGAGCTCACTTATTTCAGCATCGACCGCGACAAGGCGAACCTCACGCCGACCGGCAAGCGGGTCTGGCGGCGCATGGTCTCGGTAGAACTGCCGAATGGCGACAGCGTCGGCGTGGCCGAAGCATGGGACTGGCCCGACGATTTCGACGGTGTGAGCGTGAAGGATCTGCTGGCTGTCCAGCATGCCATTTCAGCCGCCTGCGCCGCCGGCAGCCCTCCCCGGGCCAATGTGCAGGCGAAGGACTGGTGCGGCCATCTAGTGGCCGATGCTCTTGGCCTGGACGCTGATCAGGACCGCAAGCGCATCGGGCGCATGCTCACCACCTGGAAAAGGAGCGGCGCCCTTCGCGACGTCCTCCACGAAGACGAGAAGCGGAACAAGCGGCCATGCGTGGAGGTGGGCGAATGGGCCAACGCATGAAGCGGTGCCGCCCCACCACCATGAAACCACAGGTGAGGCAAGGTGAGGCGGTGGGGCGCATTCACCGGCTTGCCCCACTGCCCCACCACCCCACCCCTAAAGGGGTGGTGGTGTGGTGGGGCGGGGGAGACAGCAGCCGTTGCCGTCTCCGAGGTGGGGCAGAAATCGGCCCGCATCTCTCCCCTCTCGAAGTTCAACATTCCAATGCAAAGGCATGACAGACAATGGACGCATCAATCATTCTCGCAGGCCAACAGCCGAATTTCATGGCGAGCATCGGCAACGCGGCGCAGGCGGCAAGCGCGGTCAACGGCGTGCGCCAGCAGAACGCTTTGCTCAATGTCCAGCGGCAGCACGGTGTCGGCATAGCGAACGGGGATCCGACGTCTCTCAATGCCCTCGCGGCGGTTGATCCGCGCCAGGCGCTGGAGATCCGCCAGGCGCAGCAGGGAATGCAGCAACAGCAGCAGGGGATGCAGTTCGACGCCGAAAAGATGGACCTGATCCGCAAGGACGCGGCCATGAAGGCGCAGGAGTATGCCCGCGGCCTGTCGGCAGAGCAGCGCGCGGCCGAGGCGCAGAAGCTGACCAGCATCCTCAACGGCGCGAACCACTTCTATAAGGGTGGTGATGAGGCGGGCTATCAGCAGTTCCTGCAGCAGCAGGGGGTGGACCCGGCGCAATACCCCTTCCAGCAGTTCCCAGCCTATGCCGTGGCCGCTGGCGCCGTGGTGGAAACGCTGTCGGCTGGTGACTTCACCAAGGGCGCGCCGTCCGATACGATGTGGAACGATCCGGCGAACCCGCAGGCTGGCGTGTCGCCCATTCCGGGGGTGCAGTCGGACCCGACCAAGGGCGCCCCCTCGGGCTATGTCTGGGCCGACCCGGCCAATCCTGGCGCTGGCGTTTCCCCGCTTCCGGGCTTCGAGCGCGCACCGGCCGATGAATACCAGCGGTATGTGGCGGAAGAGTCCGCGGCCGGCCGCCAGCCCCTCGACCGGCTGTCGTTCGCGCAGGCGCAGAAGGGCAAGGGCGTTGAGATGACCATGCCCGATGGGACGCGGGTTGTGGTGGGCGGCCCGTCTGGCGACGAGCGGATGAAGCCGTCCGATCCGTCGCTGATGATTGCCACCATCGACGGCATCCTGAATGACCCGGCGTTTGATGTCTCGACCGGCATCTTGGCCCCACTGCAGAATATCCCAGGCACTCCGCAGCGCCGGTTCGGCTCCCGGGTCAACCAGCTTAACGGTCAAGCCTTCCTGCAGGCGTTTGAGTCCCTGAAGGGCGCCGGGCAGATTACCGAGGTTGAGGGCACCAAGGCCACGCAGGCCATTGGCCGCCTCGATAGCGCGCAAAGCCCGGAGGATTACCGGCAGGCGCTCATGGAGCTGAAGGAAATCCTCACTACTGCGCAGGCTCGCCCACCGGGGTGGGTGTCGAGCCAAGTCGGTCAACAGCCACAGCAGCAGGGGATGCAGCCCGGCGCGACAGCCCAACCGCCTCAATCAAGAGGTCGAAATCGCACCAGCCAAGCGCCGGCGCAGATCAGAGACGACACAGACTATGACGCCCTGCCGAGCGGTGCCGAATACATCGGCCCGGACGGCCAACTGCGGAGGAAACGCTGATGGGATGGCAAGATGACCCGGTGGTAGAAACCCGCCCTCAGGGGCAGCAACGCTGGATGTCCGATCCGGTAATCGAGCCGAAGCGACCTGGCCAGCGCGTGTCGGAATTTCTGTTCGGAGATGATGATCCGACCACGCAGAACTTCGGCGAAAAGATCGGCACCGCGCTCAACATGGCAGGCGAGGCGATGACGTTCGGGCTGATCGGGGACGAGGCATCGGCTGCAGTCGCGGGCGCCATTCCGGGCGGCCTGGACTACGCCGAGCGTCGCGATTTCGAACGGCAGCAACAGGGCCTTCTGGAGGCGACCAACCCGGGCGTCGCAATCGGAGCGCAGATCGGAGGGGCGCTGCTGGCCCCCGCCGGCATGGCTGCTGCTGCCCCACGCGCGGCCTCTGCGGTTCTCGCGGCACTTCGGGGTAACTCTGCACTCGGCACTGTGGCGCGATCCGCCGGAGCGGGCGCCGCCGCTGGCCTCTCCCAAGGCTACGCTGAGGGTGAGGGCGGCATCAGGAACAGGGCCGCCTCGGGTGGTGCGGGTCTCGGCATCGGGACTGTGGCGGGTGCAGCGGCGGTTCCGCTTGGGCAGGCTATCCAGTGGGCCACCAGATACGGGGGCAAGACCTTCGGCCGCCTGTTCACTGATCGGAGGTTCTTCTCCAACGGCACGTTGACCGACGAGGGGCGCCAAACCCTGAACGCGCTCGGCTACAATGCCGACGAGGTAACAGAGGCCTTCCAGCGTGAGTTCGGCAAGAACATCGACGCGGCCCTTGCGCCTCAGGAGGCGGCCGCCGCGGCCGAACTCGGCCAGTTCGGCATTCCGGCCTACCGGCACAACGTAACGGGATCTGCGGACGATTTCGCGGCCTTCGAGCGCGGGCGACGGGGCGCGCTCGGCGCCGGAACGGAAGCCCGTGTCCGCCAGGCCGCTGACGCACAGGAAATGGCTGCGCGTCAGGCGGGCGACGACATCGCCACCGGCCTTGGCGGCGGGGTAAGGGGTGACCAGTTCGATGCGGCCTCGGCAGTGTCCGAGCGGCTTCGGGGGCTTGCCGGCGACGAGCGTGCCGCTGCACAGGCCGCCTACAAGGCTGCTGATGCGGCCGGTGTCACTGTTCCGGCCCATGTGGCGAAGGGCGTTGCGGATCGGGTCGGGAGCAGGCTTGCCGACGAAGAGATCGACCTGACGCTCGACACCTTCAAGCACACTCGCGCCTTCATGGGCCGGATCGCCAAACGCGGCGAGGGGACGCAGCCCGTATCGCTTCGCCTGATCGACGGCCTCCGGAAGGATCTGAACGCCACCCTCAGCCGTGCTGATGGAGAAGACCGGCGCGCGCTGACCATTCTCAAGGGCGAGTATGACACTTGGCTTGACGAGGTGGTGAGCGCCAAGCTCTTCAACGGCGACGAGAAGGGCGTCACTGCGCTGAAGGAGGCCCGGGGTCTTTGGGCGACCTATGCTCAGAAGTTCGCGGGCAAGGACCGAACATCGAAGTTCATCCAGTCGATGATCGACAGCGATGCGAGTCCGGACGACGTCACGCGATGGCTGTTCTCGGCTGGCAAGCTCGGCTCGGGCCAGTTTAATTCCACGCTGGCCGCGGGCTTGAAGAAGACGTTGGGGGAGGCGTCGCCGGAGTGGCTGGCGGTCAAGCAAGCCGCGTTCCGGCAATTGGTCCAGAAGCCTGAGGGCACCGTCCAGTGGGGACCCCAGAAGATCAGCCAGAACATCGGTGACTTCCTGACCTCTCCCGGCAGTCGCGCGCTTTCAAGGGAGCTGTTCAGCCCCTCGGAGATCCGGCTGATGATGCAGTATCAGGCAGGTCTGCGGCGCATGGTGCCGCCGGCGGGCGCGGTCAATCATTCTGGCACGGCTTACGAGATGGCGAGGATGGGGCGAGAGGCCTTCAAGGCGCTCACAGGAGCGGTCGGGATGGCATCTGGTGGACCGGGTGCCGGGGTTGCCGCCAGCGCCGCGACCGGGGCCGTGCAGCGCGGCAGCAACTGGCTGGCGGGGCGTTCGCTTCTGCGCCCGGGGGCGAAGGCGGCACTGGATGCGGGCGCTGCGCCGTTGGCCGCAGGTGTCCAGGCCGGGAACGTCGGCGCTTACGTCACCAGTCGGCCAGACCAAGGCCCGCCGCGATAAGGCCGCCGCCGATCAGGCAGACCGGGACCAGGATGATGACAGTCCAGGCCCGGTTTGCCGCGGCGCCGGTTCCCCAGAGGCGGACAGCGCTCATGAACAGGAAAATCACGATGAACGCGATCAGAATGCCGCTGGCGACCTGAAGGGGAAGTAATGACTGATCCACACATGCAAGATACACCGCCGCGGGCAGCGAACAAGACCCGGACAAGCGCTACCCGCACGGAGCGCGTCGCACGGGGCGAAGTGACTTGGTTCCTGGCGCGTGCGACGACCAGACCCGCCGGACGCAACGTTTTGTCAGGCCCTAAAAAGCCGCCTGAGCGCTGCTGAAGGTTTCGCCGAACGATACGCGCACGCGCGCGCGTATCACTGCACGAATGCTTCGCCGTCTTCGGCCCCAGGCTTTGTCAGGCCCCTGCGTTGCGCTCATCTCCCGCTTGCCCTCGGCATGTTCAACTAAGGCGTTGAGGACGTTGCTGTTCTGGATTTTAACCCGGTGCGCGTCCGAGGGGCAGATGTCTGACGCAATAGACCAACGCCTGTGTCCGCCACCCCTGAGGCCGCCATTGACGACGCTTCAGCAGGATGGCCTGATCGCACGGGGATAGAGGGGCGCTCGATTTGGAAACTGCCATCAAGATTGCCGAACTGCCATGGACGACCTTGCTGACCCTTGCATCCGGCTATGCAGGCTACTTCGTGGCTCACCTGGGCGCTCGCGACCACCACAAGGCGGCAGACATCACCTTCGGGACGATTGTCTTCGGCTTCTGGGGGCTTCTGTCCTACCAGGTGGCTGTGCACCGCATGGGGTTTGGGTCCCTCTCGGCGTCGTGGCTGGCGATGAGCTGTTCCATTTTCATTGGATGTGTCTGGTCGGTGATGGGCCGTCCCGGGTTGCAGTGGCTCCTGCGGAAACTATCGGTAAGCCACGCGGACGATCTACCGTCCGGATGGCTAGCGCTTGGCAAGGAGCCCGGCTTCGATGCTACCCAGGTCGGGGTGAAAACCACCGATGGCGCCTACTACCTCTGCGAGAACCTAGCCCGGTTCGAGGGCTTCCCGAATGGTCCGTGCACCCTCGGCGGCAATGGGGACGTTCTCATGTATGTCACCCATTACCGAGGGCCAGAATCCGAAGAGTTTGTCGCGACCACGGCTATGGCAAGCCCGGACTGGGGGGCCGAAATCACTTTCATCCCGAGGGACCGCATCGCGCTGGTCGATCTGCGCAGGAAGCCGCGCGTTCCTAACTCACTTCTTGGATGGCCTCGGCGGGGGGCTTGATGGAGCCTCACCTGTCGTCGGTTTCGCGTTGTTTTGTGGAGGGCTTGAAGGCGTGAAGTTCCTCTGATCTGTGGTAGGCTGAAAATTCTCGTTCAATGGGCGCCCTGGTGCTTGTGATGGCGTCTTCTTGTCGGTCATTGCTCGCTCCCTGATTCCAAGACCACCAGCATCATGGAGCGGCAGGGCAGGAGTCCATCCGGAACACCGGAGAACATGCGAGTATGCCTTGAGGCGGGCTGTGCGCTGGGGTTTCCAAAGTAGAGGCCAACAGAATGGCTAGTCCAGATCAACACCAAACAAGTGCCGTCTGCTGGGTTGCGCCCACGGCACGCACAGCGCCTTCGGAGTTGAAAAACAATCGACGAAATCATAGCGCACGGCCACAGCACACGGCTACCGGTCCTTGACCGCCTTCGCCATCGCCTGCACCGCCCTCGGGCCTTCCGCGACGATGGCGGCCTGTTCATCCTGCGGCAGATCGGACACGGCAGCGGCGGCGCTGACGGACACCGCCCCGCTATCCACGGCGGCGGCAAGCTCGGGCGAGCCATGATCCAGCACCTTCTTGGCTGTCGTCACGCTGCGCTCGGAAACGTTCAGCATCCCAGCAGCGTCCGCTTGCGAGACCTTCGGCAAATTTGCGGAAGGTTCCAGATCCGTGCGTTCGCCCTGACGCATGTTCGCCAATTTGGCGGCCACCGATGACCGCTGGCTTTCGGTCAGGTGCCGGCGGTGCAGGTTGATCGACAGCACGAAAGCAACCGGATCGGTCCCGTCTGACGCATCGCTGCCGAACTTGCGCCGCATGAAAGCCTGACGGGGGCCGACACCAGATGGCAGAATGTAAGCTGAACAGTGGAATGAAGACCTATGTCGTGCAAGCCCGAGCGTGCTTTGACCGCCTGGAGTTGTGGGCTGGGCTGTCAAGGATCGAGGGGCGCGAGGCTGCGCAGCAAGGAGGATACCGGAAGGGGGCGAGCACCGCAAAAGCCCGCCAGTTTAGGGCGGGCTTCGGGTGGTCAGGTTGCGGGGGGCTAAGGCTAGGCCGCTGCCTCGGCGCGGCCGGTTAGCAAGCGCTTTGGCGGTGCATCGCCGGCATGAAGCTGCTGCTACGCGGACGGCGTTCCCACCGGCCCTCGCGCGCGCCTTCAAGCTGTGCGATCTTCCGCCGGGCCTCCGCAAGCTCTTCGGTAAGGCGGTCGATATCTTCGCTCATGGCCGTCATGCTCTCCACGAACTCCTTCTGCGATTGGCCGGGGCCAGGCACCGGCGCCCCTCGATCAAGCTGAGCGTCAACCCAACATTTGAGCGCGTCTTGCGCGTTCACCGCGGCCTCTTCGGGAGTTTCGCCGTCCGACATGCATCCTGGAAGATCGGGGAAAAAGGCCATGAATCCGCCGCCGTCTTCGTCGGAAATAGGTTCGATCACGAACGCATACTTGATCATTTGTCCTCATCCTTCTCGGCGGACGTGCGGTGAGCGATAGTGTATCCTACCAGCTCCTTAATGTATCTCACCTTAATGGGGCGGTGCGAAGGCACGCATAGCGAGTCCCTAAGGTGTGGACTTGATACAACGTTGTGGCTGCCTCCGTTCGGCGTGCGCATTTCCAGCCCCTCTTGCCGGACCAGCTTAGTCACATCCGCCAAGGTCCAATCGGCCTTCGGGTTCGCTGCCATCTGATCTAGTAGGGACTGCTTCTTAACCAACCGAAATCACCAACTTTTGTTCCTCTCGGCGGCGGCGCGATTTCTCACATGACATGCGGCCGGATGATTCTGCAAGAAATGCTCGATCATGACCAAGACGTCGGCGGTCAGACCTTCCCACATTTCCAGATCTCCCATGCGACGACGGTGATTTCCTTCCTCGGCAGATGCTGATCATCTTCGGACATGACTAGCAGGAAGTCGGGGCCACCTCCCCTTGCCACATATGGCCATGCGATGCACACGAAAAAGTGTGGGGCGGCCTACCATTCCCGAGCCCGTCGCCGCACCATGAGGACAAGCGCCGAGCAGTGCTGACTGCTGCTTGAGGACGCCGAATGGTCGCAATGGTCGAACCGCGAGATTGCTCGGCGGTGCGCGGTATCTGATCATCTTGTGGCCGAGGTGCGGTCGGGCGCCCACTCATGGTTTTGCTCTGCCCTTCAACGACCTGCGCGCCACATTGGTGCTGCTATCCATCTGGGGTCAATGGCGAAGGTGCCATCTCTCCAGATCTGAACAGGGCGAGGGGTTCTGCGTGGTCGTTGCGAGGAGCGCGATAATGTTGCGGAGCGGCCCTTACTGCATATTATCGCGCAGGGACAACTCGCCGGCTCCTGCCCGATAATGTCGCGGAGTGGCCGCGAAGGCCGTTGCCCTATCAGGCAGGCCCTATTTGACGTGCTGGCGGTTCCACGGGCATGGAAAGGCCTCTGTAAGGGCGAGTTGGGCCAGGAGGCGCGCGGATGCGTGCCGGATCTCGGGATGTCCTTCAACATAGCCAAGGGCGATGTCCAGGTGCTGGCCCCATGTCGCTTCGGGCGGAAGGCAGAAGCCAAGCAGGGCGTCAGAGTCCCGCTGCACTTCTGCCACCGGCCGCCCGGCGCGAAGAGATGGCTGTCCAGCGCCCCATCGCATGCCTTCTACGGCCCCGATAAGGTATCCGGTGCAGAAGCCCTGCTGTGTCATGTCCGGACTCTGGCACATCTCCAGGAACTGATTGCCGGTCAGCGCCCCGTCCTGATCGTCCGCCAGGACGCATGTCGCCGACAACGTGGCCAACGCGGCCGATATCACCGCGGCCCTCATTCGGTGTCAGCCTTGAGCGCCACGCCCGGGCCTGCTGCGATCTGTCCGCCATCAAGGAATTGGACGCCCAGTCCCACCAGCGCTCTGCGGATCGCCTCGGCGCTGCTGTGCTGCAGGCCGCTCTTCCCCGTCTCGAACCGGCTGATTGTCGTGAACGAAACTCCGGCCAGCTCTGCCAGTTCGCGGACGCCCAGGCGGACCGCTGCTCGTGCCATTCGGAGTTGATCTGGTGTCAAGTTGCCTACCCTGTATGTTAATTCGCCTACAGGGTATTGACATCGTGGCAACCCTGTAGCTATTTATATAACACGGTAGGCGTTGCCGCAACACAGTATGCGCGTGGTGACGCGCCCGCCCTTTGCCGCAGGAGGCCATCGAGGTGCCGACCATCCATTTCTCGGAGCAGCTGTCCGAAGCTCACGACGCCACAGTCTTGGCCCTCGATGCAATCGAGAGCGACCAGCCGACGCCGTGCGACCTGATGGAAGCCCGCCGCTACCTGCAGGCGGCGCTGACCCTGTTGAAGCTGCGGAGCGCCGCAGTGCACCCGATCAGGGCGGACGGTGCAAATCTCATCGAGATGCAGCCCGACAAGCAAGCTGGCGCCGATGAAGATCGATGAACTCTGTAAGCCGGAAGAGGGCGGGGTCTAAGCAATCTTTCCCCGGCCCTTCTGACCATTCAGTCCCAAGGAGACCATCATGAACTCACAGAACCCCACGCCGAGGACCGGCCCCGGCTTGTCCAGCATCACCCGCCGCGCTGCACTCTGGGCAATCCCTGCCATCGCAGCTCCTGCCGCCGCGATGTCGATGCCTATGGCGAACCCAGAGCCGCAGTTGCCGTCTGAAAACCCGGCCCTGCTTGCCCTCGGGGAGCAACTGCCGAAGGTTGAACAGGCGTATCGCGACGCCCGCGCCACATGGGACGCGATGTGGAAGGAATGGTCGCCGCAGTGGCCACTTGCCCCAGAACCCTGCTGCAAGCTCGTTTGGTTGGGAAGCTTTGGCGATGGGACCGAGCGGGACCTGACGGGCGCGGGCCTGCTGCGCCCCGGGCAAGAACGCCCCGCCAAGGTGATGACAATCAAAGAAATGGAGAGCAGAGCCGGATGGATGCGGGAATGCATGGCGAAGGACGACGGGCGCAAACGCAAGGTCGGCCGGAAGACGCGGGCCTACTGGGAGGCCGAAGCCAATAGCTGCGAACTCGGCATCCAGCTACTGCCCGGCTACCAGGCCGAATGCGCGCGGATCAAGGCAGCGTCAAATGTCGAGGCCAACAGCAAGGCCCGCAGCGATACGGCTCAGGCGATGTTCAAATTCGCGCGGAAGGTGCTGGCCGAACCGCACCACACGGCAGAGGGCCTGAAGATCAAGGCCAGTGCCGTTGCGATGCTTGGCAATCTCCAACGCGGCGATGCCTTCCGGGCAAACATGGTGGACTGCACCGACAACGCACAAGAAGAACCCCTAGCGGTGTTGATCGGCAAGGCCGTTCTCGCCGCGGGGTGACAGTTACCGCCCTCGGCTTCTGTCGAGGCGCCCAGCTAAAGGCGCTCACCCCCTGCTGATTGATCCCGCAAACAGGGGGTGAGCGGCTCCGCCATCCATCTGAACCCGATTTGCACGCGCCCCCCGAAACCAAGCATGGCCGGGTCGGGCCATCACGTTGCGACAACCAGGACACGCATGAACGCGCCCTACGCAATTAATCGCCAGTGGTCAGACAAGTTCATCCCCGAGATCCGCCGGATCGTCGGATCCCACATGCTGCAGGTGGCTCCCGAGATGCTGGACCGGCGCCATGCGACAGACCTAATCCTGATGGACGGCAGAGATGTCCGGATCGCTGCCCGTGTTCGGCGCCACGGCTATGCCAGACGATTTCCCTACGACTTCACCATCCGCTCACGTGTGCCTTCCGGCAGCCAGACGGAGTTGTCGAAGATTGTGAACGGTGACGGCGACTGGCTGTTCTACGGCCATGCCAACGCAGCGGAAACCGGGTTCGATCTGTGGTGGCTCATCGACCTGCGGGCATTCCGCGCCGGACTGATACGGCAGTCGGCCAATGGCTTCCCAATCTCCTGCGGCGACCAGAGCAATCCGGACGGCACCGCGTTCAAGTGGTTCGACCTCAGGTCATTTCCCCAGGAGCCTCCGCTCGTCTTGGCGCAGGCGGGGAGGATCTGCTGAACTAGCTTCGGTGACCTAGGGCTGTTCCCGGTCCTCATCGGCGTCCAGGAGTGCATCCTCCACGGCCTTCTGCGCCGCCTCGAGATCGGCCTTCAGTCTTTCCTTTTTCGCGGGGTCCTTCTCGCCAATGACCTGGGCGAACAAGCTCATAGCGCGGTTCTGAAGCTCGTTGAAGGTTGGCGGGGCAGGGTAGGCCGCCTCCAGCGTGGCGACGATTTCAGCGTTCATGGACCGGCCTGCTTGTTCGGCCGCGTCGCGGATGCGGTCACGCATCCCCCCAGGCAGCCGCAGCATGAACTGCTCCTGCAGGTCGCTAGGAAAGCGCTTTTTCTCCATGGAAACCTCTTCCGTCTGAACGATGGTAGCGAGTAGCGATTATTATGCGTTGCGTCCATGATACCGACTCGCTATATCTAGTGTAGCAAATCGCTACCATCGGAGGTCTAAGTGCTCAAGCAAGTCCCCATCCGCCTCCCCGAGGACATCAGGGCGTTTCTGAAGGAGCAAGCCGAGAAGAACGGCAGCTCCCAGCAGGCCGAGGTTATCCGAGCTCTCCGTGACCGGATGGAGCGGATCTCCCGCAGGGTCCGCTAAGCCCCCACAAGACGAATTGTTGCCAACAGGCGCCCATGCCGGCGCCCGGTTAACTGCGCCTTCGGGACAGTGACCGACCGAGGATACGGTGCCCCCAATGAACCGTCTGACCCCCTTCTTCGCGAACGAAGCCACCGCCGCCGCCCTCCTCGACATGAAGAAGGCAGAGTTCTGCCGTCTTGTCGATCTCGGGCACCTGCCCCGGGGCAGGGAAATCGCGCCTGGCTGTGTTCGTTGGGAGGCTGAGACGCTCCGGAAGATCGGCACCGGCGAGGCAATCGACGGGAGGATCGAGTGGTGAGAAAAGCGGGACGCAAGGCCTTTGTTCGGGAGCCCAAGCCGGGCTATGTCTACTTCTTCCGGGGCGGGAAATACCTGCACCGCTTCACCGCGCCCGAGGGCACGGCCGAGTTCGACCGCCAGTATTGGGAGGTGATGACCGGTAAGACGCAGGAAGCGAAGCGTTCCTGGGGTGCCGCAATCAAGATCCTGCGGGAATCGGATCGATGGGCTGCAAAGTCGGTGCGATACCGCCAAGACCTGGAGCCGGTCCTTGCGTATCTGGACGACAAAATCGGCAAGCGCGACGTGGCCCGGCTCACCGAGGCCGACATCGGCGACGCGATGGACAGGAACAAGCACCGCGTCCGCTTCGCCAACTACATCCCGGTGGCAATTTCGATGATTGCCAAGGAACTTGTCCGGAAGCGCTGGCTGACCAGCAACCCCGCCAAGGGCATCGAGCGTCTTTCGGTGCCGAAGGACCGGCAACAGCCGCACGTGCCTTGGCCTGACACCGCTGTTGCCAAGTTTCGTGCAGAGGGGCGGCCGCTGGAGCGCCTGATCTTTGAGATCGGCGTGGGCAGTGTCCAGCGCCCGAGCGACTGGCTTCAGTTCACCTGGGGCGACTATGACGGCGACAGCCTGAAGCTGCGGCAGGGTAAGACCGACAAGCCGCTGGTCCTGCCTTGCACGGCCGCGCTGAAGGCCGCGCTCGATGCCACTAAGGCCGCCCTGCCCTTCGCGCCGATGCCGAATCTGCACATCATTCGGAAGCAAGACGGGTCGGCGATGACCTACCGCCGCCTAGCCGAGCTGATGCTTGCCGAGCGTCAGCGCCTCGAGCTGGCGACCTATGATCTGCACGGCCTCCGCTACCGCGCCGTGATGGAGCTGGCATGGGCCGGCTGCGACGACGACGAAATCATGTCCTATTCCGGCCATGCCACAAAGGCGATGGTCCGGAAGTATGCCGGCGAGGCTCGCCAGATCATGCGGGCTCGCCAAGCGCGGGAGAAACGCCGGTGAACAGAACAGAACTGAATCAAGAACGTGATAGCCGGATTGATAACTGCTTGACCCCTGCCGAGGAAAAACCTAATGAACTCACGGCTTCGGCGGGTTGGCGGAGAGGTTACGCACCGGATTGCAAATCCGTGAAGACCGGTTCGATTCCGGTACCCGCCTCCAAGGTTTCCGAAGACGTCGCTGATTTCGCCTCGGGTCCTGTCCGGCGGCAGGCCGGGTCTTGTGGACGCGCAGAAACCGGGCGGTGTGACCTGCGGGTGGCGCGGGGGGCGCAGGCCGAGCCCTCTTCAGGGGAACGGCTCAGTCATCGGTGCTGCCACTCTCCTGCCGTCGATGACTCCGCCCATCCTGGCCACCGGAATCGACCCTTGGGCCGCAGCTTTGGCCAGCAAGAACCCGGCGGGAGGCCAGTGTGGGCCGCCCCTCCGGCGTCGCCCGCGTTCATGGCTGGGCCAGATGAGCGACTGGCGCGCGCCAGATCAGAACGACGGCTGCGGGCCTGCGGTTGCCGCAAGCCGGTAGCCCACGCCGCGGACGGTTTCGATCAGATGCTCGGCCTCAAGCGGGCGAAGCAGCAGGCGCAGGCCTTTGACGACCTGATCGATCTGCCTTGTTGTATCGGAGGAGTAGCCCCAGACTCGCCGCAGGATTTGGGTGCGCGCAAGCATGTGAGACGGCTCGTCAACAAGACCAGCCAGAAGCCGATATTCGGTCGGGGACAGATGGATCAGCTTGCCGCCCCATTCGACGCGGCGCTCCATCTCGTTGATCACGAGGCTGGCGAACTCCAGCCGGCCGGTGAGCGCCTCCGGCCGCACACGGCGCAAAAGCGCCCTCAGCGCCGCAATACCGATCTCCGTCCGGCAGCGATCCGAGATGACCTCGTCGATATGCCCCTCGATGACCAGGGCAGACGACAGCCAGGCCGGCTCGTTCCCCCAGACGACGACAGGCAGATACCGCGTGCGAGAAACCTCGCGGAGCCGGGAGATGATCCCCGGCAGGTCATCAGTCTCGGAGTCACGCAGGATAAGCAGAAGATCGGGCCGCTGCAGCACGACAATCGAGCGCGCTTCCGCCTCGGTCTCGGCGAAAGAGCAGTCGAAGCTGCTCGCAAGCACGCTTCGTGGCCCGAGGGATGACAGATCGTCTTTCGCCGCAAACACGGTTACCCGAGGCAACTCGGGTTCAGCAGAACCTGCCAAGGGCAATATGGCGCGGTTCATGCCCGTCAGCCAAGCGCGTAACCCGCGCCGCGCACGGTTCGCACCGGGTCCTCGCCGCCCTGCTGGCACAGGGCCTTGCGCAAACGGCCGATATGCACGTCCACGGTGCGGGTATCGACATAGATGTCGCGCCCCCAGACCCGGTCGAGCAGTTGCTCGCGGCTCCAGACCCTGCCCGGCTTTTCCATGAAGGTCGCCAGCAGCCGGAACTCGGTCGGGCCCAGCTTCAGCAGCGCCTCGCCGCGGAAGACCTTGTGGCTTTCCGCATCGAGCCGGATGTCTTCGAACATCAGCGTCTCGCCGACGGTGGCAGGCCGGGTGCGGCGCAACTGCGTGCGCACCCTCGCCATGAGTTCCACCACCGAATAGGGCTTGATGACATAATCATCGGCGCCCGTTTCCAGCCCGCGCACCCGGTCCACCTCTTCCGACCGGGCCGAGAGCATTATGATGGGCACACCCCGCGTCTCGCTGCGGCTTTTCAGCCGCCGGCAGACCTCGATCCCCGAGACATTGGGCAGCATCCAATCCAGCACGATCAGATCGGGCCGGTCCTCGGACACAAGCAGCAACGCCTCTTCGCCGTTTTCGGCCTGGGCCACGCGAAATCCTTCGGCCTCGAGATTATAGGCCAGCACTTCGCGCTGCGCAGGTTCGTCCTCGACGATAAGGACCGATGGGGTATCGGCTGGCATCTGCTCAGTCCTCGCCGTCGCCCAGATCGGCCGGCATCACGCTTTCGCCTTTGATGCGCGGCTCGTCCGGCACGGTGCCGGTGATTAGATAGATCACCTGTTCCGCGATGGTGGTCGCATGGTCACCCATGCGCTCGATGTTCTTGGCGATGAAGTGCAGATGCATGCAGGGCGTGATGTTGCGCGGATCTTCCATCATGTAGGTCAGGAATTCGCGGAACAGCGCGTTGTACATCTGGTCCACGTCGCGGTCGCGCGAGCGAACGTCATGGGCCAGCTCCAGATCCCGCTGGATGTAGCTGTCCAGCGAGTCCTTGAGCATCACTTCGACGGCCTTGGCCATCCGCCGCAGCGCGCCGCCGGCCCCGTTGATCGCGGGCATCTGCGCCAGCACATGGCTGCGCTTGGCCATGTTCTTGCAGTAGTCGCCAACCCGCTCCAGGCTGGCAGCGATCTTCATCACCGTGAGCACCGTGCGCAGGTCCGACGCGGTGGGCGAGCGCAGTGCGAGCAGCCGCGCGGCCTCGGCATTCACCATCTCTTCCATCTCGTCGACCAGCGCATCGGTGTTGCGGACCTTCTCGGCCAGCTCTTCGTCGCGGGTTTCGAGCGCCAGGGCGGCGTCGAGGATCTGGGCCTCGACCAGCCCGCCCATCTTCATGATCATCGCCTGGATGGCTTCAAGGTCGCGGTCGAAGACCGAGGCGATATGGGGGTCTTGGTTCATGGTCATGATGTTACCCGATCCGGCCAGTGATGTAGCTTTCCGTCCGCGGATCCTGCGGATTGGTGAAGATCTGGCCTGTCTCACCATACTCGACCAAATGGCCAAGGTGGAAGAAAGCCGTCTTCTGGCTGACGCGCGCGGCCTGCTGCATCGAGTGCGTGACGATCACCACCGAATATTCGGCGCGCAGCTCGTCGATCAGCTCTTCGACCTGCGCCGTGGCGATGGGGTCGAGGGCCGAGCACGGCTCGTCCATCAGCAGAACTTCGGGGTTGGTCGCAACCGCGCGTGCAATGCACAGACGCTGCTGCTGGCCGCCCGACAGGCCGGTGCCCGAGGCGCCGAGCCGGTCCTTGACCTCGTTCCAGATCGCGGCGCGGCGCAGCGACTTCTCGACGATCTCGTCCAGTTCCGCCTTGTTGCGGGTCAGGCCGTGGATTTTCGGGCCATAGGCCACGTTGTCGTAGATCGACTTCGGGAAAGGGTTCGGCTTCTGGAACACCATGCCGACCTTGGCGCGCAGCTGCACCGGATCGACCTTGGGGTCATAGATATCCTCGCCTTCCAGCAGGATCTTGCCTTCCACCCGGGCGCTGGCCACCGTGTCGTTCATCCGGTTCAGGCAGCGCAGGAAGGTGGACTTTCCGCAGCCCGACGGGCCGATGAAGGCGGTGACGGTCTTGTCGAGGATATCGACGTCCACGTCCTTGAGGGCATGGTTGGTGCCGTAATACACCTGAACCCCCCGGGCCGTGATCTTGTTCTCGGTGATATCCACGTTTCTCTCCACGATTCGCATGTCGTTCATGGCGGGGGCCCCTTACCAGCGGCGTTCAAAGCGGCGGCGCAGCACGATGGCAAGCGCGTTCATGAAAAAGAGGAAGATCAGCAGCACGATGATCGCCCCCGAAGAGCGTTCGATGAACGCCGGGTCCGAGCGCGAGGCCCAGGAATAGACCTGCACCGGAAGGGCGCTGGCCGGGTCGAGGAAACCGCCGTCCAGCGGGCTGGCCGGGTAGTTGGTCACGAAGGCGACCATGCCGATCAGCAGCAGCGGCCCGGTTTCCCCGGCAGCCGAAGCAAGGCCAAGGATGGTGCCGGTCAGGATACCCGGTGCGGCCAGCGGCAGCACATGGTGGACAACCGTCTGCATCTTGGACGCACCGACACCCAATGCCGCATCGCGGATCGAGGGCGGCACAGCGCGGATCGCGGCGCGGGTCGCAATGATGATCGTCGGCAGGGTCATCAGCGTCAGCACCAGCGCACCAACCATCGGCGCCGAAGACGGCAGCCCGGCGAAGTTGATGAAGATGGCAAGTCCGAGGATCCCGAAGACGATGGACGGAACGGCCGCCAGGTTCGAGATGTTCACCTCGATCAGGTCGGTGATCCGGTTCTTCGGCGCGAACTCTTCCAGGTAGATCGACGCGGCAATCCCGATCGGCAGGGTGAAGATCAGCGTCAGGATCATCATGTAGAGCGTGCCAAGCAGCGCGACGCCAAGGCCGGCAGCTTCGGGGCGCAGGTCCGAGGCGTCGGGGGCGGTGATGAAGCTCCAGTTGAACTTTGACCGCAGGATCCCCGCCTCTTCCATCAGGTCGGCCATGTCGAGCTGGGTCCCCGTCACGTTGGAGTCGCGCTCGGCGATCTCGCGGGTGACGCGGCCCTTGAAGTACCCGTCAACCCGGCCGCTTGTGAAGGCGTCGACCATCACGGTCTGCCCCACCAGCGACGGATCGGCAAGAACGCGGTCGCGCAGGCGGGCCGGCGCGTCCTTGGAAATCATGTCGGTGATTTCCTTGTCGGTCATGCCTTCGACGACCAGTCCCTCGTCGGCCAGATACTTGACCAGCGACTCGCCCAGGATGCGGGCGTAGCCGATGGTGGTGACCTTCGACATCTCGGCCACATCGCCCGAGCCGGTCTTGTCGACCACGGCAGCATCGATGGTGACCGGGAAGGTCATCGTCGCCTGATAGAAGGCGGAATGGCCGTCGCGGATGATGGTGAACAGCATCACCGTCAGCGTCAGCAGCGCCACCACGATGGCGGCGATGCCATAGGCGTGGAACCGCTTTTCGGCAGCATTGCGGCGCTTCATCAGCGGAGTCGCGGTCAACAGCGAGCCATGGGCCTTGGGCTTCGGCGCGTCCGCAGAGGTCGGGCTGATATCGGTCATTCGTACTGCTCCCGGTATTTGCGCACGATCCAGAGCGCGAAGATATTGAGGCACAGCGTGATCACGAACAGTGTCATGCCAAGTGCGAAGGCGACCAGCGTTTCAGGCGCATCGAAGGCGATGTCGCCGGTCAGCTGGCTGACGATCTTCACGGTGATCGTGGTCATCGCCTCGAAGGGGTTGAGGCCAAGCTTGGCGGCGGCGCCGGCGCCCATTGTCACGATCATCGTCTCGCCGATGGCGCGGCTGGCGGCCAGAAGCACGGCGCCGACCATACCGGGCAGCGCGGCGGGCATCACCACCTTGCGGATGGTTTCCGACTTGGTCGCACCAAGCCCGTAGGACCCGTCGCGCATCGACTGCGGCACCGCGTTGATGATGTCATCGGTCAGCGACGAGATGAACGGGATGTTCAGCACGCCGATCACCAGGCCCGCAGTCATCACCGAGGAGCCAGAGTTGCCAAGGCCAAGCGGCATGGCGATGTAATCGCGCAGGAACGGGCCGACGGTCACGAGGGCGAACAGGCCGAACACGACCGTGGGGATGCCGGCGATCAGCTCGATCACGGGCTTCACGACAGAACGGACCTTGGGCGAGGCATATTCGGCGGTGTAGATCGCGGCGAAGATGCCGATCGGCACAGCCACCACCATCGACACGAAGCTGATATAGAGCGTGCCCCACAGCAGCGGGATCAGGCCAAGATCGGACCCTCCGCGGAACTGCGGGTTCCAGGTGAGCCCGAGGAAGAAGTCGGCGATGGGATACATGCCAAAGAAGCGGATGGTTTCCGACAGCAGCGACATCACGATGCCGATGGTGGTCAGGATCGCCACACCGGCCGAGGCAATCAGCAACCAGCGCACGAAGGTTTCCGACACGTTGCGCGCGCGGAACTCGCCGTGGATGCGCCGCAGCGCGATCACGAACCCTGCAACCGCAGCTGTCAGCACCAGCACCGACATCATCAGTGCGCTGGTATTCTGCAGGATACGGAAGTCCTTGGCCATCTCGAAGATCTGCGGGTCCACCTCGGACCCGAGCGCGACCCCGACTTCGGCCAGGCGGCCGCGGATGTCGGAAAAGTCGGCGCGCATATCGCGCATCTCTTCGTTGGTCATGCCGCGGGCTGCTTGCAGCGCGTCAAGGCCGCTGGCGATCCGCGCGACGTCTTCCATCGCAAGTTTCGACGCCGTGGCATCTTCCGCGATCTGCGGGCCAAGCTGGCCGACGATGCGGGCATCGATCACCATCGGCTGCACGATCAGCCAGAGCGCCATCAGCGCAAAGGCGGGAACAGCGGTAAAGAGCGAGACTGTCTGGCCATAATAGCCCGGCAGAGAATGCAGTTTCCTTGCATCGCCGCCGACGCTGCTCATGGCGCGTCTGCGACCGACGAAAAAGCCGACTACGGCCAGTGCAAGGACGATCAGGGACAGTATGCCGACGCTCATGGGAAATCCGGTTCTCACAAGAGGTGAAGAGGGCGCCTCGTGGCGCCCTCCATATGATCCGAAGATTACTGGATCGGGTCCATCGGGGTCTCGGCTTCGATCATCGCCTGAGTCGCAGCCAGCTCCGGGTCGGAAACCAGGCCGTAGGCAGCCAGCGGGCCGTCCGGGCCAGCCATGTCGTCCGACAGGAAGAACGAGACGTACTCTTTCAGGCCGGGGATCACGCCGATATGGGCTTTCTTCACGTAGAAGAACAGCGGACGCGAGACCGGGTATTCAGCAGCAGCGATGGCTTCGGTGGTCGGAACCACACCGTTCATCGTGGCGACGCGCAGCTTGTCGGTGTTGTTCTGGTAGAACGAAAGACCGAAGACGCCGATGCCGTTCTTGTTGGCGTCGACGCGGGCCAGGGTCTCGGTATAGTCGCCGTCGATGTCGACCGACACGCCATCGGTGCGCAGCGCCATGCAGGCATCTTCGGCATCTTCAGCGCCGGCAGCTTCATGCGCAGCCAGGGTGCCGTTCTCTTCGCAGCCCTCGATCAGGACCTTCTCGTCGAACACTTCACGGGTGCCGTGCTTGGTGCCCGGAACGAAGACCATGATGTCCTGAGCCGGCAGCTCGGGGTTCACGTCGGCCCAGGTCTTGGCGGTGTTGTCGACCAGCGCGCCGTCAACGACGACCTTGGCAGCCAGGGCAGCGTGGATGTCGGCCGGGGTGAAGGCGAATTCCGGGCCGTTGATGTCCGAAGCAAAGACGATGCCGTCATAGCCGAAGCGGACTTCCATGACCTCGGTCACGCCGTTCGACATGCACAGCTCATAGTCGCCCTTGCTCATGCGCGAGGACGAGTTGGCGATGTCGACGGTGTTCTCGCCAACGCCTTCGCACAGTTTCTTGCGGCCGGCACCCGAGCCGCCACCTTCCACGACCGGGGTCGGGAAGTCGAAGTTTTCGCCGAAGGCTTCGGCGACGATCGTGGCGTAGGGCAGCACGGTCGAGGAACCAGAAATCTGCACCTGATCACGGGCAGCAGCGGCAGTCGCAGAGATCGCGGCCATGGCCAGCGCCGACGCGGTCAGTTTCATGTAGGACATTTGATGCTCCTGAGGTTGAGTTCCAGGCCGCTCGCTTTACGACCTGACCACGGCTACGCTTAGGCAGTGTCCGTAACGACTGGATGGATGTTTTGTAACGAATTTATGACGAACGCCATCAGCCGGGTGGTTCCTTGGGCTGAATGCCCGCCGCCCGGGCAGATCGCGCCTTGGGAGCCCCTCCGCCTAAGGGTTGCGTTCTCTTCAGGGCATCATGCTGCGTGGTCAGAGCATTAATCAGGCGACCCAAGGCGGCAGCGTGGCCCCGGGAGCGGCAGTTTTCTCGCTGATTCTCATCCCAAACTGCGTCCTTGCGCATGACGCAACGGCATATGGCATCTTGCCAGGGGCCCTCTCGCCGCACCGCCCCCGCGATAACGCCGCCTTTCACAGCGGCGACGCGGTGTCACATCGTCATCGTGCCGCCGGCACCTCGGCGTCCAAGCCGGGCCTTCCGCTTTCGCTGGCATCGAGGGGTCGCGATGGAACCAACCAAGTCCCCTTGGGCTTCTTTCACATCCGTTCAGAAGAAAGGCGCGCGTGATGGTGATGGAAACAGCTGACCAGACTGGCCCGCGCAGCCTGCCCTCCTTGCCCCTGGCGCTGCTTCCGGTGGTGCTCACCCTAGGGCTGCTGGCGCTGCAGTTGTTCTATTATGGCGACTTTACGCCCCATATCCCGCTGATCTGCGGCCTCGCCATCACCAGCCTGCTGGGCGTCTTGCGCGGCATGACCTGGATGGACATCCGCGAGGGCATCTTTCACGTCATCCACGTGTCCATGCCGTCGCTGGCGGTGCTGATCGTCGTTGGCATGATCATCGGCGTCTGGATCGCCTCGGGCACGGTGCCGACGCTGATCTATTACGGCCTCGTCCTGCTGAACCCCTCTATCTTCCTGGCCGCAGCGATGATCCTGTGCGCGGTCGTCTCGCTCTCGCTCGGTACCAGCTGGGGGACGGTCGGCACCATCGGCCTTGCGCTGATGGGCATCGGGGCCGGCTTCGGCATCCCGCCCTACTGGACGGCCGGCGCGGTCGTGTCGGGCGCGTTCTTCGGCGACAAGATCTCGCCGCTGTCGGACACCACCAACCTTGCGCCTGCGGTGACCGGCGTGACGGTGTTCGACCACATCAAGAACATGCTGCCGACGACGATTCCTGCGATGCTGATCGCGCTGGTGATCTACCTGATCGCGGGCTATGCGCTGATCGAGCCGAGCGAGACCTCGTTGGGGGCGATCAGCCAGATCACTGACCGGCTCGACCAGCAATTCGCGCTTGGCTGGGTGCCGTTGCTGCCCGCGGTGATCGTCATCGTGCTGGCGCTGATGCGCAAGCCGCCGCTGCCCTCGCTGTTCGCGGGTGTGCTGGCCGGCGCGCTGATCGCCATCTTCCTGCAAGGAGAGGGTGTCCATGACGTCTTCGCCTATGCCCAGTCGGGCTACGCCATCGAGACCGGCGTCGCCGATATCGACAGCCTGCTGAACGCCGGCGGCATCCAGTCGATGATGTGGACCATCTCGCTGATGCTGATCGCGCTTGGCTTCGGCGGCGCGCTGGAGCGGACGGGGTGCCTTGAGGCCATCATCCAGGCGATCATCGGCCGCGTCAAAAGCTTCGCGGCGGTGCAGAGCGCGGCCATCGGCACGGCCTTTGCAACGAACATGGTTGCGGGCGACCCCTATATCTCCATCGCGCTGCCGGGGCGGATGTATGCGCCGCTCTATCGGGGCATGGGCTACTCGACCCTGAACCTGAGCCGTGCCGTCGAAGAAGGCGGGACGCTGATGAGCCCGCTGATCCCGTGGAATGCCGGCGGCGCCTTTGTCATCTCCGCCCTCGGCCTCGGGATCATGTCGGGGGAGCTGCAGAACCTCCTCTACATCCCGCTTGCCTTCGCCTGCTGGACGGCCCCGCTGATCGGCATCTTTTATGCCATCACCGGCCTCTTCTCGCCCCGCGCCACGGATGCGGAGCGTCAGACCTGGGAAAGCAGTGACGAGGACGTGCTGGACCTGAAGGATCACGCCCTGGCGGACACCGAAAACGGCTGACATTGCTGGAGCGAAGCGTGCGGCTTCAGGGGGCCGGATCGGATGTGACCGCACCATCGCCGAACGTCCTCGTTCCGATGGACCGAAGCGAAATACCCTCTCGCATCAGAAACAGCGCACTGATCCCATGATGTCGGGCGAAGGTCGAACGCGGCACAGGCGTTGGCAGCGGCAGCGGGCTGGAGCTGGCCATCCTTCGCACCATCGCCGAGCGCAGCGGCATCAGCTTGCTTTTGACCTCTCCCGCGCCACGGCCAAGGCGGCAAGGCCGGCCAGCGCGAGCGCGGCGAGGAGGGACTGTCTCATGGGCCTCATTCCTTGGTCAGAAGCTGTGGGGCGAGGATTTCAAGAGGGTTCAGCCCCTCGGGCAGGGTCAGCGCAGTGCCCTTGATACTGGCCGCAAAGCCCGGGGCTGGCGGGAGTGCGGGGGCGCCGCCCCCCGTCTCGGATGCCGCAGCACCCTCCCCATTGCGAACGATCTCGGCCGTGGCTGCGAGGATGCGGACGGCGCGCAGATCGGCCGGATCCATCGGCTCAGTGCGGCACAGCAGGCCTGCCGCCACCGGCTCGCAAGGGCCAAGCATGGCATCCCATTGCCGCGGGTTCAGCGCCGCCATCGTACCGGCCGCAGTCCCCTGCCGCGGTTGGAGAAGGGTGGAGGGTTGGTCGGCCACCGCTCCGCCCGCAGTTTCATAGGCAAATGGCGTCTCCATCCCCCATCCCGCCGGCAGTGCCAGCCGCAGCCCGGTAGCCTGGTCGCTGACCAGGCAGAGCGTGGGCCCCGTGCAAGCCACGCCCTCGGGCGTGGCGCTGGCGGAGTAGGATGGGCGCTCGATGGTCAGCGACGCAGCCTCTGCCACCTCGATCACCGCAAGATAGGTCGCCCCCGCCGCGCCCTCATGCCGGCCGCGGATCAGCCAGGGACCGGGATCGAGCCGGGCCTCCCACACTCCCGGCCGCGGCGCGCCGCTTTCCACCGGCTGGCTGTTCTGCTCGTCAAGCGGGAAGGCCTCCCAGCTTGCGAAGGCTCCGTCATAGACGCCCTTGATCTGCAGCGGCACCGGACCTGTCGGGGTCAGCGCGCCATGATCCTCTCCCGCGGGGCTCCGCTCGGGCGAGAGCGGGATTGCGAAGCGGGTCTCGCCGCCCTCCGTCACCTCGATCCGGCCGAAGAAGACCTGATCGCCGGCATCGCCCGTCACATCGTAGATCCCCGGCAGGAACTCTGCCGCCACGGGGCCGGACAGGCTCTCCGGCACCGCCCAGGCTTCGGGCGGCAGGTCCTGGCCGGGAACCGGAACGGCGGACCAGGCCACGGAGAAGCCCATGCCCGCGTCATCGGCCTCGATCACCACCGGAATCGGGAGCGGCTCGGTATCCGTCATGGCGGCATCGGCCGGAACCACCGTGAACGGCTGGACGGCGATCACCTCGGTATCTGCCAGCATGTAGCGCAGCTCGTAGGGGCCGGGCTGTTCGGGGGCGGACAGCAGCAGCGGATTGCTCCCGCGGACATAGCCATAGCTCAGATAGCTGTCGCTGCCGGTCTCGGCGATCTGGATGTTGTCATAGTCGGCATCGGGGCCGGTCCAGTACACCGCGAACTCGGCACCCGCCCTTACCCTATCGGGCGTGGTCATCGTAACCGCTGCCTCGGTCACCGTGATCCCGCGCGTGGCGATGACGGCCTGGTCGCGGAACCGGTAGCGCAGCTCATAGACGCCCGGCTCACCCGGCATCAGCAGGCTGACCGGGTTGCCGCTGGCCACATAAGCCCATGTCCAGCGCTCGCCGTCGCCCGCAAGCCCGATCTCGATCGTGTCCAACTCGGCTGCCGGGCCGGTCCATCCGACGGCGACGCTCTGGCCCATCGGCGCGGATGCCGGCGCATCCAGCGTGGCTTGCGGCAAGGGCTCCACCGGCACATAGGGGCGCACCAGTTGCAGCACACCGTCCTTGATGCCCGAGGCGGCGCCCGATCCCTGTGCGCTCGCGGTGTAATCCATCTCGATCGAGGCCCCATAGCCAAGGCAGCTTGAGGCCGAGGCTCCGGCAGGCTCATGGCGCCAGGCGGAGCAAGACGCCTCGCCCTCGCACAGGGCGGCGCATTGCGTGGCAGAGCCATCTTGCGGGAAGGTGAAGGCCGGGACGGCGGCCTCGGGCGCGCCTGTTATCCCGCCCGTCGGCACCAGCGCGATATCCGCCATCATTGGCGCGCCGGGAAAATAGCTGCGCTGCACCTTGGGCGCCTCGGGCAGTGCCGCGGGCGCGGCAACCGTGTCCTGCAGGGCCTGCGCCAACGAGCCGGCATCGCTCGCGGCGAGATAGCGCCCGCCCGTGCCTTCGGCCAGACAGGCAACCTGCGCGCCCTCGGCCTGCGACAGGCCGAAGCCGATGACATGGGCGGTGAAGTTCAGCCCCGCCGCCTCCAGCTCTCGGCCAAGGGCGCAAGGGTCGGCGGAACAGGTCTCCAGCCCGTCGGTGACCAGCACCACCGTCGCCGCCTCTTCCCGGAAGCGCAGCGCCTCGGCCGCCTGCCGCACCGCATCGGAAAGCGGCGTCTTGCCAAGGAAGCGCATCGCACCGACTGCCGCGCTGATCTGGCCCGCGGTGCCGGCGGCCGGCGCCACAATCAGCTCGATATCGCTGCAATTGCCCTTCTCGCGGTGGCCATAGGCCAACAGGCCAAGTTCCTGCCCGTCCGGGACCTGTCCCAGAACCTCTGCCACCGTCTCGCGCGCGATCTGCAGCTTGGGGCGCCCGTCGATCTGCCCCCACATCGAGCCGGAGCCGTCCATCACGATCATCGTCACCGGGGTCTCGGCCCGCGCCGTGCCCGCCATCAGTGCCAGCCCCAGCATGCCCGCCTGCAAGATCGTCCGCATCATTGTCTTCCCCTGTTACGCCGCGCGACTATGGCGCAAAGCCGGGGGCCGATCTTGGGGCTGGCGGAAGCTGATACGGGGTCAGCGGCACAGCCCGGCGGCGCGCATGTCGGACGGGGTCATCCCGAACACTGCACGGAACCGGGCGTTGAACCACGAGATGTCGCCAAACCCGGCATTCAGCGCGATCTGGCTGATCGACTGGCTGGCAAGGCGGGGATCGGTCAGCTGCCGCTGAACCAGCAACAGCCGGCGGGTGGCAACGTGGCTGGAGAACGACGTGCCCTCCTGCGCAAACAGGCTTCGGATGTAGCGCTCGGATATCCCGTGCCGGGCCGCGATCCAGCCGGGGCCGAGATCATGCAGCGTCAGGTTTGCCTCGATATCGGTCTTGATCGCCTGCAGCCGCGCCGCCTGCACCCCGCGGCCTTGGGCAGCCCGCTCCGCCTCGCGGTCGGCGCCAAGCGCGAACAGCAGCAAATCCTGAAGGTGGGTCACCCCATGCTGCAGCTGATCGGGCGGCAACACGGCCGCTTCGGCGTGCAGGGCCGTGGCATAGGCGACCAGCAGCCGCCATTGCGGCGTCTGCGTGATGACCTGCCGCAGTCCCGGGTTGAAGCCGGGATGCGCCGCCACCAGCGCCGCGCGAGGGATCGAGATGTAGATGACCCGGCTGGTCGCCGGCGCGAATTGCGCCACGCCCGGCACTTCGGTCGGGTCCAGGTAGATCTGGCCGGGGCCGCACTCTACATCGGCGCCGCGTTCCTGCCGGATCGTGAAGCCGCCCGTCAGCGGCACATGCAGCAAGATATTGTCGCCGGTTTCCGCCGCCAGCCCCGCCGTGCGCCGCGTGCGACACGGGGAATGGCTGGTATCGGCGATCACCGCATCGGGCAGCACGGCGATGGCGGTTGCCGACCGATAGCTGGCATCCGTCGGCTCGATCGCCAGCTTGCAGATATTCGCGGCGACGCTCTCAAATTCGGCGACGCGGTGCCGGAGGTCAAAATCCTCGGTGCGCAAAACGAAACGGCCCATGAAATACCTGCCGGAAACTGCCACGTTGAATACCTGCAATTCCACGCCATACGGCGCATCATTGCAAGCCGGCGGTTGTTCAGGCGTGGCCCCGGTCGTGCGCGCGGCCCCGGCACACAGGATGCCGGGGCCGCGGTATTGCCTTGGGAATGCCCGGAGGCGTTCAGAACGTCACGCCAAAGCCGAAGCCGACAGCCATGTCGTCGCCATCCGTGCCCTCGGCGACCAGCCGCAGACGCAGGGTGCTGCCGCCGGCGATGGGCTGCACATATTCGGCCCCGATCCCGCCGATGGTGTCGCTGTCCAGACCGACCGAGTCGAAGCTGGTGCTGCCGCCAAGCGCACGCAGGGTGAAGGCATCGCCATCGCCCGACACATGGGTCAGGCGAACCAGGCCGCGCAGCGTGCCGGCGCCAAGCGCCACGCTCTGCCCCAGTTCAACCCGGGCAAAGCCGGTGCGCACCGTGCGCCCGTCAAACTCCCCCAGAGTCGAGAGCGTGAAGTCGTCGGTGTCATGCCAGCCGATTCCGCCCGACAGGGCGAGATCAAGCCCGCGGGGACCCAACTGCCCCGGCGCGTAGGACAGGCGCCCAGCCAGCCCATAAAGGGTGCCATCCGCCTCACCCGACCCGCCGACATGCGCGGCAGCGTCAAAACCGGTCTCGCTGGTGCCGACGAAGCCCATGGCGGTCGCCCGCCCGGCCCCGAGATCGCGGCTCGCGGCCGGCCCCACCAGCGCCATGCGATAGTCGACGTCGACCTCGCCCGGCAGGTTCTCGGTCTTGCCCGACTGCAGGCCACCGATCACCGACAGCACCGTGCCATCGCCAAGCGCAAAGCCATACCGCAGCACGCCTTCCTTCTCGTCGCGCTCCCCGGTTTCGGTCACCCGCGCGGCAAAGCCCGGCGCGCCTTCGGCCAGCTCCAGCGCGGTGCCCAGGACCGAAGTCAGACCATACGCCGCCAGGGTATCGCCCGCCGACATGACGCCCGGATCCGCCGCTACCGCCGACAGCCCGTCGGCCGAGGCAATGAACGGGTTGCCGCCCGCGTCGAAGACTTCCGGCGCGGTGCCGAAGGTGAAGGCGCCCTGCACCGGCGACAGCAGGCGGAACGTGTCGTTGCCCGCGCCAAGGTCGATCGCGCCGATGATCTGCGATCCGGTCGCAAGCTCGACCACATCATCCCCGCCCGCAAGGAAGATCGCGGTGCCGTTGCGGCCGGTGATGGTGCCGTAGTTGGTCACGGTCTGCGACTGGGTGTCGGCGTCATCTGCGTTCACGCCCCGCGCGCCCTCGATCAGGCCGGTGTTCAGCACGAAGCCCGCCGCGGTAGCGCCTTCGTCGAAGTCGATCCCGTCGCCATCGGCCGTCGCCAGCGACATCAGCGTGCCGTGGTTGATGACCGTGCCGCTGTCGAGATCGACCGCGTCCTGGTCAGGCCCATTGCTGAGGATCGTACCGGTGTTCAGCACATAGGCGTCGTCGGCAAGGTTCAGCCCGTCATCGAGGCCGATGATGGTGCCGCTGTTCTCGATGCGCACGCCATCTTCGTTGCCGTTGATCCCTTCGCCGCCAAGCGCGGTGATCGTGCCGCTGTTGCGGATGGTGCTGCCGTCTTCCACCTGCACCCCGTCATCGCCGCCGGTGATGGTTCCGCTGTTCTCGATCACCGCCCCCGCTCCGGCCCGCACGGCATCGCTGTCCGTGCCGATGATCGTGCCGCTGTTCTCGATGCGGATGCCGGTGAAGTCGTCGGCGTCGATGCCGCGGTCGCCGCCGGTGATCGTGCCGGAGTTGACGACGGTGCTGTCATCCTCGATCTGGATGCCTTCGTCGGTGCCTGTGATCGTGCCCGAGTTGGTGATGGTGGTATCGTTGTCGGCGTTGATGCCGTCGCTCTCGTCGGTGTCGGTGCTCTCGATGGTGCCGGTATTGGTGACGGAGCCGCCATTGTCGAGCTGGACCGCATGGTCGCCGCCGGACGAGATCGTGCCGGCATTGTTCAGCGTGATATCGTCATCCAGCCCAAAGGCGGCCTCGGTGGCGTTCGACACCTCGGCAGCTTCGGTCACGGTGATGGTCAGACCATCCAGCGTCCCGTTCCGGATGCCGTCGCCTACACCCTCGCACAGCACACTGTCGCCTAGGGTCGGGGCAGCGGGATCGCAGGCCGACTGCGCCTGCGCCGCCAGCGGCAGACCCGAGGCAAGCCCGCACAGGGCAAGGGAAAAGAGCGAAAGGCGGCTGATGGTGTGGCTCATGGGGGACCCCGGCTGTTCGTGGACATTTGCCCGACCGCTAGCGACCCCGCATGACAGTGATGTGAACCCTCGGCCCCGC
>Ga0209347_1001916_pt1 | contig 29943 bp, 32 predicted proteins | sample AutmiccommuBRH23_FD_187382 | JGI IMG/M metagenome (GOLD analysis project Ga0209347, IMG submission 187382) | Deep subsurface microbial communities from Mt. Terri, Switzerland - Autotrophic microbial communities BRH/23 (SPAdes) (version 2) | ecosystem: Environmental > Aquatic > Deep subsurface >...
ATGAGCTACGATCTCGGCTTCATCGATCTGGAGCAGAAAACCTTGCAACCCCTCGACAACCCGTTCGGCCCGAGGTTGTCACCCATGTCTTAGGAACAGACTGTTCCCTATGTCTTCAGTCCGGACACGGGAATGCGTGGCTGGGGCGGGAGGATTCGAACCTCCGTATGGCGGAATCAAAATCCGCTGCCTTACCACTTGGCGACGCCCCAATGCGCAGGTGAGGCGATAGCGCGCCCGGCCGCGACAATCAACTGCCGGGCGGCGCGGCGAAGCCGCTCACACGCGTTCCAATCGACCCGTTCGCTGTACTGTCATTCCCGGCAGGCCAAAGGCCTGACCGGAAATCCAGAGAATCCAGAGCCGATTCATGAGCGCTGGCTTTGTTCTGGATTCCCGATCGCGCTTAGCGCGTCGGGAATGGTTCAGACGGAAATTCGATCACACCGCAATCGCGCCGGCGCTCGCCGCGGCGCGCCGTAGCGCGGCGAGATTGTCGGCGTAGCGGACCTGCCCGCCGCGGAAAGCCGCCGAGCCCGCGACGAGAACGTCGGCGCCCGCTTCGACGATCTGCGGCGCCGTCTGCGGCGTCACGCCGCCGTCGACCTCAAGCCGTATGGCGCGGCGTCCGATCATCTCGCGGATGGCGCGGATTTTGTCGAGCTGCGCAGGGATGAAGCTCTGGCCGCCGAAACCGGGATTGACGCTCATCACCAGAATGAGATCGATATCGTCGAGCACATAGCGCAGCGCGCTTTCATGCGTCGCCGGATTGAGCGACACGCCGGCCTTCTTGCCGAGCGCGCGGATCGCCTGCAGCGAGCGGTGGAGATGCGGCCCGTTCTCGGCATGGACGGTGATGACGTCGGCGCCCGCTTCGGCGAAGGCGGCGATATAAGGATCGACCGGCGATATCATCAGATGCGCATCGAGCGTCAGCGTGGTGAGCGGCCGCAGCGCCGAGACGACGCCCGGCCCGAAAGTGATGTTGGGCACGAAATGCCCGTCCATCACGTCGAGGTGGATCCAGTCGGCGCCGGCCTCGGCCATCGCGCGCGTCTCCTCGCCGAGCCGCGCGAAATCGGCCGAGAGAATCGAGGGGGCGATGAGAATGTCGGACATGGCGGCTGCTTGATTGGCGTTCGCCGATCCTTACCATGATGGGGCGGCGTGGCGCGACGAAAAATGGCTGTGGCGATACGCTGGGGAGATGCGGTGAATCGCAACGCTGAAGCGGCGGCTTAGTGGGCGCCCCAATGATCGATCCAAGCGAGGCGCAGGTCGCCAGCTGGTCTAAGAACGCCGAGAGGTGGACGGCGGCCGTGCGCGGTCAAGCGATCGCCAGCCGTCGCGAGGCGACCGACGCGGCGATCCTCTCGGCGGCGCGCGCCGGCCCACTCGGGAAGGCGCTCGACGTCGGTTGCGGCGAGGGGTGGCTTTGCCGGGAATTGCGCCGAGACTGCGTTGAGGTCGTCGGCGTCGACGCTTCAAACGAACTCGTCGCGCGCGCCCGCGAAGCGGGAGGGGCGAATTACCTCGTTCTGAGCTATGCGGCGTTGACGGAAATGCCGAAGAGCGCCGGACAGGATTTCGATACGGTCATCTGCAATTTTTCCTTGCTTGACGACAAGGTCGAGGAGCTGCTCGACGCGCTCGCGACGATCTCGACATCCGAGGCCCGGCTGCTCATACAAACCCTGCACCCGATCGCGCTGACGCCCTATGACGACGGATGGCGCGTCGAGCGCTTCGACGGATTTGGCGACGCCGGATGGACTCCCATGCCTTACTTTGCTCGAACGCTCGCATCTTGGGTCGAGGCAATGTCGCGCAAGTGGGCGTTGAAACGAATTCTGGAGCCCAAAGCGCCGTCGGCGCAAACGCCCGCCTCGCTACTGCTTGTCGCAGAGCGCCGCTAAACGCCTGATGGTCGGCGCATCATATGCGATGCGCCCGTGTACTTCACGTTCTTGGGCCTCGCCGAGAGCGGCGGCGCAAGCCTACTCCGCCGCCTTCTTGCCGGCGAATTGCGGATCGAGCGCGCCGCTGGCGTAGCGCTTGGCCATTTCGGAGAGCGGGATCGGCTTGATCTTCGACGCCTGGCCCGCCGCGCCGAATTCCTCGTAGCGCTGCTTGCAGACGGCGCGCATCGCCTCCATGGCGGGCTTTAAGTATTTGCGCGGATCGAACTCGCCCTTGTTCTTGCCGAGAACGCCGCGGATCGCCGCCGTCATGGCGATGCGGTTGTCGGTGTCGATGTTGATCTTGCGCACCCCGGACTTGATCCCGCGCTGGATCTCGGCGACCGGCACGCCCCAGGTTTGCGGCATCTCGCCGCCCGCGGCGTTGAAGGCGTCCTGCAGTTCCTGCGGCACCGACGAAGAGCCATGCATCACCAGATGCGTGCCGGGCAGGCGACGATGGATTTCCTCGACGACCTTCATCGCCAGAATGGCGCCGTCTGGCTTGCGCGAGAATTTGTAGGCGCCATGCGACGTGCCCATGGCGATCGCCAGCGCGTCGACCTTGGTGCGCGCGACGAAATCCTCGGCTTGGGCCGGATCGGTCAGGAGCTGGTCGTGCGAGAGCTTGCCTTCGGCGCCGTGGCCGTCTTCCTTTTCGCCCATGCCGCTCTCGAGCGAGCCGAGCACGCCGAGCTCGCCTTCGACCGAGGCGCCGACCCAATGCGCCATGTCGACGACGCTACGGGTGGCGCGCACATTGTAGTCGTAATCGGCCGGCGTCTTGCCGTCGGCCTTGAGCGAACCGTCCATCATCACCGAGGTGAAGCCGAAGCGGATGGCGCTGGCGCAGGTCGATTCGGCGTTGCCATGGTCGAGATGCATGACGAGCGGAATGTCAGGCCAGATCGCCGCCAGCGCCTCGATCATCTTGGCGAGCATGATATCATTGGCGTAGGCGCGCGCGCCGCGCGATGCCTGGATGATGACCGGCGCGTCGACCGACGCGGCCGCCTCCATCACCGCGAGCCCCTGCTCCATATTGTTGATGTTGAACGCCGGAACGCCGTAGTCGTGCTCGGCGGCGTGATCGAGCAGTTGCCGCAGGGTGATGAGAGCCATTGTCGTCTCCGCTACGTTTTATGTCTTAACTAACTTGCGCGCGGCGTCAGCCACAGCCTCGGCCGTGACGCCAAAGTGCTTGTAAAGAGCGGCCGCCGGCCCGCTTGCGCCAAAACCGCTCATGCCGATGAAGGCGCCGCGCTCGCCGATCCAGCGGTCCCACCCCTGACGTACCGCCGCTTCGACCGCTACCCTCGGGGCGACGCCCAGCACCTCGGCGCGATAGGCCTCGGACTGCGCCTCGAACAGCTCCCAGCAGGGCATGGAGACCACGGCGGCCTTCAATCCTTGCGCCTCCAGAATGTCGGCCGCCGCGAGGGCGATTTCAACCTCCGATCCCGTGGCGAGCAGCGTCGCGTCGCGCGCCCCCGACGCTTGGCGCAGCACATAGGCGCCCTTGGCGGAAAGGTTGTCGCCGATCGGCCGCTCGAGCGTGGAGAGATTCTGTCGCGACAGGCTCAAGACTGAGGGCGTGTGGCGGCTGGCCAGCGCCAGCTCCCAGCATTCGGCGGTCTCGATGGCGTCGGCGGGGCGGAAGACGTGGAGATTCGGCATGGCGCGCAAAGCCGCCAGATGTTCGACCGGCTGATGCGTCGGCCCGTCCTCGCCAAGCCCGATCGAATCATGTGTGAGCACATAGATAACGCGCAGGCCCATCAGCGCCGAGAGGCGGATCGCGCCGCGGGCGTAATCGGAGAAGACCAGGAAGGTGCCGCCATAGGGAACGAAGCCGCCATGCAGCGCAATGCCGTTCATCGCCGCCGCCATGCCGAACTCGCGCACGCCGTAATGGATGTAGCGGCCGGAAAAATCGTCCGGGGCGACTTCGCCCATGCCCTTGGTGATGGTGAAGTTCGAATGCGTCAGGTCGGCGGAGCCGCCGATCGTCGCCTGGGTCGCGGAATTGATGACGCCGAGCGCCATTTCCGAGGATTTGCGCGTCGCGACTTTAGGCTTCTCGGCGGCAAGCGTCGCGCGGAAATCGGCGAGCGGCTTTCCCACCTGCGCCGCGACGTCGCCCTTCATGAAGGCGTCGAAGGCGGCGCCTTTCGGCGAAGCGGCGCGTCGCGCCTCCCAGGCTTCCCGCGCCTCTGCGCCCTGGCGCCCGGCCGCGCGCCATGCCTCCAACACATCGTCCGGCAGTTCGAAGGGCGCATGCGGCCAGGAGAGCGCCTCTCGCGCCCCGTCGATCTCCGCCGCGCCTAGCGGCGCGCCGTGGCAGCTCTCCTTGCCCTGCTTGGTCGGCGCGCCAAACCCGATCAGCGTGCGGCAGCCGATGAGCGAAGGCCGGGGGTCGGCCTGCGCCGCGGCGATGGCCTGCGCCACCGCCTCGGGATCGTGACCGTCGACACGGGCGACGTGCCAGCCGGCGGCGGCGAAACGCGCGCTCTGATCCATCGAGGTGGCGAGGCTCGTCGGTCCGTCGATCGAGATCGAATTATCGTCCCAGAACAAGATGAGCTTGCCGAGCTTCAGATGTCCGGCAAGATCAATCGCCTCATGGCTGACGCCCTCCATCAGGCAGCCGTCGCCTGCGAGGACATATGTGAAATGGTCGACGAGATCGTCGCCAAAGCGCGCCGCCGAGAGGCGCTCGGCGATCGCCATGCCGACCGCCGTCGCGAGCCCCTGCCCCAACGGGCCGGTCGTGGTCTCGATGCCGGCGGCGTGGCCATATTCGGGGTGGCCTGCCGTGGGCGACCCGAGCTGGCGGAAGTTTTCGAGCTCCTTGCGGCCCATGCCCGGATAGCCAAGGAGATAAAGCAGCGCATACAGCAGCATCGACCCGTGGCCGGCCGAGAGCACGAAACGGTCGCGGTCCGCCCAGTCCGGGCGGCCGGCGTCGAATTTCATGAAGCGCAGGAACAGCACGGCGGCGACGTCGGCCATGCCCATCGGCATGCCGGGATGACCGGATTTCGCCTTTTCGACCGCGTCCATCGCCAGGGCGCGAATGGCGTTGGCGTAGCGCTTGAGATCGGATTTCGCGCCCGCCGAAGAAGTTGGCTGGGCCGCCGCTATGATGGTGTCGTTCACGTCACGCCTTTCCTGCGTCTGACCAGTTCGAGAATCCTCGGCGTGAGGATCAGCTGCATTGCGAGATCGAGCTTATTGCCCGGGATTACGATGGAATTGGCGCGCGACATCCAGCTTCCCGCGATCATCGCCACAAGATAGGGGAAATCCACCCCGCGCGGGTCACGAAAACGAATGACGACGATCGATTCATCGGGCGTCGGTATCGACCGGGCGACGAATGGATTGGAGGTGTCGACCGTTGGCGCGCGCTGAAAATTTATGTCCGTCTCCGAGAATTGCGGGCAAATATAATGCACATAATCATGCATGCGCCGTAAAATCGTCTCGGTGACGGCCTCGGTCGTATAGCCGCGCGAATGCCGGTCCCGGTGCAACTTCTGCGTCCATTCGAGATTGATGACCGGCACGACGCCGATCTTGAGATCGGCGTAGCGGGCGACATTGACGTCGTCGGTGACGACCGCGCCGTGCAGGCCCTCGTAGAACAGCACGTCGGTGTTGGGCGGCAGCTCTTCCCATTCCGTGAACGTTCCCGGCGGCACGCCGAGCCGCGCGGCTTCGTTTTCGTCATGCGCGTAATGGCGGTAGCGGCCCGAGCCGGTCTCGCCATATTCGCGAAACAGCGTTTCGAGTTCCGGCAGGAGATTGGCGTTGGGGCCAAAATGGCTGAAATTGTGACTGTCGGCAGCATGCGCCTCGGCGAGCTTCGCCTTCATCTCCTCGCGGTTATAGCGATGAAAGCTGTCGCCCTCGACATAGGCGACTTCGATGCGCTCGCGGCGAAAAATCTGCTCGAAAGTCGCCTTGACCGAGCTTGTGCCGGCGCCCGACGAGCCGGTGATGGAGATAATGGGATGTCTGACCGACATGGGCGCGCTACCCGCAGCCTTCGAGCGTGGCGAGCTTTGGTCCGCGGCGGGACGGCCGACCGCAGACTCCGCCGGCTTGTCGCACGGCGCGCGCGCAAAAGAAAGTCTTCCGCTCGACTTGGCCTTGGAGGCCGGCCGGCTCGCGCCGCCGCGCTGGTCGCCCGCCATGCGAAGAAGCCCCGCGCACGCGGCGTTTCCCAGCCTTGACTTGCGCCGGGACGGCGACCTATATCGCAAATTCTTCCAGACCGCTCAGGCGGCTCGGGGCGGAGTAGCTCAGTCGGCTAGAGCAGAGGAATCATAATCCTTGTGTCGGGGGTTCGAGTCCCTCCTCCGCTACCACCGATCCCCCCGACGCGGCGATCCGCATATTGGGGTAAGCGTTCGGAGCATCCATAAGCAGAGCAAGGCGTCCCTGAAGCTGGATGGCAAAGCCGTCGCCTGAGGGTATGACGACTGCTTTCGCGACCAGTTCACGGATTTTCTCCGCCGCCTCCGCGTTGTCAGGGGTAACCCCTCGGCCGAAAACATCGTTTAACTGTCCAACCAGCCTCTCATAATGCCGAAGCGCGGCCGGGTGCAGGCCGACGATCTTTTCCGGCTCCGGTTGCGCCTCCAGCTCCGCCAGCAACGCCACTTTTTGCGCCTGAGCCTCCTTCATCCTGGGTCCCAGGACTTCGACCGGAACACGTTCCGCTTCATAGTCTGACCACATGCGGTCGAGAGAGCGCTGAATTTCGGCCAGCTTGCTTTCGAGCTTGCCGTGCCGCCTCACCTTCTCCGCCGCTAACCGCTCGCGCTCTTCCTGATATGTTCTCACAAACTCTTTCAGGAGCTTCGGCGCCTTGAGGTGTTGCTGCAGGCCTGCCAAGACCGCTTTTTCTATCTCATCGAGGTAGAAAATTTTGCGATTCGAACAGGTTCCTGCTTCCTTCATTGTGGAGCAATGGACCCGAACTCTCCCATGGTCGCGATCTTTCATTGAAAGGCCGCCCCCACAGCATCCACATTTCAACAAGCCGGACAGCAGAAATTTCGCCTTACGCTGCTTTTGGGGCGCATCGTGTGTGCGCTCCGCTTTACGCTGCTGCGCCGCCTCGAACAGCGCCTTGTCGATGATCGCTAGATTGGGCGTCTCAGACCGCTTCCAGTCCTCTGGGGGATTTGGACGTGAAACTCGACGGCCGGTATCAGGATCTTTGATCATCCGAACCCAGTTCCATACGACGACTCCCGCGTAGAGCTCGTTGAGAATGATGCCGTGATGGCGCTTCTTGTTGCCGTTGATGGTCGACGGGGTCCAGTTAGCCCCGCGTGGCGGTCGCACACCCTCCTTGTTCAGCGTGTGGGCGATTTCCCGCGGCGTCTTGCCGCCGACGTAGTCTTGAAAGACGCGGCGAACGACGGAGGCCTCGTTTTCGACAATCTCAAGTTCGCCCGGTTTGCCCGCCATAGGTCTATAGCCATATGCCCGACCGCCGGCGTGACGCCCGTCTCGCACGACGCCCTGCATCCCACGTCGAACTTTGTGAGCGAGGTCGGTCAGAAAGAGCGATCCGAGAAGACCGCGCACGCCAATCTGGATTTGATCCGCCGTTCCCTCGTGCACGGCCCGCAATTCGACGCCCAGGAAATTAAGCCGCTTCCATATGCCGGCGAGATCTTCCTGGTCGCGGGACAAGCGATCCAACGCTTCGATCAGAATGACCTCAAATGAGCCATCGCGCGCCGCGTCGAGAAGCCGCAACAACCCATCGCGGCCGTACATCGATGCGCCAGAGCGCGCTCGATCGTCGTAGACGCCGACGATTTCCAGCTCATTGCGTTCGGCGTAGTTTCGGCACAGCGCCACCTGATCTTCGATGGAACGTTCGTGTTGCAGCTCCGTCGAAAAACGGGCGTAGATTGCTACGCGTTTCATCTTCGCTCCGCCTCCGCAGTGACATCGCTTCAACCTCTTGGGCTTCGCGATGATCCTCCCGCGCAGCGGCGCGCGCAAGAGCGCGAATAATTTCTACGAGACAAAATTCAATATCCGAGTCTTTTCCGTCGCTTCCAACTATTGGTTTGGAGCGTTGCAGAACATTCGAACCTGCGATGAGGGCTTTCGTTCGCGACATATCGAAACGACCATCGCAACGAACCCCCATTTGAAAAAGTGCCTGGGGATTGGAGTAGCAGAATCGGCGGCAATGGCGCGCAATTCGGACGCGATTGTTTAAAGGTCATGAGCTTCACCGCACCAGGAAGGACTCGATATCAGCCGTCGTAGAATTGGATGCGCCAAAGCAATAAAAAAAGCAGAACCGGCACACGCGGAAAATTTGTGATTGGAATGTCGAGTAGCCCGAACTCATGCCAAACAATTCGTCGATGAGCTTCAATTCGACAAAGGGCGTAGTTGCTCCATTTATCCCCCAACACTCAGCTCGCGGAGCAGCCGCGAGATCACGTCGTTCACGGCGCGCTGCCGAAGCGCCCGCCGTTCGCGGATTTCAGGATCCCCATCATCCCCTTCGATCTCAAATCGGGCGGCCGCGACGGGCCCCTCGCGGAGATAGCCTTCATCGGGCTCGGGATCGCAAAAGCGTTTCAGCAGGATCGCGAGTGCCGCACCGATGATGTCACTGTGCTTGTCGGCCATCGCATCCTTGAATTTCGCGATGGCGCCCTCCAACCCGCCTTCTCCATGCTCGAGACAATATGCGAGGTCATGGGCGTCCTTGCCTTCACGACGGTGATCGAACGCAAAGGCCTTCAGGCAGGTGAACGACACGATGTTGGCGTAAGGAATGGTTTCGGTGGCTCGGCCTTTTTGACCCAGCAGATCTGCTGTCACCTCCATCCGATCGTGCAGATCGAAGACGAGCGATGCATGAGGAATGTTGACCGCCGAAATATTTCCATCGGTCGGAAGCTCCTGTAACGCGCCGCCTTTCAGTTTGGGGTCGTCAGCCAGGAATTCGAGAACGACCGTGACACCGTGCTCCGTCTTGGTCTTCCAGCGCCAATTGACCTTGACGCCCCTGTCGTTCTCGGCGCGCTCGAAGCCCATGCGCTTAAGGTTCTCTTCGAGCGAGCGATAAGCCTCGGTGTCGGCCAAGACGGCAAGGTCGACGACGACGTCGATATCTCCGGTGCCGGCATGTGCCGGAACCTCCGGCGGGCGCGCCGTAACAAGGTAGCGGGGAGTCAATCCACCAACCAGGAATACCGAGTCACGCCATGGCCCGAGGCCGCTGAACAGCGTGACGAGCACACGCTCGCAGTCCCGCGTCACGTCTTCGCTGTAGTCGACAAGGAACTGCGCCTTTGCCATCACGCCTCCAGCTTCTCGGCCCGCAGATGTTGCGCCAGTTCTTTGGCGCGCCCGCCGGCCTGGAGAAGGTCGAGATACGTCTGGAGAGCATCGGCGACCCACAGGTCACCGATCCTCTGACGAAATCTCAGGTCACCGTCGGAGGCGATCTCGTAAACGCCAAGATTCCAACCCTCCCTCACGGGCCGGGCATCGATCGAAGCCAGCATCGCCTGCATGCCCCCTCCGGCGGGAAGTCGGCAGAAAACCTGCGAAACGCTCGACAAATAGGGAGTATGGATCTGGCCGGCCGTGATGTCGGCGAACTCATAGGAGACGCCGTGTGTCTCGCATGCATGATCGATCCGCCGCTGGAGATCCGGCGGTGTGGTCGACCTAACGTAGAAGTGTCGGAGGGCTTTCGGTTTGACTGACGTTTGATAGCTCGACCAAGCGTCGAGCAGAGCGCGTGGGTTGATCAAGCGCCGTTCTTTGGAGGGTCCGGTCCCTCGTACTTCGACCCATTCCCGACGCTCGATGCCGATCAACGTCTCGGATGCCGTCGCGGGCGACACCCCGGCACGCTGCGCGATCTGGTGAACGCCGAACCAATCATGCCCAAGAATCCAGACAGCGTGCAGGACTTGGCCCCGGCGGCCGACGAACAGATTATTGAGCGAACGAGCCTGCTTCCTCGACGCCGGCCGATCGACAAGAACGTATAACCCTTTGGCAGGTATGAAGAGGCTTCCACTGGAATCGAAATATCCTACGCGCTCGTCGCGGAGCAGTTCGCGCGCGCCTGGGGAAATCGTCTCCGCCATCAGCACGGGCACAGCCGAACGGCCAGCCGATTCGCCATGAGCGAGATAATTCCTGAGCTGCCAGATCGCTTCGCGGGCATCGCGGGGGAACAGCGATCGCTTTGCCTCGACAACGAGGCGGAACGAGCCGCCCTCGTGCTCCAGATCCATCACGACGTCAGGCCGATAGCGCCCTTGCGAAGGCTCGGACTCGTGAACGACCTCAGGAGGAGCGCCTGTAGCCTCCGCCACCGCTGCGGCGAAATCCTCTACAAGTGCATCGATTGTGTGGTCTTCCATGATCATTTTCTGAGCAGTGAATTTTACGCATATAACGAATATTCGACTTTATGTCCATATTCGCTGCGCTGCAAAAAAGCGGTATTTGCCGGAAATGACTGTTCTGCCAGCGGTTCGGCGCGAATTTTAGGACCGTTGGACGGGCAATCCCGGAGAGCTCGGGCTCGAGAGCTACGCGACCTTGGTTGAGGTCGAGGGCGAGAGCGGCCCTGCGGCTCATCTGGCTCCGCCCCTGAACTGACTCGCCATCACAGGCGGGACCGTTCGGCCTTCACGGACCCGATAGCGCACCACCGGCACACTATCGACTCGGCAGCTGCCCGCTATTGATGAACCGATCGTACACGTCCGTCTCTTCTTCTTCCGCCTGGAAGCGCGGCCCATCTGCTTCGAGCTGCAGCACGGTGATCTCCTGGTCATATCGGTCAGAGCGAAAGCACATCTCATGCACCGGCTCGGGAAACCAGACGCCAGCTTGTTGCGTGATGCCGGTCAGCGCACCATCGGAGTAATCGCGCCTTGCAGCGAAAGCCTGCGAGGGCAGCTCGTAGACTGTGTGCTTCGTCCTAATGAATCGTCCCGACTTTAGCGCAGGAGCACTCGGCTTCGCCCAATGGGCAAAACCCTCATTCGAGACCACCATCATCGCCCGTGTTTCGGTGTATTCGAGCCAGCGCAGGATAGCTGCAGTCAACGACACGCCGTAGCGCTTCGCGAGGCGGCTGAGCGTGTCAAAATCTACCCGTGCCTTGGCCGGCTGCTGTCGGCGAAAATCATGAAGCGGCATCAGCAGAGCCGCGGTGAACTCGTCGGCTTCCTGCTCGATACCGGACCCACCGCGACGATCCACCGCGTTTTCGTCACAGTAAATGCCGCCGTCGACCCCCCCGCACTGCTCGATCAACTGGCGGTGCAGAAGGTAGTGGGCGAACTCGTGCCCGACGGTGAACGAGCGGCGTCGGTCCGACTGGCCGACATGGTACATGATCGCCCATTGGCGCGGCCGCGCCTCCCCATAGACCAACGCGCCGATGCAGCCGGGGATGTTGCGCTCGACGACCTCGTGGATGGGGCTGTCGGGCGCGACCTGGCGGGAGTAATCCAAGGCAAGTCCAATCACGTCGACCGGCGCGCGATCGAAGCGATCCGCTCCGAGCACGATATCCAGCATCTGCGTGATGCGTGCCGCCTCCTTCAGCGGGCGGAGGCGGCTTGGTTCGCTCATGTGCGCGTTTTCGTGTCCAGGATACGGGCCATCTCGCGAATCTGCCGGCGGGTCTCCTCCGGCAGGCCGCTATATTGCCGGAAGAATGCGGTATCCTGAGCCTCGCTGAGCGTCTGCATGTCAGCCCCGATTAGGTAGTCGACGGTCACCCCCAAGGCGCTCGCAATCGCGGACAGCTTCTCGGCAGACGGCCTGGGCGGATTCTTGTTCTCTAGCTCCCAGATGTAGCTCTTCGACGAGCCAGTATCCCGCGCAAGCTGATCGAGCGTCAGACCTTTCTTCGTCCGTAAGTCCTTGATCCGCTCACCAAATTTCATAGCCATTCCTTCCACTCGATACGCGCGAGCCCGCGTTCGGAGTAGCTATATTCTAAGACCCTTGACAGGCGCATTCAAGCTCCCCATCTTGTTCGGAGTAGACGTATACACATTCATGTCATCCAGAACACCGCGCGGGCGGTGGCGAGATGCACAGATGCAGCCCAGCCCGCCGTGGAGATCGATGTGAACATCCAGCTTGCGCCGACCGGCCTCAATCCCTTCGATGACCCCCTCGACCGTATCCTCGCCGAGATCGCGCTGAGCGTTCAGCTGCCGCCCTCGCTGCATGACAAGGCGAAGTCGCGCTACGAGGCGGTGCGACGTCATCTCGAGGTCACGACCGCCTTCTTCGACCAGATCGAGCACTTCTATCCGCAGGGCTCCATGGCGATCGACGCCACGATCTCGACGCGCGGCACCGACGACGAATACGATCTCGACATCGTCTCGCAGCTCGGCGGCCGCTTCCGTGGCATGACGCCCCTCGAAATCCTGGCCGAGCTCGAATCCGCGCTCAGTGATTATCCTGTGCAGCGGGTGTTGCGGCAGACGCGCTGCGTCACCCTGTTCTACGCCGACAAGATGCATCTCGACGTCACGCCGTCGCTGCGCGCCCACGGCACGCTCGATCGCGAAAGCCTGATCACTCACGCCAAGGGTCCGCACCGGTCAGCCGACGACCGCTTCGTCGACATGAACGCCTATGGGTTCGCACAATGGTATGCGAGCAGGACGCCGCTCGAACTGCGCATGGCGAAGGAGTTCCACCGGCGGTGGCTCGACCATGCCGGCCTTGCGGCGCGCGCCGACGCGGACGTCGACGAGGTCCCGGATCAGTGCGATTTCATCGTCAAGAACACTGCGACGCTCGCCCTCCAGCTCCTGAAGCGCTTCCGCAACATCCGCTACGTCAACTACAGCGGCCGCATCTCACCGTCAGTGATGCTCTCCTACTACGCCGGACTCGCCGCGCAGCCGAACATGTCGCTCAGCGCCATGCTCGTTCGTCTCGCGAGCTGGATCATCCGCGATATCGAGCAGGCCTCGCTCTATGGGCGGCTCCTGCACGTCGCCAATCCGGTCTGTGAGACCGATGTCTTCACCGACCGCTGGCCGGAATCCATTCCTCAGCAGGATGAATTCGCCGAACATCTGCGCGAGTTCGTCCGTTCGCTCGACTCGATGCGCAAGGGCGCGATGTTCCCAAACACGATGATGGACGTCTTGCGCGGCAACTTCGGCGACCGCGTCGTGACCCATGCCGCCGACCAGATCGCAACCGACGTCGGTGGCCGGATCCAGCAGTCGCGTCAGCTCTACACGCGACGCGGCGGCGTGCTGTTGCCTACCGCTGCTGCGGTCGCGGCGTCGACCGTCAACCCGGCGGTCTCGGCGGCGCGGCCTCACACCTTCTTCGGGCGCAAGATCTGATGATCGCGCCGATCCTCTCCATCGACGAGCAGGTCGCCGCGATGAAGACGACCTGGCCGCAGTTCGCTGCGCGCGGTGTCGACCGCCGCGCCCAGTCCGCCCGGTGGGTGGGAAGCGTGAGGCCGCAATATGCAAGCTACTCGCTGGAGATCCGATACGAGCTCGGATCCTTCCCTGAGGCGCGAGTGCTCTCACCCGAGTTGATCCGCCGGCCCGGAAATGCCGAGGGCCAGCTGCCCCATGTCTATCCGCCGGCCGAGGATCCGACACTTTGCCTGTTCGACCCGCGCGAGCGGGAATGGTCACCGGCGATGAATATTGCCAGCACGACCGTTCCTTGGGCGCTCGACTGGCTCGCCTGCTACGAACTTTGGCTGATGACCGGGCGCTGGACCGGCGGCGGACGGCACGCCGGATTGGAAGCGGCCGAGGCAACGGAGACCACGCCATGAACTATGTTCCGCCGCGCCGATCGGATGGCACGATCCAACATGCTCGCCTCAAGCAGCCATGGCCGCAAGGCCGCCCGTTCCGCATCCTGTCGATTGACGGCGGCGGCATTCGCGGCGTCTTTCCTGCAGCCTTCCTGGCCGAACTCGAAAGCCGCTTCCTGGGTGGCGCATCCATCGCCAATCACTTCGACATGATCGCGGGCACCTCAACGGGCGGCATCATCGCGCTTGCCCTTGCCCACGGAATGACGGCCCGACAGGCTTTGAACATCTACCTGGAGCGCGGCGAGCGCATCTTTCCGCCAGCGGCCGCGCTCAGCAAGGTGCCGAGGATGCTGCGCTGGGTGTTCAAGCCGAAGCACAACCAAGCTGCCCTCAAGGAAGAACTGCTGCGAATCTTCGGCGACAAAGTGCTCGACGACGCTGTCACCCGGCTTGTTATCCCGAGCTTCGAAGGGCGCCACGGTGAGCCCTTCCTCTACAAGACGCCGCACCACCCAGACTATCAGAAGGACCGGCACAAGAAGTTTGCGCATGTAGCGCTCCACACAACGGCGGCCCCGTCCTATTACCCCGGTGTCGAGGACGACGGTTACGTCATGATTGATGGCGGCGTCTGGGCCAACAATCCGGTGATGAACGCCCTGGTCGATGGCCTCGCCTGCTTCGACCTTGCGCGCGAGGATGTGCGCATCCTGAGCCTGGGCACGGGCGAAGCCACCTTCACTGTCGATGAGCGGGCGCGCAACGGCGGTATCAAAGACTGGGCGTTCATGCGCTCCTTCAATGCGGCCGCACGCGCGCAGTCGCGCAATGCCCTCGGCCAAGCCTATTTGCTGGTTGGCAAGAACAACGTCGCCCGTATCGACGTACCGGAGAGCGACACGCCGATCGCAATGGACGACGTGCAGCGCTCGGTGCGTGAATTGCCCATGGTGGCGCGCAGTCTCGTCGAAGGCGCCGGGCATCACATTGAGCGGGTCTTTCTCGATGGCGCGGTCGAAAAATTCATCCGTTGCCCGATGACATAGCTTCTGATCGGGTATTTGTCCCTACAGGGCCGTCAGCAGACGACAGGCGAGCTCGCGCGCTCACCCCAGCGCATCGAGAAGGTGTCAGAGACCTCGAACCAATTGCCATCATTGCCCATGCCATGATTGGCCCCCATGCAGGAACACTGGCATTCGTGGCCCCGCGCTTCTTGGCACGCCCTCACGCCGACTTCCTGCTCGCGATAGGGCTGGATGATATAGACCCTACCGTATCGCAGCAGTGCGCGATCGACGAAGTCGTTGAACCACGATTTCGGAAGCTCCCAATAGGCGCCGCTTCCGCCAAGGCGACGGCTGCGAATGATAAGGTGCTCGCGGCGCATCCGCGGAAACTAAACGAGAAACAACTTCTCGTGTCTTCGATCGTACGGTAGTGGCGTGATATCCGCGTGCGTTTGTTCTTCATCGATAGAGTGAGAGTTCGGCCGGTTTTCCGTGACGGGATGCAGGTGCGAGAGAGGCTCGCGTTGCCCGTCGTGGAGTTTTGGTTATGAACATCGATGTTGCGAGCGCCGCGGCTGCGGGCGCGGGTTCGGCCGGGTTTGCCGACGAGAGCGGTTTCAAGGTGGATCTGTCACGCGGTCAGCGTATCGGCCGCGTGTCGTCGGAATGGTTTTCCCGTCCCGATGACGAGCGGTTTTTGTCCCTGTCGGAACTGTTCGTCGCCGTTCGCGGCCGCTCGGAGCGCAGCCGCACGCGGACGGTGGAGAGCGCCGAGATCCAGGTGGAGGCGCGCGGCGCCAACGCCGAGCACCTGACGCTGGCCTTGCCGGGTTCGGACGTTCCGGTCGCGCCGACGCACTGGAGCTTCGGTCAGCTCTGTAGCCTCGTCGGCGCGCCGGCGAGTTACTTGCGCGACCTGCCAGCCCCTCTCGCCGCCGTCAACCTCCAGCATGGCCTGCTGTCGCATCGCGCCGAGTTGATCAAAACGCTCGAAGCCGAGGACGACAGGGCGGAGCTGCGCGCCGTCACCGGTCCCGATTATGGTCGTATCTGGGACCATGAACTCGTCGCCGCCGTGATGAAGATCGCGGGAAACGGAACAGGCGACACGCGTTGGAAAGTTCCTGGCGTCCTCGACTGGGCGACCATGACCCACAATCCCTTTGTCGACGTCTCCAAGGAGACGACGACGCTTTACGCCAGCGATCGCGACGTCTTTCTGTTTCTCGTCGACGATACGCATCCGATCGAGGCCGGCCGTCTACCGAACGGCGATCCAGATGTGTTCTTTCGCGGCTTTTATTGCTGGAACAGTGAGGTCGGCTCGAAAACGCTCGGCATCGCCTCCTTCTATCTTCGCGCCGTGTGCATGAACCGCAACCTCTGGGGTGTCGAAGGTTTCGAGGAAATCAGCATCCGGCACAGCAAATTCGCGGCGCAGCGCTTCGCCCATGAGGCGGCGCCGGCTCTCGAGAATTTCGCGCGCTCATCGCCCGCGCCTTTCATCGCGGGGGTGAAGGCGACGCGCGAACGGATCGTCGCCCGCAAGGACGAAGAACGGGAGACGTTCCTACGCAAGCGTGGTTTCAGCAAGACCGATACGGCGAAAGTCATCGCAACTGTTCTCAGGGAAGAAGGGCGGCCGCCGGAAAGCCTTTACGACTTCGTGCAGGGCATTACGGCGATCGCCCGTGCGAAACCGCATCAGGATGCGCGGCTCGAGATGGAAGGCAAGGCCCGGGCGCTTCTCGAGCGCACCGCCTGACGATCAGAACGCAGCGGCGCCGGGGCGACCAGGTTCGGGCGCTGCGTGCGCTTACGTTTGGTTGAATTTGGCTGCGCGGCCCTCAGAGGAAGAGGGCTGCGCCGTTCTTCGTGACGGGTTTTCAGGTCGAAAGAAAGTCTTTCGGCCGCCCGTCGCGGAGTCATCCCCATGGCCAGGACGGTTCAGAAAATTCAGTTGAGCGCCTCGCGCGATATTCCCTTTAACAAGCTGGTGCTGTCTCAATCGAACGTGCGGCGCATCAAGGCCGGCGTCTCAATCGAGGAGCTCGCCGAGGACATCGCGCGCCGCACGCTGTTGCAGAGCATCACTGTGCGGCCTGTTCTCGACGAGAACGGCGCTGAGACCGGCATGTTCGAGATCCCGGCAGGAGGACGGCGCTATCGCGCCTTGGAACTTCTGGTGAAGCAGAAGCGCCTCGCCCGCAATGCGTCCATCCCTTGCGTCGTGCGCACCGAGGGAACGGCGGAGGAGGACAGTCTTGCCGAGAATGTCCAGCGCGCGCCGCTGCATCCGCTCGATCAGTTCCGAGCCTTTCTGGCGCTACGCGAGAAAGGCCAGAGCGAGGACGAGATCGCGGCCGCTTTCTTCGTCAGCGTCGCCATCGTCAAGCAGCGGTTGCGGCTCGCGTCAGTGTCGCCGAAGCTCCTCGACATCTACGCTGAAGACGGCATGACGCTCGATCAGTTGATGGGCTTCACGGTCAGTCCAGACCATGAGCGGCAGGAGCAGGTGTGGGGTGCGATCCAGCGCTCCTACAACAAGGAAGCCTATCAAATCCGCCGCCTCTTAACGGAGGGCGCCGTGCGCGCTTCCGACAAACGAGCGCAATATGTGGGCGAAGATTACATCACCGTCGGCGGCGCCGTCATGCGCGATTTGTTCCAGAACGACGACGGCGGCTGGCTGCAGGACGCCCGCCTGCTGGACCGGCTGGTCGCGGAAAAACTCGAACGCGACGCGCAAGCCATTTACGCCGAGGGCTGGAAATGGGTCGAGGTCGCGACCGATTTTCCTTACGGCCATACATACGGCCTGCGGCACATCTCGGGAGAGCGCCAACCTCTGACGGACGAAGAAACCGCGACGCTCGACGCTTTGTGCGCCGAGGCCGAGCAGCTTGAAGAAGCCCACGCCGATGCGGACGAGATTCCCGAGGAAGTCGATCAGCGCCTCGGCGAGATCGAGACCGCGATCGCCGCGATCGATGAGCGGCCGGTCAGCTACGATCCCGTCGAGATCGCCCGGGCGGGCACGTTCGTCAGCATCGACGGTTCAGGCCGGCTGCGCGTCGAGCGCGGCTACATCCGCCCCGAGGACGAAGTGTCGCTCACTGAACCGGACGGTCCCGATCAGGAGAATGAGAACGAGACCAGCGCCTCGCCCTCATCAGCATTAGCCGCTTCCAAGGCTGTCGCGCCGAACGGCGGCGCGGTTCAATCCGAGCCGGCGGAAGACGAGGACGAAGGTCTGCGGCCTCTGCCCGATAAATTGCTCACCGAACTTACCGCCTATCGCACGCTGGCGCTGCGCGAAGCAGTGGGCAATGATCCCGGCGTCGCCCTTCGCGCGGCGCTGCATGTTCTCTGCCTAAAACTGTTCTACCATTACGGCTCCGACTCCTGTCTGGAGATCGAACCGAAATCGGTCACCTTCGGCGCTCAAGCCCCGGGACTTGGCGATATGCCGCTCGCAACGAAGGTCGACGCCCGTCATCACGATTGGTCGCAGCAGCTTCCCGCCGATCCCGGCGACCTTTGGGACGCTTTGACAACCTTCGACGCCGAGACGCAGCAACGCCTCTTCGCCCATTGCGTCTCGCTTACCGTCAACGCCGTGCATGAAGCCTGGAGCCGCCGGCCAAGGGCCATCGCTCACGCGGATCGTCTCGCGCAGGTCCTGTCGCTCGACATCGCCGCGACCGGCTGGACGCCGACCGTCGATAATTTCTTCGGCCGCGTGACCAAAGCGCGAATCATTGAAACCGTGCGCGAGGCCAAGGGAGCCGAACAGGCGAAGCGCATCGAGCAGTTGAAGAAAGGAGGCCTGGCGCGGGAGGCCGAACAGATGCTCGCCGGTTCTGGCTGGCTGCCCGAACCGCTGCGCACGCCGGGTCGCGCGCTGCATCGATCGGAGACGGCGAGTGTCTCAGACCATGTCGAAAGCACCGTCGAAGAAACGGCGGCGATAGAGCACGAAACGGCTATCGACGAAATCGTCGATGAAAGCGATGCTGGCGACGCGTCGGTGGACGAATCCCAGGACGTTGCCGCCGAATAGACCTCCCCGAGGCCGCCCCCGAGGGACTCGCCAGCAATGGCGGGTCCCTTTCGCTTTGGAGAGCTTACATTTGTCCAGCACAGCGTCAGAACTGGCGCACCGTCTCGCGCGCGAGGCCGAGGCGGTGTGCCGCCATTATCTCTCCAACGGCCGCCGCCACGGCAACTATTGGCTTGTCGGCGATGCGCGAAACACGCCCGGCCGTAGCCTGTTCGTTCGCTTGAGCGGACCTGAAAGCGGCAAGGGCGCCGCTGGAAATTGGGTTGACGCCGCCTTGGGCGAACATGGCGATCTGCTCGATATTATCCGCGAGGCGTGTCGTCTCGACGACTTCCGGGATGTGGTCATTGAGGCGCGGCGCTTTCTCAGCCTGCCGCAAACGACGCCCGGTTCGGTCCACTCCCGAATTCAGGCAATCACGCCCATCGGTTCGCCTGAATCGGCGCGACGCTTGTTTGCTATGTCGCGCTCAATCGAGGGCACAATCGTAGAGACGTATTTGCGCCATCGTGGCATTACGGCGTTGCACGAAACCGCAAATCTGCGCTTCCACCCACGCTGCTACTGTCGGCCCAACAATCGTTCGACGCTTCAGATCTGGCCCGCAATGATCGCCGCCGTTACCAATCTCGACGGAAAGCTCACTGGCGCACATCGCACCTGGCTCGACCCGTCAGGCCACGACAAGGCGCCAATCGAGACGCCAAGGCGCGCGATGGGCTCTCTCCTTGGCCACGGCGTCAGATTCGGCGTGGCGCGCGACGTCATGGCGGCTGGCGAAGGCATCGAAACCGTGCTGTCGCTTCGCTGCGTCATGCCCGCCATGCCGATGATCGCGGCATTGTCGTCCGCGCATCTCGCCGCCATCCTGTTTCCTGCATCGCTGCATCGTCTCTACATTCTTCGCGACAACGATGCGGCGGGCGACAATGCGTCGGCGATCCTGGTCGAGCGTGCAACCGCCGCCGGGATCGAGGCGATTATCCTGTCGCCGGCTTTTGACGACTTCAACGACGATCTTCGCCGCCTCGGCGTCGATGATCTGCGAGCGGCGATAAGGGGTCAAATTGCGCCGGAAGACGTCGCCCGCTTCATGAGAATTCCGGCGTGAGCCGATACGGGGAAGGTAGCACGCGAACTCATGTCGGACTTGTCGCGTCGGCTCGGCGCGCTTTCCAAGAGCTTCGGAGAGGACCGCGGTCCCGGCCTTCATAGAGGGCGACCTTGCGGCAAACGGTCCGGCCCGCAATGGCTGCGGGCCGACTATTTTCCGTCGCGCCCTATGGGCTTTACAGTGCGAACAAAATAGCCGGCCTTCCGCCATCCTCCACTTCGTTTCGGCCCTTCGCTGCGCTTCGGGTGCAAGCCCGGTCCGCCCGCCGCCTTTCGTCGCCATGAAGGCCGCGAGGGTCGCGGTCGATCCGACGAAGGAAAGCGCAAATGACGACCGAACGCGACAACCCAAGCTTCGAGCCACCGCAGTCTTCATCCCCGACCGATCGCGTTCTCGCCGAACTCCAGCTTTACGGCCATCGCCCCTTACAGGACGAACCAGACCCGAGGCCGCTGCCGCAAGCCCAAACGATCGCGGGCGCTGTCTCCGATATTTTCGACGCCCTCGTCGTCACATTTAGCGACACCCGCCTCGAGCCCGATCTCGAAGAGTTGCTCTGGTCGACCGTCAATCTCTTCCACCGCGCCATTGCCCGCATCGAGCGCGAACTCGACGATAATGAGCAGGCGCAGAGGCGCAGTCAGAAGGAACAGGACGGCTCGGAAATCCGCTCGGTCGAATTGGAGCGCCTCATCGCCGAAGGACAGACGCTCATCGAGCGGCGCGACAGCATGGAGCTTTTCCGCGACCACGCGGTCGACCATTTCGAGCGCCATGCGGGCTCAGCCTGGCGCCCGCGCTCAGGCTCCAAGGTCAACCATCGCGCGCTGACCTCGGCGATGATCGACAGTCGGGATTTTCTCGCCGCCAGACGAAAGGCCGAAAACGATGTCTTACTCCCAGTCGGACCCAAGGTCGCCTTCACCGGCGGGCTCGACTTCAACGATCATCGCGCAATCTGGGATCGGCTCGACAAAGCGCTGGCCAAGCACCCCGACATGGTGCTGCTGCATGGCGGTAGCCCCCGAGGCGCCGAGCGCATCGCCACCTGCTGGGCCGACAATCGCAAGATCGCTCAGATCGCCTTCAAACCGGACTGGGCACGTCACGCCAAGGCGGCGCCGTTCAAGCGCAATGACCAGATGCTCGAAACCTTGCCCATCGGCGTCATCGTCTTCCCCGGCTCGGGCATCTCGGCGAACCTCTCCGACAAAGCGCGGAAGCTCGGAATTCCCGTATGGAAATTCGACGAAGGCGGCGCGTGAGCGCCACCGCTGCGGTATGCATCAACCAATTGCTGCGGCGGCTTATCCCGCCGTCAGGCGCAACTTCGCATCCAACCATCGCCATGGGGTGCAGCCGATCTTCACCCAGCGGCCGAGCAGAAGACTGGGCGCCGCCCCGAGTTCAGGGCAGCCGGGATAGGCCATCGCCGCGGCTAGGACGTGGGTCGCGCCGAGCCAGCCTGTGACGACAGCCAGTGCGACCCCGCTGGCGGCTGCCCACGGAACTGCCAGAGCCAGCGACAGCAGGGCGACGCCGACGATCAGCCTGGCTCGACGCTGGCCGCCGTTCAGCGGACGCCAGTCGGCGGGATCGCCATGGCAACAGGGCGTCATGCGTTCTTTCATCGCTTACCCCGCGCAGCAGGAGAGCTGCTTCACGTCCTTGGAGAAGGTTTGCGCCGCGAGCTTTAGCCCTTCGACCATCGTCAGGTAGGGGAACAACTGGTCAGCCAGTTCTTGTGCTGTCATTCGTGCTCGAATGGCGAGCGCCGCCGTTTGGATCAGTTCGCCCGCATCCGGCGCAACAGCCTGTACGCCAATGAGTCGGCCCGAGCCGGCTTCAGTGACAAGCTTTATGAAGCCGCGCGTGTCGAAATTCGCGAGCGCGCGCGGCACGTTGTCGAGCGTCAGCGTGCGACTGTCGGTCTCGATGCCCTCATGGTGCGCTTTCGCCTCACTGTAGCCCACGGTCGCAACTTGCGGATCAGTGAACACCACGGCCGGCATCGCGGTCAGATCGAGGGCGGCGTCCCCGCCGGTCATGTTGATCGCTGCGCGCGTGCCGGCCGCCGCCGCGACGTAGACGAATTGCGGCTGATTGGTGCAATCGCCGGCTGCGTAGATGTGGGGCGCGCTGGTGCGCATGTGCTCGTCGACAATGATTGCGCCCTGCGGGTTGACGGCGACGCCGGCGGCTTCCAGCGCCAGACCGCGCGTGTTCGGCGCGCGGCCCGTGGCGATCAGCAGCTTGTCGACGCGCAATTCGCCGTCACCGGTCGTGAGCACGAATTCCCCGTCGACAAACGCCACATTGCTCGCTTGCGTGTGTTCCAGCACCTCGATGCCCTCGGCGCGAAACGCCGCCGTGACCGCCTCGCCGATCGCCGGGTCTTCGCGGAAGAACAGCGTGCTGCGCGCGAGGATCCTCACCTTGCTGCCCAGCCGGGCGAAGGCTTGGGCCAGCTCGACAGCCACGACCGACGAGCCGATCACCGCCAAGCGCGCGGGAATCGTGTCGCTCGCCAGCGCCTCGGTGGAAGTCCAGTAGGGCGTCACTTTCAGGCCGGGAATGGGCGGGACGGCCGGGCTCGCGCCCGTGGCGATGAGACAACGGTCGAAACTGATTTCGCTTTTGCCGCCTTCGTTCAGCCGGACGATCAGGCTGCGGCTGTCTTGGAACCTCGCCTCGCCACGCAGCACGGTAATAGCGGTATGGCCTTCAAGAATGCCCTCGTATTTGGCGTGGCGTAACTCATCGACGCGCGCCTGTTGTTGGGCGAGGAGCTTTCCGCGGTCAACCGTTGGCTCGCTCGCCCCGATGCCCTCATCGAACGGGCTATGACGGCGCAGATGCGCGATATGAGCGGCGCGGATCATGATCTTGGAGGGCACGCAGCCGACGTTGACGCATGTTCCGCCGATCGTGCTGCGTTCGATGAGCGTGACCCGCGCGCCGTTCTCGGCGGCGCGCAGCGCCGCCGCCATGGCCGCTCCGCCGCTACCGATAATCGCCACCCGCAAAGGCACGCCCCGGCGCTCATGCTTGGCTTCTCGATCGAGTATTTTGCCGGGTCGTCTCTCTGGAGGGTTCACGGTGCGGGCGCTTTTTTCAAGCACGGCTCCATAGCCTGCGGCCTGCACGGCGGCGGAAACCGCGACCGGGTCGAGCGCCCCGTCGCCGCTGACTTGAGCCGTCCCTTCAGCGTAAGAGACGTTCGCCTCACGGACTCCCGGAGCGCCGAGCAACGCCTTTTCGACATGACTCGCGCAGCTGCCGCAAGTCATGCCGGTGATCTGCAAGACCACAGCATCCCCTTCCTGCCTTCGCTCCGCTGGCTCGCGCGCAGCGTGGCCCGCGCAGCACGTGGCATCCTGCGCGGGAGCGCGCCGCTGTCCGAGGGCGTTACGCAAGCTAGCCAGAATCGCCGCGGCGTAGCTCGCCGCGATCGCCAACGAGCCGGCGACCATTGTCCTACAGGAGGTCCGTTGGTCCATGGCTGATTTCCTCATTTCGGAGGGATGACGCCCCCTCTAGCGTTTCGAAAAGCGCATTAACGCTGGTTTTTGTTTCGTTCTTTTGGCGTAAACGCCTTCTTCTCACGGCCGACGGGAGCGGCGAGCAACGCCTTCTCGGCGGGGCTCATCTCACCTCTTCTGGTTCTGGCCTGCGCCAACATCGCAGCCGGCTGCTTCCGCGCGCCGGCGGCGCAGCGCATAGATCGTGACGCCAACAAAAACGAAGAGCGCCGGCAACAGCACGTAATCCAGCCAACCAGCCCAGGCGGACAGACCCAAGGCGCCAAGCAGGATCACGAGAATCGGCGTTGCGCAGCACACTGCGGCGACCACCGCGCCTACGATGCCGGTCTTGAGCAACGTCCGGTTGTCCATGCGTCACTTCTTGACGTCGGACGGATAACCGGCCCCTTCGGTCGCTTTGGTGAGCGCTTCGACGTTCGTTTTCGTGTCGTCGTAGGTCACCACCACTTCCTTCTTCTCGTAGCTCACTTCGGCTGCTTGCACGCCCTCGACCTTTGTCAGCGCCTTCTTGACCGTGATCGGGCAAGCGGCGCAGGTCATGTTAAACACCGACAAGGTGACCGTCTTCGTTGTGGCCCAGGCCGGCGCGCTGAAAGCGGTGGCCAAAGCGATCATTGCGGCGAGTTTTTTCATGATTGGGGGCCTCTTTCAGTAGAACAGCGGAAGCACGTAAGGGAAAACAGTCGACCCTCCGACCAGCGCCGCGACGCCCCAGAAGATTACTTTGTAAGCTGATTTCACCTGCGGCGCGGCGCAGGCCTCTCCCGGTTTGCAGACCACGGCGGGGCGATAGATTCGACGCCAGGCGAAGAACAGCGCAACGAACCCGGCGCTGAGGAACAGCGGCCGAAATGGCTCAAACACTTTGAAGTTGCCGAGCCAGGCCCCGCTGAACCCGAGGCTCACCAGCATGAGCGGACCGAGGCAGCAGGCCGACGCAAGGATAGCGGCGACGCCGCCGGCGGCCAGCGCCTTGCGGCCGGACGCTCGGTCCGCCGCCGGTTGGCCGGATGCTGATCGGTCGGACGTTATTTTGTTGGACATTATCTGTTCGGACATGGAGGTTTTCCTCGTTTCTTTCCCAAAGAGCCGTCGGATTCGGCCCGCGCCAGCCTCATTCGACGCGAACCCAGCGCACGAAAAGGAAAAGCAAGCCGGCGACCCCCGCTGTCACCGCGAGCCCCGTCGGCGTCATCGCCATCTGGATGAGACCAAGACCTTCGCCGTCACACATCGTCGCAACCCTCCTATCGTCTTGCTTGCCAGCGCCGTGCGGCCGGAGTAATCAGACCCTAGTGCCTGTAGCCGCTACAGGGTCAAGAGGAATTTTCGCGAGCGCGAGGAGGCCCGACATGAAGCAAAAGGATGGGCTCTCGATCGGCGAATTGTCGAAGCAGAGCGGCGTCAACATCGAGACGATCCGCTATTACGAGAAGATCGGCGTCATGCCGGCGCCTGATCGCAGCGCAAACGGATACCGCGTTTACGGCGCCGACCATCTCAAGCGCTTGAGCTTCGTGCGGCGCAGCCGGCAACTTGGTTTCAGCCTCGACGAAATTCGCGGCCTGCTTCGCCTCGTGGATGGCGACGCCTATACCTGCGCGCAAGTTCGTGAGCTGACGCTGGATCACCTCGCGGAGATTCGGCGTAAGATCGCGGATTTGAAGCGGCTCGAAAGGGTGATGGCGGAAATGGCGGCGCAATGCAGCGGGGAACGGGCGCCTGAATGCGCCGTCATCGACGCTCTCTTCGATGCTCGGCCGTCATCCGACGAACGCCATGGCCGTCAATCATCGTCCTCGCGGGCGCGATCGGCGAAGAGCGTCCGAGCTGAAACGCAATCGTGATGTCCCGAAGCGCGCGTCGAACAGACCTCTGATTATTGCGCAGGATTGCGATAGGCGGCGGCGTTTCCGTGCGCGCCTCAATCGAGCAGCGCCCTCGTCGGCGAAAAAGAGACCGCTACGCTCGGTATACGAGCGCGGTTCTCGTGCGGTTCGGCAAAGTGGCAGCCGCCTTTCTGTACGCGAGCATTTCTTTTCCTTAGCCTGGAACGCCAGCCTTCTTGCGCGGATGATCCGAGCTGCGCCAATTCCCCTTGTTGAGGATGCTGTCCGACCCGACACGACCAACGCAGCCTCTCTTATGGCTTGATCTGGACGAAGGACGGCTACGCCTCGATCGCCTGAGACGCAACGGCGGAGCTGCGACTTTCTTCCCCTGACGCCTGCGGCGTCATTCCTCGCGGTACAAGAAGCTCGCCCCCCGCCGTCCTCCGCGTTGCTCTGGCCTGCAAGCAGGTGCGTCGGCGAGTCGCCTTCGGCCTTTCGATCGCCATCGAGGCCGCGATGGGCGCGGGTTCGAAGACAGCAGATCACAGGAGAACTATCATGGCGAACATCGGCTCCTTCAAAAAGACCGGCAACGAGTTCCAGGGCGAGATCGTGACGCTCAGCGTCCAGGCCAAGGGCGTCCGCATTGTCCCCGAAGCCAACCGGACCAACGACAACGCGCCGAGCCACCGCGTGTATATCGGTCGAGTGGAGGTGGGCGCCGCGTGGTCGAAACGTTCGACCGAAGGCCGCGATTATCTCTCGGTCAAACTCGACGATCCGAGCTTCAACGCTCCGATCTACGCCAACCTCTTCGACGACGAAGACGGCGAAGGTTACACCCTCATCTGGTCGCGTGGGCGCAAGGCCAACGGCGACTGAACGAACCGCCGCCAAAGCCCCGTCCGAGACATCGGGCGGGGCCTTCGTTTGCGTGCTGCCTGGCCGCGCCTTTCACGCGCTCCAGCCCGCATGATTTTGCCAGACCACAGAAATTTCCAAAAAACTTATTCTGCGCGCGCGCCGTTCACACTTCGCGCATTTTCTGCTTTCGGGACTTGGACGGAGTCTCCGCCCCATGTTTTCTCGACTTGACTGAACGCTTCTTCTCGCCTGCGCCATCCGCGACCTTGTCGCCGTCGCCCAAGACACCTTCGCCTTTTGCGGCTGAGGATGCGCCAGCGACTCTTGCGGTTCGAGCGGGCTTGCGAAGCAGATCGGCCGCTTCGAGACCGAGTTCCCGAGCCAGCCGATCAACGACGTCGATGCTCGCCGCATAAACACGACGCTCTATCGAACTGATGTAGGTGCGATCGATTTCCGCCCGATGGGCGAGTTCCTCCTGTGACAGGTGTTGCGCCTGCCGACATTTCCTCAGGTTGAGCGCCAGAACCTCCCGAATGTCCATGAACGCGAGAGGAACGACTTGTCGAGTATTCTACCACGGAGTATTCTCTACAAACTATCGGCGAGAGGACTGCATTTTGCTTGCTATCGGCGGCCTCGGCGGCGAGTCTCTCCGACTCACATCCCCATCAGCGTCAAAAACGCTGCGGGCGCCGGCCGAGCACAGCCGGACCGATCTCGGACGCCGAATTCGGCAGTGCGTCGACGCATTCAGGCCGCATTTGTTAACTTACGGCAAACTTTCTGCATAGAATGTCAATGTGCCGGCAAGTCGTTTGAGGAATGCTAAATCCGTGGACCCTGCAAATTCCCATCCGATCGCCGACGCTGCTCCTTCCGACGAGCATGTCACCGACTACGACCGCGTTCATTTCAAAGTTTACTTGAGGATGCTCGACGCAGCCAAGGAAGGGGCGGCATGGGAGGAAGTTTCAAGCATTCTGCTCGGCATCGACCCGCTTCGCGAACCCGTCCGAGCCAAACACGCTTATGAGACGCATCTTGCTCGCGCGCGATGGCTGGCGAACGAGGGATATAAGGATTTACTGGCAGGTCCCGCCTGACAATTTTCAGACGAAGCGCTCCTTTGGGGCCAGGAGCGCTTCAAGGCACGCACCGCTGCTTGTCCCCACATTCAGCGCCGCGGCGTGGCCGATGGCAATCTTCGAAATTTCTCTCTGCGTCAAATGTGCGGCAATCGGACGCCTGATCCCGGCATGACGTTATGCCTGCCAAAAAATCCAGCGCCGCGGGTTATCGACAAGATTTTCTCGATACTGAAGCTCGGCCACTCTTTCGCGAGAAAATTCATGATCGATGCGGATTGGCGCTCTCCGGGCGCATATGACTATTTGGACAATTTGAACTGGCCCTCCATCGCTTGGGAATGCTTGCGGCGCGACGAAGAATATCACGCCGACTACGCCAACTCTCGATTTCTAGCCGCTTTGGACTCCGGCGTCGCCGGCGCCGAGCGGCGCTGGGGGTTGCGATTTCGCCGTGGACCCTACGCTCGGCGCGAATGAAGCCGATATTTTCTGGCTTCCCGAAGCGCGCGCGAGCGCTGTCATTCTTGTGCCAAGTCCAACAAATGCCGGCGAGTTGAGATTCTCGCCGTCAGATTGGCCAGACGTGCATACGCGGCTGCGCGTGAATGACGGCGAACACCTCATCGTCGGAACAGGCCGCAACCAATATCAGCTGTGGCTTCCCGACCCGCCGCGCGAAGGAGCCCCGCTCGCGGCCGTCATTCCCCAGGACAAGACAGCGCCGCATCGCGCCGAGGCGGCGATGCATTTCTGGCGCTTCACGAAGGGCCATGCAAAACCGGCCACACCGTTACGCGACGTCCGCCTCGTCAACACGTTCCGCGCGCTCGACGGCCATTTGAGCGGCGCGTCCTACCGCGTCATCGCCGAATCCCTCTTCGGATCGGCGCGAGTCGACGCTGAGCCGTGGAAATCCTCCTCCGTTCGCGACGCGACAATTCGACTCGTGCGCAATGGCGTGGCGCTGATGCGCGGCGGCTATCGCAAATTCCTGCGCAAATAGCCGTCGGCTTCGTCATCGCGGCGCCGTTTCGCGCATTCAAGGGGTGGCGAAATTCGCCTCCCCAATCTTCGCCATCCCCCCTGCCGGAATTTCTTCGCCAAAGTGATCGACGACAGCCGCCGATATTCGGCGGCACGCCTCGACTTGCCAAGGCCCGCCTATGTCCGCCGCGATGACCGATCTGCCGCCACGCTTTCTGCGCACGCCCGAAGCCGCGCGCTTCCTGGGGCTCTCCGGCCGAACGCTGGAAAAACATCGCACTTACGGCACGGGGCCGCTCTACTCGAAACTCGGCGGGCGCGTCGTCTATCGACTTGAGGATTTGCAGGCATGGGCGGCGCGCGGCGCCAAAGCCTCGACCTCCGATCCGGGGGTCGGAACGGTGCTGCCGGCGAGGCGCCAGAAGCTGAACGGCGCCGCCGCCACGCTTCCCGATCGCCGCTGAACGGACATCGATCATGTCCACGACACGGCGCCCCAGCGGCGAACTCGTCAAGCTCAGCCCGTTTCGCTGTGTTCCGGCCGATATCGCGCCGCGCGATGTGCAGGACCTCATGGCCTATCCGTTCTTCAGCCTCGCCAAATCGCCGCGCGTCGCCCCGATCGACTTCCGCATGGGAGAGCTGACGATTCGCGTCGACGCGACGCCCGAATATGGCATGGCGACGATCTGGGATGCCGACATATTGATCTGGGCCGCGTCGCAGATCATCGCGGCGCGCAACGCCGGCCGTGACACCTCGCGTCTGATGCTGGCGACCCCGCGCGAAATCCTCAATTTCATCGACCGCGGAACATCGGCGCGGGATTATGATCGATTTCGAGCCGCGCTCGATCGCTTGCAGTCCACCACGATCGAAACCTCGATCCGCCAGCCGGCGGAACGTTGGACGCGCCGCTTTTCCTGGATCAACGAGTGGAAGGAGCGAGCTGACGCAGGCGGCCGTCCATTAGGTGTCGAACTCGTTCTGACCGATTGGTTCTATCGTGCGGTGCTCGACAAGGACCTCGTTCTGTCGATCGACCGGGCGTATTTCGCGCTAACCGGCGGTCTCGAGCGCTGGCTCTATCGCATCGTGCGCAAGCACGGCGGGCGTCAGAAGGGCGGCTGGTCCTTCGAACTCGACCATCTTCACCTCAAATCCGCCAGCCTGTCGCCGTTCAAGCGCTTCGCTTTCGAATTGCGCGACATTGTCCGACGCCAGCCGCTGCCCGGCTATGCGCTGACGATCGAGCGCAATTCGCGCGGACGCGAGTGTCTGGTTTTCAAGCTCGCGGAGAGCGGCGCGCAGACAGAAATGCGCGTCGGGCGCACCACAAAATCGCACAGTCCAAAATCTACGGGCCGGAAGCCTGCGGATTGTGGATAAGCTGTGAAAACGCGCGTGCTATCAGGAACTCGCGCCACGTGCCATCAGGAACCGATGACGCGTGCTATCGGGAACCAGAATCGCTCGCAACTCTCTCTATTCGAGCGCGAAACGGCGCGCCTAACTTATTCTAACGTAATGACTCTAACTTTTTCTTTAGAGTCAAAGCCTGTGGAGACAATGCCTCTCTCCGTCGATCCGCAAGAAGCAGATCGATCCTTGCATTCTATTTCGTACGCTTTCAC
>Ga0209347_1001917_pt1 | contig 29941 bp, 30 predicted proteins | sample AutmiccommuBRH23_FD_187382 | JGI IMG/M metagenome (GOLD analysis project Ga0209347, IMG submission 187382) | Deep subsurface microbial communities from Mt. Terri, Switzerland - Autotrophic microbial communities BRH/23 (SPAdes) (version 2) | ecosystem: Environmental > Aquatic > Deep subsurface >...
TCCCATTCCTATTAGAATTATCCCACCAAAAAAGCTAATCCAAAACTGATTTGCAAATAAAAGACTGGATACATAATTTGAGCCTAATCCAATAAAAATACCATAAATAACATCGACAAGCGCGCAGCCTAAACCCATAAAAACACCATGTATCGGTCCCTTGGTAATTAATCTTCTTATTGCAATTGCACCGATTGGTCCTGCTGGAATACCAAGTATTAATCCAGCTAATATACCTTTAAAAAAGAATAAATCCATAATATTATTTCCTATTCTCAACAAATTGATATTCTCTGGTTAGATAGATGACAAACGATGTTTGTACTTCCTTATAAACGCAACCTCTAGACATAAAGATTTAAAATAAGCATTGTTATGACAAAACTCTTTTCAAAATGTTCTTTTGAAGGGATTGATAGAATAATTTAGAAACTCCATTAACGTTTCGTGCCTTTGCCATGACATAAGCCACTTTTATGGTCGAAAGTTTTTTTTCATGTGCAACATATCTTGAATTCCAGCAAGACGGATCGAATTTTTTCTTATATTGGTACAATGATTGGAAGCCGAAGATTGAATTGCCATTATAATATACAAAATTAAACAGCTTTTCGAGATGCGTTGCTTTAAGATTAAATTGATCAATTCCAGCAAGCGGTGCAAGCCCTAGACTTATCCAACTTCCGCCTTCATTTCTTATTTTCATAGCGGCATCTATAATGGCTTTTTCCATAACACCAGGGACTGATTCTGATTTTCTTCTCATGACATCAAGAAAATATCCATTTTGGTAATCAAATGGTAAAAACATTAAAATTGCTGCTACTTCTTCCTTTTTATCAAGAGCAACAAAAAATCTTCTGCCTAGTGGGTTATCAAAATTTAAATCTCCTAATGTAAAAGTCAACTGGCCATTTTTTTGTGCATACCATTCTTTGCTTAAGTCTTGGATTTTTTCTTCGAGCTTTTGATCTCTCCGAAGACCTGGAACATATTCCACTGTTCTAATTCCAGATTTCTCTGCGCGTCGTATTTTTTGACGAAGCTTTTCCTTTTTACCTCCGTTTAATGAATATGTATGTAAATCTAAAAGAGCTTCTTCACCATATTTAGAAATTACAAACTCGTTATTTTGCAGTAACTTAGCAAATTCTTCATTAATTGAACAAAAACAAATTTTATACTTATGTTCTTTGCAGAATAAAATAAATTCATTAACAACCTGTAAATAGTTTGATATCGCACATACTGGATTCCCTATGCAAACTGCAGTATTTTGAATAACAACATAAGCAATAAATCCTTTGTTATTTTTTTCGAAAAAATACTGTTTTTTACCGTCTAGTGATAGATATGAAAGAGAATCAGAACCATACCTTTGAAGCAGTTCTTCTAACATAGTTTGCATTATACTACCACCGTCAAAAGATTTTGAGGCTAAAGTTGTTGACATAGCTTTGACTGTAGAAAAAATCTTTTTCATATGAACCGCCTTTATTTTATAAACTTCTTAATTCAAATTAAAAAAAATTAAGACGTCTTGTTGGAGAATCCCTATTTGGGAAATATTAATATTATATAAAGAGGTCTTAGCTCCACATGATTATTAAAAATTTCACATTCATAATTTTAAAACCTTGCTGCTGCCTCTCTGCCATTGACCCTGTTTTGTTGTTCTACAACGTTTCTGGGCATGAACTATATTATACGCAAAACTAAGCTATATGACAATTGGTATTTCATCTTCAGTCTTAAAGATAAACGCTCTTTATTCTAACATATCCCAGAAGTTCTCAACTTGTACGGTTATGTTGAATTTTATATAGATTGTTAATTCCTTCTATCTACCTTGTTCTCTGCTTACAAACTAGCTTTGGATTCATTAAATCTTCACTTCTGCCTTGAACCAATAATCAGCTCGTTAGTCCCTGCAACCAAGGGTCTGATCATTGCTTTTGGATTGGTCGCAAGAAATCTGGCAACAGCTAATTCGTTTGACTCTTCAAGTTCCTTCCCAAGATCCTTGTAAGTTTTGCTCTTCTTATTAAGCAGCCCTTGAACGTCAACTCCCCCAAGTTTTGCTAATTCAACCACTTCATCGACTGAGAGTGGGTTTTTTACAATGTTCCGGTACTCAAATTTAACATTTTCTTGCAGAAGACCCGCTTCTGCTTTACGGCAAGTCGTTCACTGGGGAAAACAATAAAATGTGAGCATTCTTTCTCCTCCTGCCAAAGTAGACTCTTCATTCGGAACCACTTTAAATGTGTACTAAAGCGGATGATTTCATCCGCTTTAGTACTGTCTTTACTTATTTCACACTTTACTATTCAATAGTAATACAGTGTACTGGGCAGCCCTCAACTGCTTCTTTGACGGCTTCTTCACACTCACTAGGTACTGGGTTTGTATAAGCTACTGCTAATCCATCGTCCTCCATCTTAAACACCTCAGGGCAGAATTCAGGACATGATTCACATCCGATACACTCATCTTTATTCACTTCAACAATCATAATGTAACCTCCTCAACATATTCTCACATTTCAAAGCCAATTATATCTAAATAAGCTTATCATAACATGTGTTTCTTGAAAAGTTTATCCTGCCTTACCAGGCCCAAGATGACTTCTAAGTACTTCTAAGCTTTTCGCTCATATCTCAGGGTAGTTAAAATAATACAAGAAAAAAGGATGATATGCTCTGTGGGATATTAGAATATTATTACTTTCTTGTTTGGTGATAGCCTTCAAAAAGACTATATCCCTTCTCAAACTAGCTCATACCTATGCTTTCACTCAATTAAATTATAGCACTATTAAGCACTCCACGTGCCTAGCAATAAACCTATCGTTCAATTAGAAAACCATAGTAAGTTAAACGGTCGATGGCATCTTCTGTAACCCTCAGGCGGTCTGTACTGGATTAAACGTTGGATGGTTTTGCCCCCACCTATCTCTAAAATAGTATCTGTATATGCTCATCAGTATTAAAATCAAATCGCACAACGTCGCCGACTTCAAAGTGATAATCCCTAAATCGTTTTGAAAACACCTCAGCAACCAACTCTCGTCCGTCCCAAGATAACTTCACACGCTGAATGCTCCCGAGATATTCGATCTAGGTCACTATGCCTTCCTCGTTGCCTTCTGGAGAAAGGTTAATAGTATCTGGGCGACACATACTTATCCCATCCTCATTTTCAAAAAAATTGCACTCTCCCATGAAGCTTGCAACAAATCGGTTGACCGGTTTTTCATAGACATCCTTGGGATTTCCGATCTGCTGAATTTTGCCGTCTTTCATTATTATAATCCGATCTGCGATTGCCATCGCCTCTTCTTGGTCGTGAGTCACATATATACCTGTAATCCCTAAATCCTTTTGAATAGCACGAATTTCCTGTCGCATGGATACTCTAAGTTTTTCATCGAGATTGCTCAAAGGCTCATCAAACAATAGTACATCAGGTCGTATTACCAGCGCTCTAGCCAAGGCTACCCGTTGCTGCTGACCTCCACTGAGCTCTTGAATCTTGCGCTTACCCAAACCCGACAATTGTACCTTTTCCATGATCCGAAGCACATATTCTTTTCGCAACTGCTTACTCGTTTTTCTCACAAGAAGGCCATACTCAATGTTTTCTTCCACTGTCATATGCGGAAAGAGCGCATAACTCTGAAATACCATCGCCGTATTGCGCTTCTGAGGTGACCATAAGCTCACTTCTTTCTCATTAAAATATATTTCTCCCTGTTCAACCGGTAATAACCCTGCTACGAGCCTTAAAATTGTCGTTTTGCCACAACCAGAAGGTCCTAAAAGAGCAGTTAATTGGCCCTTTTCAATGTCCAACGACACTCCGTCAATAATTTTATGATCACCATAAGAATGATTAATATTTTTAAACTGAATCCTGATTTGATTCACCTCAATTCTAGAAAGTCTTCGCATTATGCTAAAACTCTATATAAATCGCCGTAGCATCATCATGACTTTTTAGTCTTTTTAACACTAGCATTGCTTTATCTTCATTTTCAAAGTTTCTAAGCTCATCAACCAACAACTTCACGCCTTTATTTTTCATCTCATCGATTAAACTATTTCTCGTATAATATCGATCTAACAGACTAATGCCATCACTCGATAGAAGGCAACTTTCCAGACTATCTAGTTGATAAACTTTATAGATTCCCTTTGAAATAGCCATCTCATCATGGCTCAAAATATAATACCCCTCATCAGTGTTCATCTTCATGCGATTAATTTTCAGAAGAGCCAATTCTTCTTCTGTGAAATCCTTGTAGACACACGATTTAACACGATCTTTATTGCGATTCATAAGTTCAATCACTTGTTCATCTAAAGGTTTGATACGCTCATCCGTCAGTATCTCCACCATTCCGTCTGTACCTTTCACCGAAATTTCTACATCTCCTAATACAAAACATTCTAAAAACGTTTCATGAAGTCTGATGACTGCCAATCCTGATGAGACCTGCTCTAACTTTGACAAAGAATTGACGGGTTTGTACTGAGAGAACGCTTCATTAAACGCCTTCACGCCTTGTTCCAGTATATCTTGGAGTGAGCGGTCCATCGCATCTAAAAACTTCATCAAATAACTCTGCCACCAACGCACCATCCACACAACATCGTTGACCTCTGGCGTAAAATGGCACTCTTCTAAGGCCGATGCTCCATCCATCACAAAAATTCCATGCTCCGTCACACCAAAAACATCTTCATTGTCAACCTTTACCGAATGAGTATAGGATTCTATCTTCATAGTTTTAACCTCTTTTCTATTTCGAGAAACTCTGCAAATTCCTAATCAATCCTGCCCCAATAAACGTGATCGCCAACACTAACGCTCCATAAGCCATCGCCAATCCAATCTCAAACTCGAAAATACTATTAACCATTGCTATTGAAATAGGTCTATTGGATGCTGTATAAAGAAAAGCAGAAATCGTGTATTCGCCCAAGCTTCTTATAAACACTAACAGCAGCCCAGCCCAAATTCCTGGAGCAATCAGCGGAAATGTCACTCTGGAAAAAGTCTGCCAATTACTCGCGCCTAGATTATTTGATGCCTCACCATATTCATTTTTTAATCTTTCATAGGACAGGGTAACCGAGCGAACAGCCAGTGGTACCATACTTACAAAATACGCAAGAGGCAATAGAATCCACGTTCCCAAAAGCGTATTACTAAAACCATTGATCATATTGATGGCAATGGCGCTTGCCGGCATTGCAAAAGGCAACATCACTAAAAATTCTAAAACAGGCTTCGTTCGCGACTTCGTTTTAGTCGTAATATAAGCCGTAGGTATTGCCACGCTTACAGCTGCCAGGGCTGCCAATAGAGCCATTTTTAAACTATTTGCAAACGGCATAAAGCTTCGAGTCTTGGAAAAAATTTTTAGATAATTGTCTAAGCTAAACTCTCTGGGATATATCTCAATCATCCAGGTTCCTGGCTTCACAAAAGACAAAAGCACAATCGTCAGGATTGGTAAAAATATCATGATCACCAAAAGAATAGCCAAAAATACCATCAGCCCTTTAAAAAAACTATTTTTGACCTTTACAGGCTCCATGGTCAACTCCCTGATCGCTGATACAAAAGAAGCTTTTTTTTCATAATGCCGTGCAATACCGAGATAACTCATGGCAAAAAAACATAACACCATTACTTGAGCTGCCGCCAATCCAAGATACATATTAGCTTTAGAAAGTAAAATCTGAGTTGTCAGTACTTTAAAACTGCCCCCAAATGCTCGGTGCTGAAAAAGAACCGATCCCCGTCATAAACGTTAAGATACTCGAACTAATCAAGGCGGGTTTTATAAAAGGTAATATCACCGTATAAAATAGTTGCCAGTTTGATGCACCTAGATTTTTACTAGCTTCAATCACTGAACGATCCATTTGTTTTATCGCCACAGACACGTTCATATAGAAATAGACATATTGAGTATAGGCATGGACTAATAAAATTCCTTTTAGCCCGCCAAAATCATACAATGGCTTTTTTAACTGAAATATGTGTTCCAGAGTCTTGGTCACCAAGCCGCTTTCTCCGTATAACTGCACAAAGGCAAATACTATGATCAACCCTGGAACAACCAAGGGTAATAATAGTATTTTATCAAGCACGTTTTTTGAAGGGGCATCAAAAAAGTGAACAAAAAAAGCCAGAAACGTCCCCACAACACCGCAAACAACGACAGTTAAAAAACCAAGTATCAGCGTGTTCTTTATTGCAGTAACTGATCCTTCCGTCTGAAGTATATAGCCATAATTCACAAAAGAAACGCCTAGGTCAGATTGGAAACTGACCATAAGCGTTTTAATGGCTGGATAGAAAATAAACATTCCTAAAATCAATAATAAACTGATTTTAAGGGTTGTCTTCATCTATTTCACATCTTTCTTTGCACCTTTAATCTCTGTATCCCATTTTTGCATCCATTCAGACTGCTTCGCAGCAAGTTTCACCCAATTGACATCCATCGCTTTAAAGCTCACTTCGCCCATCCAAGCTGGAGAAGTTGCAATGGCCTCTGGTAGTGTCGGCATGCGGTTAAACTTATTTGCCAACAAGCTTTGAAGCTTAGCACTACCGGCAAATTCCACAAAAGCTTTTGCAGCCTCAGGGTGTGCTGCCTTTTTGATGACCGCGATGCCATCTGTGATGACAGGCGAACCACTCTTAAGATCCACAATCTCAAGAGGAATCTTATTTTTGAGTCTATTGTCGATGATATCGTTCAAGGTTGAAAAAGTGATACTTGCTTCTTTTCTACCCAGTGCTTGCATCATCAAAGAACCACTGTCATAATACCCTTTAGTATTTTGATCCATTGCCTTCATAAATACCCAGCCTTCGTCCAAGGCCCCTTTATTTTCATATTGCTGTAATAAGGCTGAATACATAACTCTTGCAGAAGAAGATAAAGCATTTCGAAAGACTAACTGACCCTTGTATTTCGTATCCGCCAAATCAGACCAATCCTTCGGTAAATCTTCAGCTTTTACCATTTCCTTATTATAACATAATACAACGGGTGTTTTTATCGTTCCAAACCAGTAATTCTCACCATCTTTGAAGAGCGGATCTAAACTTTTTCCCCACATTGGTTCAACGGCTTCAAAAGCCCCTTCTGTTTTTAAGTCCATAAACAACGAGGAAGCCCCGCCATACATAACATCTGATTGTGGATTGTTTTTCTCAACACGAACACGCTCTGCTAATTCACCTTTTAGGTTTATGTATTCCACCTTAACTCCAGTTTCTTTCTGAAACTCAGTTGCAACAAGTTCTAACATTGAATCATCATGTGTCGAATAAATAACCACTTTGTCTTCTAATTGTACATCTACTTTTCCCTCGACAGGCTTCTTTTCTTCTTTTGTGCATGCTGAAAGAGAAAGTGCCAAAATCATGATAAGTACCACACTAATTATTCTCTTAAAATTCACTTCTCATATCTCCTTCTATAATCTGGGATTTTCTCATTATATCTCGCTCATTCTTAGAATTTCACTGTACGGTGTTTTAATTGTCCTCAGAAATAATTTGATCAATTAGTTAACTCAATACTTAATTAAGCAGCTATTTACTCTCTGTGGAGAGTTTCTGAAAGCTTGTAATGAGTATGTAAGATTCGTTTTATCCTCAGTGTGAAGATATTAAGTATGAGTTTTCCTAATGTGCATCACTCCCTTTAATATTTAATAATAGGACGCAGTAAAATTTTTCAAAACAAATTCCGCTACATCTGAGTAATTTTTATTGATGAATAATTGGAGAGGGTAAGTCGGAATCGAACCGGACTCCCACCTGTTCTGCAGGCAGGCCAGCGGGTTTGCAGCCCGTGGGGGGCAACCAACAGCCCCGTTACCCTCATTAAGAATTTATGGTGCGCCACCACAGATTCGAACTGTGGACCTGCCGATTAAGAGTCGGATGCTCTACCATCTGAGCTAGTGGCGCAAGATCTAATAGAATTATTTACACGAATATAATATTAGCAACTTCCGCAACCCCCGCCACAGCTATTGACATTATCAGTCCTTGCCGTGCGTATTTCAAGACCACTATGACATAGGGCCTTGTTATTTGGCTCCGGGACTAGGATTCGAACCCAGGCTATATGCTCCAGAAACACATGTGCTACCACTACATAATCCCGGAATACTGACTGCCTTTCATAATCTTATAACTAAAACAATATGTAACTTCATTATCTTTATATTATGTATTATTATAACTCGTAAGCTATTCATTTGTAAATTAATTTTGGGATAAATTCAATGGCCTGATCTAAGCGTTCTATTAGTTATTTTCTAAATTATCCCGAAATTGACGCTTATTCCGCTCAGAATGGCAGACAAAGCGGCAAATGACTGTTTGATCTTCTGAATTGTCGCGCTTGGGGTAACCGATCACTCAAAAACGAAATGCGTTGGCGTGAGAATTTCTTCTCAACCAACGCATAATATATTTGTTCATCGAAAAATGTCTCTGATTTCCCATTTGCGTTCAACAAAGTGGTTTGAGTTCATCTCAACCCACTTCTTCAGTATTTCTATGTCCTAATCCACCCAATGAGCCTTGTCCAAACTGAATTTCAATTGCATCCGCTTGGCTCAAGACATCCTCGCTTTTGGCCCATGAACTTCGACTATACTGTAGAATCCACATATTAGCATTATCCCGTTCTGCTTGGAGGAATGGTCCAGGACCGCTATTTGTCACGGTACCTACCAGAGATGCGCCTTGCTAAGGCAATTTTCGCTTTTTCACTTAGCGCCATTCCGTAAACCATTCCACCAATCATAATCGGGATATCTAATAGAAGAGGTTTGCTAGCCTTTGGCCCGATCACTACCTTGTATCTACTTGAACATTTTAGCAGAATATGCAATTGGGCAAGATCAAACATAATCCCTTCAAAACTAGGAAGCTTCATAGTAATCCCAAGGGGTCTTTTAATGACTTTCCCTGTTTCTGCCCGCAACTCCATTTCGGCAAGGAGTTGAATACCTATCCTTTTGGAAGCTGTATAGATCAGTCATTAGAACTAAATTTATGATCTCTATTACTAGCAGGCTTAACAATTTATCGCTTAAAAGAAACCTTGCCTAAATGCTCAAATAAACATCTTATTTACAAATGCATTTCATTTGCAACTGTTTTAATTATTATGCACTTGATTTGTTTTAGTCAACATTTTTTAGGCAAATGAACAACGACTCTGACTCCTTTACGAAAAAAGCGATGAAACTAACGCCACTGTGTCAGTTTCACGGCTTTGGCTCACGTCAATGCTGATCTCTTCGTTTAATTTCCACATTCATCGTGATGCTGATGCTCGTGACAGATAGAGCCCGTAGATTTAAGCGCACCCTGTAAATAGCTATTTGCTGCTACCTCGGAACTTCCTTTAGCCCCTGTAATAACTTTAATACCTTTCTCTTTGAAGATATTGACGGCGCTACCACCCATGCCGCCAGCGATGATAACATTAACTCCCATATCATTTAAGAAATTAGGTAAAAAGCCAGGCTTATGTCCAGGATTTAGTATGCTTTCCTTCTTAATAATTGAATTGTTCTCTGTTTCAAAAATGCTAAAGCTCTCACAATAGCCAAAATGCTCCGTAACCATACCATTCAAACTTGCAACTGCGATCTTCATTTTGTTTCCTCCATTTTTTTCTTAAATTACCGTAATACGAATGTCATACTTGAAGTAGCAATCGATTCACAACAACCAAACACAAGCTAGCTGATCTCTTCAATACAATTATTCTGTATCTTAATAAATATGGTCAGTGCGTCTCCACCACAGGGAAAGCAACAGGAGCTTCCCCCTGCCACCTTCGTTGTATATTTATCTGTTCTCTAGTTGCTTGGTATGCTATCAATCTTACCTTCAAGCAACTCTTTTTCCTCTTGCAGCAATTCCTTTTGTGTTTTCGTTACTGTTGGATTTACTACTAAATTTGGATTTCCCCTTTTGTACCCTAGTCCTAAACCAGCTCCAGTGCGAATAGCATTTGCACCCTTGCAATTACCTAAACCTCTTCCACTTTTCGCTCCACGTCCCATAATACCTGTTCCATCTCTACCTGGCATATTCATCACCTCCTTACGAGTTATTGACATATGCCCTTTACGATTCTCATTATACTCTGTTTTGAACATATGTCAATAATAATTCATAGCGTATTCTTCAAAGAAAAAAGTAGTTCCAATTCTGACGAGCTTATAGGATGTTCGCCTTTATCTATCATCATGGACCTAGCTCCACATTGACAGAGTTGTACCACTATTTTACAATCGTGTTGATGTAATGTTTCTGCGATCTCTATGAATGTTCCTCGTACAAAGGTTAACTACCCTTACATGGCAGAGGAATATACTTGCTTAAAACATCAAACGCAAAACACGGCCACTGAATATTCAATAGCCGTGTTGATTGAGTGAGAAGTTAATGTCAAACTTGCAGCAAGAATCACAGAAAGTGCAGGTGGTTTCTTCCTCACGAGAGAGCCTTCTGTCAAATATAGTTCCAATGCCTTTGAAAGGAAAAAATATAATCTGTTCTATGAAACCGATGGAACTACCCTGCCAATATGTACTTTATCCTTCATGATCTTTCCGTATTGGGTGCCATCACTGCGCAGGATATTAAAATACTCTGTCTTATACCCGATCCCGTTCGTGGACTCCTGGCTTGACCAGTACCGTAGTCCCACAATCTTGCCATTAACTCTGACCCAATCAATCAACACGACCGTATGTCCCGTCTGGTTTTCCCTCGAAAAATCGATAAAGTCACCCGGTCTTGCCTCTTCGAAATTAGTGAGTCGTTTACCCAGTTTATACTTTTCCAAAGCGATGACCAGATTATTCTCTGTTTTTGGCCCAGCGACATACCATTTAAGGATAAAATCATTGAACTGCTCGTAGTTTAGACCGTTAATGGTGTCACCTGCGTACCCTTGTCGTTGATTCCAATCCTTCATCGCGTGAAAAAAAACCTCAAAGGTTATACCCACACAGTGACTGGCTCGATTTCCACTGGGATGAGCTTTTAAAAGCAACTTTCCCTGATAATAGAGGTTCGACGTCACACCATTATAGTTCGCGTAGTCAGTGTTTAATAAATAAGGGTAGCTTCCCTTGTTATAAGTCTCGATTTGTGCCAAGACTAATTGGTTAAAGGGTAATGGACTCTCTCGCACCGTTGGTTTAGGCTGAGCAATGACCGGTTTCGTTATCGGTTCAATCACCTCAGACGTTTCCTGTGTAGTTGCGACCTTCGTCTCTACGGATGGCTCAACCGATGTAACCTCTTTGCTCAACTCATTTTGATCCGTAACTAGGTCAGTTTCCGGTGATGTTGCTTCTGCCTCAAACCTTCCATTATAAACAACAATACCGCTTATCAATAAAGCGGTAACCATGATTAACACTATAAAAAGTATCTTTTTGTAGTTACCTAGATGTCTAGCTGTCATATGTACTCCCTTGATTCATTGTAAGATAGTTTGTGTACATAGTAGCACAATAAATCAAAGAGGAATAAGCGTAAAATATTCCATTTTACCCTGTTACTGAATATCATTTAGGATTACTATGACACCCAGTTCTGGGAGCGCTTTATTTGAGTCCGTTATCATCCCCTGAGCATTCTGATCAAAGTTATTAGTTTGTTCAGAATGCCCATGAATATCCATTATCTCTATGTTGTGACACATAAAATAAAGTTGTATACTCCATAGCAAAAGTGGATTTGTGTGGGCATGCTACCATAGCAACGTTTTATTTACTTGCTCAGAAGGGGATTATTGGGGCAGGAGAATACCTTTTCTTTGTCCAAGGAAATATACGCCCTAAATAAAACCTCAATGAGTAACAACAACGTCCTTGAGCGCATGAAAATGATGACAGGCTTGTCTTTACAAATCTTCACCTGCCAATGCATCGGCCAATTCAAAGTTTGAATATACTCCTTGGGAATCGTCATGATCTTCAAGTTTATCCATCAAACGCACTATCTTGCGAGCCTGCTCTACGTCTGTAATTTCAAGAGTGTTTTGGGGAATTGGGCTAAGCACAGATTCCACTACAGAAATCTGTTGATCCAAAAGAGCTTTATGAACTTCCTCCATAGTCTCTGGAGTCGTGTATACGACAAAGCCATCCTCATCGATTTCAATATCCTCTGCTCCAGCTTCTAAAGACAACATCATAAAATCATCATCGCTCAATTTGATTCCCTCACGCAGGATTCTCAATTGACCTTTTTCCTCAAACATCCAAGCGACGCATCCCGTCTCACCCATATTGCCACCATTTTTTGAGAAAATATAACGGACTTCCCCCGCTGTCCGGTTTCGGTTGTCCGTTAGTATATCAACCATGACAGCTACCCCACCTGGACCATACCCTTCATAACGCAGCTCTTCATACACTGCACCTTCTGCTCCACCAGTCCCTTTAAGAATTGCCCGTTGGATATTTTCGTTGGGCACATTTTCCGCTTTGGCATTTTCAATGGCTATCTTTAGGCGAAAGTCGTTAACGTCTCCCCCACAAGCACGAGCAGCAACAACCAGTTCCCGCCCCAGCTTGGTAAACATTTTACCCTTTTGGGCATCAGCCTTACCTTTTTTATGTTTAATGTTTGCCCACTTTGAATGTCCTGACATATTAAAATCCCCCTTATGCTAGTCTTAAACAGTTTAGCATAAGCCAATTTCTCTTGTAAAGCAATATCGAATCTTGATAGGTCCTAAACTCTATCATGAGAAGTTTCAAACTTCATCTGAAGTAATAAGTCGAACATTTAAACTCGTTCCAGCTAAAGCTGAGTTGGAACTCCCACTTAATAAAAGTGGAAGTCTAAGAAAAAATTAATTCCGGTTGCTGAACAGTTCAGTGCTCAAGTAACGTTCCCCGGTATCTGGAGCTAAGACCACAAGGTTTTTCCCCTCTCCCAGAGTTACAGCTACTTGAAGAGCCGCGCTAACCGCTGCTCCAGAAGAAATGCCTACCAAAAGTCCCTCTTCGCATGCCATGCGTCGTGCTGTCTCTAAGGCATCCTCATTACTTACTTGCATAATTTGATCTATGATAGTCTTGTTTAAAACTTCCGGTATAAATCCTGCACCAATTCCCTGAATTTTATGTGGCCCTGGTTTCCCGCCAGAGATGACTGGAGACGAGGCTGGTTCTACTCCGATGATCTGTATTTCCGGAAGACGGGCTTTTAAAACTTCACCTGTCCCAGTTATTGTCCCCCCCGTACCTATTCCAGCGACAAACGCATCAATATCTTTCAACTGATCGAGAAGTTCTAAGGCTGTACTCTGCCGATGAGTTTCCGGGTTAGCAGGATTTTCAAATTGCTGCGGCATGAAATAATCTGGGTTTTCATTGAGTATCTGTTTTGCCTCGGTAATTGCCCCATTCATTCCTTGAGCTCCTGGAGTTAGGACTAATTCAGCACCATAAGCCGACATGAGCATCCGTCGTTCAACACTCAAGGAATCTGGCATAACCACAATTAATCGATAACCTCTGGCAGCTGCGATCATAGCCAGTCCAATGCCCGTATTCCCACTTGTTGGCTCAATAATAGTTCCTCCGGGACGAAGTACCTCTCGTTCCTCAGCATCCTTGATCATTCCCCAAGCAATGCGGTCTTTGACGCTTCCGCTGGGGTTAAAAAACTCTAGTTTGACATAGATGTTGGCCATTCCTGGCTTAACCATACGCTGCAAACGAATCAAAGGGGTCTTCCCTATCAAATCTGTTACATTATCAACAACTTTCACATCAAATACCCCATTTCATATCAATTTAGTATGTTTTAATAATAGCAAGCTATATCTTTTTTGTCAAATAAAAGGATATATTGGCAAGTTTACGTTAGTTGAGCACAAAAATCGCGAATATTGTGCATTGCATAGTTCATTCTTCATCGATATCGTAGGTTTACCCCTTTAGTCGTTCTTCTACTTCCGTCACCAGTGCTTCAATCTGATGAGGTAGAGGGATGCGATGAACACCTACGAGTAGAATATTCCCACGTTGGATTGGGAGAAGTAATTTGTCCGCCTTGCTGGCCGAAATTGCTGTAGCCATTACGGATGTTATCTCCCCTAAAAGGCCGTAGATCATCATTATAGCAACTGAGCCCACAATTATGTCCACCCGCTCCACATTATAACAAATTGCAGACTCACCAGAAGCCCCCTCTGTAGCTCCAGCGCGCAACATGGCCCCGGTTGCCAATGCATTCGTTCCCAGTGCGAGGATATTCAACTCAGGGATCCTTTTACGTAACTGCTCTACGATGTGTTTGCCAATGCCGCCACCCTGTCCATCAATGACTGCTATCCGCATATTACCGCCTCATACTTTCTTAACAAATCCTGGGAAGGTGCTCGCCCTCGAGCATGCCTATTATTCGTTTCCCCCCGAGGAAAGTTTTCAAAAGCACAAGCCCTGACTTTCCTTCTTGTACTAGCCCAATACGAGCCGCATTCCGTCCCAGTGGGTGAGCCTGCATATTCAGGAGAACTTCATCCGCGATTTCTGGCGCCACAATAACCAATGCTTTTCCTTCATTGGCTAAATAAAGAGGCTCCAGTCCTAACATCTCACAGGCCGCTCCTACGCTAGGGGAAAAAGGAAATCGTTCTTCATCTAATAGCATACTCACTCCGGCTTGTTGTGCTAATTCATTGAGAGTCGTCGCCACACCACCACGGGTAGGGTCTCTCATGCATTTGACGCCAGATTGATAGAATGCATCAATAAGTCCATTTAATGGTGCACAGTCACTAACCACAGGAGTTTGAAATTCAAGGCCTTCCCGCTCGGACAAAATTGCAATTCCATGATCTCCAATCGTTCCTGTAATAAGAATCTCATCACCTGGCCGAATCCGTTCTGGTCCGACTAAACGATTTGTAATATATCCAATCCCAGTTGTGTTTATGAAAACTTTATCGGCACTCCCGCGTTCCACAACTTTTGTATCCCCACTAACAATCACTATACCTGCTTCGGCAGCTGTCTCAGCAACACTTTTAATAATCTGTTCCAGTTCATTCATAAGCAAACCTTCCTCTAAAATAAGTGCAAGGGTTATAAACTTAGGAATTGCTCCACAAACAGCTAGATCATTAACTGTACCACACACTGCAAGTTTACCAATATTTCCTCCGCGAAAAAACAAGGGTGAAACCACAAAAGAATCGGTCGTTACTGCAATCTGCTCCTGACCGGGCAATAGTGTTGCATCATTCATCTGATCTAAGTAAGGATTTCCTAAATATTTTTGAAAAAGTGTACGAATTAAGTCATGGCTTAACCGTCCACCGCTTCCGTGTGCCAACATAATACGTTCCATTTAATCGACCCTCCTTTGGGCATATCGGTAATAAGCCGCACAAGAGCCTTCCGTAGATACCATACAGGGTCCAATTGGCTTCATCGGCGTACAATGTCTGGCAAACAAAGGACATTGAGTCGGATAGATTAGTCCTCTTAAGACGTCCCCGCAGCGGCAACCGGGTGTTTCCTGTGAATGAAAAAAGGGCAGAGTAAATTTTCGTGCCGCATCCCAAAGGCTGTATTCTTCCCGTATACCCAAGCCACTTTGTGGGATAAGTCCTATACCTCGCCATAACGCATCAATAGGCTCAAAGACCCGCTTGATAAACATTTTGGCCTGAGGATTTCCCTCTGCTTTTGCAACACGCTGATATTGAATTTCGATTTCTGAACGTCCCTCTGCACGTTGACGCAGGAGCATAACAATAGCTTCCAAAATATCAAGAGCTTCGAATCCTGTCACAACTCCTGGTAAATCATAGTCCCTGCCCATAAACTCAATAGGGGCAATTCCGATTATCGAGCAAACATGTCCGGGATGGAGGAAGGCATTCACTACTAGTTCATCATCCTCCGCCAGCAGCCTTAAAACTGGAGGAACAACCTTGTGCATAGATAACACACTATAGTTGTTGATTCCTTCACGTTTAGCTATTTCTAAACTCACTGCAACAGTAGGGATCGTCGTTTCAAACCCAACTCCCAGAAAAACGATCTCTTTATCCGGATTTTTACGGGCTAATTCTAAAGCATCTTGAGTTGAATAAACAACACGAACGTCCGCTCCTTCTGCTCTTAGTCCCTGTAAACTTTTATCTGTTCCCGGTACTCGAATCATGTCTCCGAAGGTTGCCGTAATGATCTTTGGTTGGGCTGCCAAATACAGATATCGGTCAATATCACTGCTATCCGTTACACAGACTGGACAACCAGGACCGGAAATTAAGCGCACCGTTGACGGCAACAGCTCTCGAATGGCGCTTTTAGCAATAGCTACCGTATGCGTTCCGCAGACTTCCATGATTGCAAACGGACTCTGAGCTAGGGCCTTAATCTCTGCTAGGTAGTTACTGGCCTTTCTCTTCTTCATAAGCATTGGCCACCTCCAACAAAAGTTCTTCAGTTTCTTTCGCGCTCTCATAGTCAATAATTCCAATGGCAAAACCTGCATGAACCAATACGTAATCGCCGCACTTAACCTCCGGCACTAAGTCAATACTGACAACACGTTCGTTTCCCATCATATCCACTTGGGCAATTGATCCCTTCAGCGAAACTACTTTTGCAGGAATAGCTAAACACATTTCACAACACCTCATTCGCTATTAATAGTTGTCCGAAGGCCAGTCCGCCGTCCCCTGGAGGGAGTGTTTGGGACCGTAAGACTCTTATCCCTTTTTCTTTACAGTTCAGGAGGACAGCTTCAGTCAATAGCTTATTCTGAAAAACTCCTCCACTTAAAACCAAGGGACCACTCTCAACACCTAATTGCACCGCCAAATCGACAATAGCCTTGGCCATTGTTACATGGAAGCGGTAGGCAATTTCTTCCCGACTTACGCCCTGAAGAAGGTCATGCACTAATGCTTCGAGAAGCACCCTAACTCCAAGAATAAGAACTGCGTTTTCTACCCTTACTTCATAAGGATAGAAAACTTGTCCGCCTAAACCATTTACTCTCAGGCTTAAAAACTTTGACGCCACGCTTTCAAGTTCTATCGCGGCTTGCCCCTCATAGGTAACCTTAGTACATACACCCAGCAACCCACTCACCGCATCAAAGAGTCGTCCCGCACTTGAGGTTTGAAAGATTTGAACTCCTGTTACAAGTTGACGATCCAAGATCTGACGTTCACTAACTGTCAACGCTTTCCAAAGAGGAGCGGATATTTTCCACTCCTCACTAGAAAAAAGGGTTTTAATATAAGCATAAGCAATTCGTAAAGGATGTTTAGTACCAGCATCTCCACCTGGAAGGGGTAAGTACTCAAGATGGGCCTTACGTTCATAGCCCTTGGAGTTACCATATAAAACTTCAAATCCCCAAATACACTGATCCTCCCCAAGTCCGGTTCCATCACAGATAATACCCCAGGTCGGTTCTGTACGGTCCCATTCCCCCAACACACTGACTAGATGGGCATGGTGATGCTGCACAGATAATTTTGACCAAGGCTGTTCCAGCGCAAATCTCGTTAGTTGGTAGTTTGGATGTTTATCAAAAGCAATCCCTCTTGGACTAATATTGACGACTCGTTGAAAGGATTCCAGTTCCCGGTGAAAACGCTGAAGATTTTCGTACCCTTCCATATCTCCAAGGTATTGACTAACAAAGGCCCTCTGACCATAGGCGAGGCAAAAAGCATTCTTAAGTTCTCCGCCTACACCGAGAAGCGGGGTTCTAACCTGGAAGGACGTCATTAACATAGGTAACGGTACATATCCACGGGCCCGTCGAAAAAAAACGGATTCCTCTCCAATCACTTGAACGACCGAGTCATCACACGGATGAAAAATGTCTCGGTTATGCATAAGGAAGTAATCCGCAATTCCCTGTAATGTTTCTACGGCCTCCTCGTTTGTATAAACAAGGGGGCGTCCACTGAGGTTGGCACTAGTCATGACCAAAAAATCATACGGTCCTTCAAAGAGAAGATGGTGTAAAGGTGTGTAAGGAAGAATGATCCCTAACGTATGTAAACCTGGCGCAATCTCCTCTGGTAAAAAATCAATAAGATCTTGCTTCCGTTCTAAGATAACTATAGGAGCTGCAGAACTCTGTAACAGTTCTTTTTCCTTGGCGCTAATATTAACCTCTAGATGCACCTTTTCAATATTCCTCGCCATTATGGCGAACGGTTTATTTCCCCGTTCTTTTCGCTGACGTAACCTTCGAACTGCTTGGGTGTTGCGCGCATCACAAATCAAATGGAAACCCCCTAGCCCTTTTACTGCTAGAATCCCACCTTGAGCTAGTTGGTCTAAACCTATACCGGGGAGCAGATGACCCATTGCATCTGCGAGTTGGACTTTCGGTCCACAATCCTGACAAGCAACCGGTTGGGCATGAAAACGTCGATCCCCAGGATTTTTGTATTCTACGGAACAAGAATGACACATCTGAAAATCTGACATGGTCGTATGTGCTCGATCATAAGGAACGTCACGGATAATCGTATAGCGAGGTCCACAATTCGTGCAATTCGTAAAAGGAAATTGATAACGTCGGTTCTTGGGGTCCACCATATCTTGGAGACAATCTCCACACGTTGCTACATCGGGCGAAATTAAGACATCCGCCTCTTGTACCGCTTCACTCCCAACGATTTCGAACGTTACAGAGTTTTCAAGATCGGTCCAAACGGATCGTGCGGTCATAATTTTTGCCAAGGGCGGAGCTTCTTTAAGCAGGCGATTATAGAATAAGTCAAGCCTATCCCCTTCGGCATGGATTGTTACACCAACGCTCGAATTATTTACCCACCCTTTAATGCCCATTTCTTGTGCAAGTTTAAAAACAAAAGGCCGAAATCCTACCCCTTGTACAATCCCATTGATGTAAATAGCCTTAGCATGTAAATTCATATCGACGACCAGCTTTCAATGCTTTCCCAATACTTCTTCCATTATTATTTCTATTGTACACGCCTTGCTCTCTTTTCTTCAAGGGGATAAGAAGACATTTTATGATTTCCTTTTTCCTTGACAAATATAGAACACCGCCTTTAAACTAAGATAAAGTGTACAAAATCTAGACAGATTGAATTCACTTCACTGAGACTCCTAGGAGGAATGATAAATGTCAGTCGTTAGTACTATAGAAGATAAATGCAAAGCCTGCTATTCCTGTGTGCGAAATTGTCCAGTTAACGCCATAAAAGTAGAATTAGGTCAATCTAGAGTCGTAGAAGAACGTTGCATCAGTTGTGGCAATTGTGTCAGGGTCTGTTCCCAAAATGCCAAACAAATCGTCAGTTATGTTGAAGAAACAGAAAAATTCTTAGGGCAAGAAAAGGTCGTGGCTTTACTGGCCCCTTCTTTTCCTGCTAGCTTTTACTATTTGGAGCCTAAAGAGTTTTTTAACTCACTTAAAGAGATAGGTTTTACAGATGTATTAGAGGTAACTCACGGTATTGAATTAACGGTTCCTGCTTATCAGAAATTTTTAGCTACTAATCCTGAAATGGCTATCAGTTCATTTTGTCCGGCAATTGTCGGAATTATTGAGCGTCAATTTCCATCCCTCTTGCCTTATCTAGCACCAGTTGATTCTGCTGTTTTAGCTTCAGCCAAATACGCATCCTGGAAATATCCTCAGTCTAAAGTAGTTTTTATTGGACCCTGTATTGCCAAAAAGCAAGAAATGATTGAGTTTAGTACCGGTTTCCTTGATGCAGTACTCACCTTTAAAGAGTTAAAAATAATGTTTGATACTCGGGGATTACATGAAAAGCAAGATCGTCAATATAAAACTGTACCTGAGGGCATAGGTTCGTTGCCACCGATTTTCCCCATTAGTGGCGGCTTGTCCCGAAACCTTGATCCCAAAGGGATACTTTTTCGAGAAGAGGAGATTGCCGTCGTAGACGGAAAAGAGGAGTCTCTCCTATTTTTACAAAACTTAACAAGCGAACTAAATAGCGGAAAAGCGAAATTTCGATTCGTCGATATACTTTTGTGCAAAGGGTGTATTGATGGGCCGGAAATGGACAGTCCTCTCGATTTGTTCAGTCGGAAACACTGTATATTGAAGTACGCCCAAAGCAAAGAAAAGGACAGCTTGGGAACACATCCTCCTTTTAACCTAGATCGCCACTTTACTAACCGCTATAATCCCTTACCCGTACCTACTTCGACTGAGATTAAGGAGATTCTGCAATTTACCAACAAGATTAAACCAGAAGATGAACTTAACTGCGGCTCTTGTGGTTATAATTCTTGCCAGGAAAAGGCAGTAGCAGTATACCAAGGCTTAGCGGAAATAGATATGTGTTTGCCCTATTTGTTAGAGCAATCTCGCGGGGAATTTGAAATCTATAAAGAGCGTTTGGAATTCAAAAAAGTCTATAAAGACAGTGACCAATTTTTAATCGGAGAGAGCAAAAGTACTAAGGAACTGCGGCATTTGGCCGTACAAGCCAGTCGCAATGATGCCAACGTTTTAATTCTGGGCGAAAGCGGCGTAGGTAAGGAGGTGTTTGCCCATTTTACCCATTTTCTTAGTAAACGGCGGAATAATCCTTTCATTGGAATTAATTGCACGGCTCTGCCTGAAACCCTGCTGGAATCAGAACTGTTTGGCTATGAGGAAGGCGCTTTTACAGGGGCCAAAAAAGGTGGCAAACGTGGTAAATTCGAACTTGCTAAAGGTGGAACTATTCTCTTAGATGAAACGGGAGATATGTCCTTAGCACTTCAGGCTAAACTTTTGCGTGTGATGCAAGAAAGAGAGTTTGAACGGATAGGGGGTACGCGAACCATAAAATTAGAAGCTCGAGTAATGGCTGCTACAAACCGCGATCTTCAGCAACTTGTAAAAGAGGGAAAGTTTCGAGCCGACCTATATTATCGCTTAGATGTAATTAATATTTATATTGACCCACTTAGGAAGCGTAAGGAGGATATTTCACCGCTTGCTATTAGTTTTTTGCATAAAATCGCTCAAACCAAAAAAATATTACCCAAGATATTCTCGGAAGAGGCCTTAAATTGCCTAAGTCACTATAATTGGCCAGGAAATGTTCGAGAATTAGAAAATATGATTGAACGACTACTGTACACAGTTGAAGATAATGTGATCCAAGTATATCATTTACCTCAATTTTTAGGTGGTGTTGTTGAGAATTACCAAGTTTCAGAAATTCAACCGCTGAAAATGGCAGTGCAAGATCTGGAAAGGAAAATGATAACCCAGGCATTGCTCACTACCGGTAATAACCGCGCGGCTGCAGCCAACTCTCTTGGGATACCTAGAGCTACTTTTTACCTGAAACTTAAAGAGTATGGGTTCTTAAATTAAAATTTCACATCGTGTATGAGTTTTGTACATGTATACATTTTAGACACTTTAGGCTAGGATACGGCTCAGAAAGTGTGTCAGGCCCTTAACTAGCTGGAGAAACGAATACAAAATCGTCTAAATATTAGACAAATTAGCCAATCTAGAGCCTGATTTTATTGGCATACTAATTGCATAATTATTATGAATATTTAGAAAATTTGGAACTTATTTAAAACTATCTACAACCAAAGTCAACAACCAATTAGGAGGTGTTCGAAAAATATGGGTAATTTCGATCTACTCAAAGTAAAAGGGGTTTCTCGTCGTGATTTTATGAAATTGATTGCAGCAACAACAGCAGCACTTGGCCTACCAGAGCTTATGATCCCTCAAGCGGCCAATGCAGTAGAACAAGCACTTAAGAAGCCACCGGTAATCTGGTTGGAAGGTATGGATTGTACTGGGTGCACAGAATCTGCCATATCTACCTTAAACCCTTCACCTACCGAACTTATTCTAGACATGCTCTCGATTCGCTATCATGAAACTATTATGGCCGGATCCGGTTATACATCAGAAGAAGCATACCAAGAAGCACTTAAAGAAAACTTTGTTCTCGTAGTAGAGGGTTCCTGTCCTGCTGAAGAAGGCCGTTTCTGTATGATTGGCGGAAGGCCATTCATTGATATCTTGACTGAATCAGCTGAAAAAGCTCAAGTTATTATCGCTATTGGAAGTTGTGCCAGCGAGGGGGGCGGAATTCCAGGAGCTTGTGCAACTGGTGCCGTCGGAGTAGCCGAAATCCTCAGAAACAAGGGCATTAACAAACCTGTAATTAATCTTCCCTGTTGTCCGGTCAAACCCACTACTTTAATAGGCACAATTCTCTATTACTTGACTTATAAACAGGCTCCAGAGCTTGATTCACAAAATCGCCCAGTGGCTTTCTATGGAAGTTTATTACATGATAACTGCCCACGGCGCGGTCACTTTGAAAATGGAAACTACCTTACAGATTGGAACGACCCTATTCAAAAAGAATATTGCTTGATCTTAAAAGGGTGTAAAGGTCCGAAAACTTACACCGACTGTGCGCAAGTGTGGTGGAATGACAACGCCAACTTCTGTATTAATGCTGGATCTCCCTGTTCTGGGTGTTCAGAGAAAGAGTTTTACGATGGATTCAGCCCCTTATATTCCAAACAAGAAATGTTTAAGCTTCCAGGTATCGGTCAAGTAAATGCAGATACCGTTGGGACAGTTATCGGAGGAGCTGCAGCAATAGGCCTAGGGGCCCACTTAATTGCTACAGCAGCCAGCGGAAGACTGAGCAAAAAGGATCATAAGGAGGACATGTAAGATGACGAAAGTAGTTATCGATCCTTTAACACGTATTGAAGGACACTTAAGGATTGAAGTAGAAGTCGAGAATGGCAAAGTTGTTGACGCACATGTCATCGGAACCATGTACCGTGGAATTGAAGCTATGCTCCGCGGTCGTGACCCTCGCGATGCTACTTTTGTTACAGAACGTGTCTGCGGAGTTTGTGCTGGTTCCCATGGTTGGGCGTCCTCTTTAGCCTTAGACAAAGCCTATGGGGCAAACGTTCCAGCTGGTGGTCGGTTGATCCGCAATCTAATCCTTGGGGCTATGTATTTACATGACCACCCATTGCATTTTTATCATCTGAGTGCCCTTGACTATATCGATGTCATGGCTGTCGCCCAATATCAAGGAAAAGACCCTGGACTTCTGGCTGTTAAAGACAAAATTGTGAAGCTTGTAACTGCCGGAGATACTGCTCCATTAACCCCTCGCTACAAACCAGATGACTTCAGTGTTAATGATCCGGAATTAGTGACAATGGCTGTCGCCCACTACCTTAAAGCTTTGGAGATGCAAGCGAAGGCCAAGAAAATGTCTGCACTATTTGCCGGGAAACAGCCCCACCAATCTTCGATTGTCGTTGGTGGAGTAACTATGCTTCCCAACATTCAAGTAGTTGAGCAATTCCGTTCGATGCTTTTTGAGCAGCTTGATTTTATTGAGAAAACTTATTTGCAAGATGTGTTAACCTTCGGGACTGGTCCACTTCTGCCGTTGGCCCAAGCGGGTGTCGGCGGAGGGAGTCCCCACTATCTTTCATATGGTGGATTTGCCCGTGACGATGGTGGTAAAGATTTATTCTTTAAGGCAGGTCTCGTCATGGATGGCAATCTAAGCAATATCATACCAGTCGATGAAGCGAAAATTACTGAAGATGTTCAGTATTCTTGGTATAAAGCCAGTGCCAATGGTAAAACTCCCTATACAGAGGATACCGTACCTGATCTGGATAAGAAGGGTGCCTATACCTTTGTTAAAGCCCCTCGCTATGATGGTAAACCAATAGAAGTTGGACCTCTCGCTCGAATGCTTGTTATGCAGCCTAAAGGTCTTATGGACATCATCGCCAAGTATAACATCAAGCCAGGCGCTGTCGCACGTCATGCAGCCCGAGCTTATGAAACCCTCCTTATGGCCCAAGACATGTTCAATTGGTTAGATGCTTTAGAGAAAGAAATGGGATCTAAGGATTTCCGTATCCATGATACTGATCATTGGGAAGCTCCAGCTACAGGGCAAGGTGCAGGTATGACTGAAGTCCCTCGAGGCTCACTTGGTCACTTTATCAAAGTTGCCGATTATAAAATTGAGAACTATCAAATGGTTGTTCCCACCACTTGGAATTTCTCGCCAAGAGATGATCAAGATGTCCGTGGACCGGTTGAGCAAGCCTTAATTGGCGTCCCTGTTCCTGACCTCGATAATCCTGTCAACATTGTACGGGTAGTCCGTTCCTATGATCCCTGCCTGGCCTGTGCAATCCATCTCATCAATCCAGAAACTAACGACATTAAGAAATTCCAGATCGGCTGGTAAAGAAAACTTGGTGGCGCCCGAAGACACTGTCTTCGCACGTATTAGCCTTCTTGCAGTATACAACGAAGTTATACTTTCTGATCAGTATAATAAAGGAGGGAAGGACATGTCTAGCCAATTAGACTTAGACCACCCATTGTTTCAGCGTGTAAGCCACTGGATCAATTTGATTAACTTTTTGATGTTAACCGTCTCAGGTTGGTTTATTCATTCCCCTTATCCTGGAATGCCTATGAATTTTATCCGGAATATACACTTTATTTTCATGTATCTCTTAATCATTAATGGCGTTGTACGCTTTTATTACTCCTTTTTTGGAAAGCATAAAGACTATGACGCCTTCTTTTTTAACTCACAGGATGTGAAGACAACCTGGCCACAAATAAAATATTATTTATTTGTCGGCAAACATCCAAAGACCGGTAAATACAACCCTCTGCAGAAGATGGCATATATTTCCTTACCTATCATGGCTGTGCTTCAAACCGTGACAGGATTCATACTCTACAAAGGGGAACAATTGGCTGGTCTTGCGAGCTTCTTTGGAGGTATAGCTGCTGTGCGCGGATTCCATTATCTTATAATGTGGATATTTATCGCAATAATTGCAGTTCATGTTTATCTTGTCTTTACCGCAGCCTATGAACAATTCTTATTCATGTTCTTTGGCAAAAAAGGAAAGGAGAAGAGCGTATAACCATGCAGTCACCAAAAATTATGGTGATGGGAGTAGGAAACATCCTCTTATCCGACGAAGGTTTAGGAGTTCGCTTTTTGGACGAACTAGCTAAAAAATCGCTCCCTGACAATGTAGAACTACTTGAAGGGGGCACGGCTGGTCTTGAACTCGTCCATTTAATCCAAGATGTCGACTTTCTAATTATCGTCGATGCCTTCAATGCAAAAGCTGAACCTGGGGCATTGTTCCGCTTTCAACCAGGAGATCTTAAAATTATCCCTGAACAATACGAAGTTTCATTTCATCAAATAGGCATAATTGAGGTCCTTGCCATGGCTAAAGTATTAGGCCAGGCCCCACAAACCCTAATTTTCGGTATACAACCCAAAAGTTTAGAATGGGGACTGGAAATCAGCCCAGAGATCCAATCACTATTTCCCCGTCTTACGGAATTAGTTCGAAAGGAAATTGACTCTATACAGCGCGAAGGGAAATTCGCTTCAATGTAAAATCTAAGAGCCTTTCACCACTTTTGAAGTGAGTGAAAGGCTCTTTAAACATGACTCATCAATACTTAACCTTTATGTATTTGGTAATCCAAAACCTCTTGGGTTAGCCACCTACTCCATTCATTAAGCCCATTTCCATTGCGACAGGATACTTCGAAAATGTGTATGTGCGGATTAATCATTAGAATATCTTGTTTCATCGTCTCCATATTAACATCAGTCAACTTTTCAAGATCCATCTTATTTAGAACAACTACTTTTGCATTACGGAAAATCACGGGGTATTTTGAAGGTTTGTCATCCCCTTCAACAATACTTAATACAATGACTTTAAAGGCTTCTCCTAGATCAAAATCAGCAGGGCAAACTAAGTTTCCGACATTCTCAATAATTATGAGATCCATGGCGTTCCAATCAAATTCCGGCAGAACCTTACTCACCATTTTACTGTCGAGATGACATCCTCCGCCAGTATTAATCTGAATGACTGGTATCTTGTGTGCAGCAATGCGGTCTGCATCTTTACTAGTAAAGATATCACCCTCAATAACCCCCACATGCAGACTCCTTGTTAAAAGGGGCAACGTCTTCTCTAAAAGTGAAGTTTTTCCCGCTCCAGGCGAGCCAATCACATTAATAGCTAAACAATTACTCTTTGAAAAATGAGCACGATTTAGTTCTGCCTGCGTATCATTTAAATTAAGCAAATTAGCCATTACTTCAATCTCACGACGGCTTGATTCCAATTACTCCACCTCCAGGCTTTCAAGTAATAGTTCCTCACCTTGAATTACTTCAATGTTAATATCTTGACAGTTCGGACAGAGGAAAAACATGCTCTTGACACTAAACTCATGATGGCAGCTACGGCAACGACCATGCACGGACACGCGCTCTACTAACAGGTCTGCTCCTTCACATATGGTATCCTTGCAATAAGCTTCAAATGCCATTTGTAGGGCATCTGGTTCTGCATTTGTGAGTTCTCCGACTTTTAATTTAACTTGGAGTACTCTCTTTACTTTATGTTGGGAGATAGTCTGTTCAATGACCTCAAATACTCCTCCCATTAAAGACATTTCGTGCACATCACCCTTTAGTTAAGAAAACCTGGAAAAACTCAACTTATCCTTTCATAATATTCTTGTAACTGTTCCAAGTTTATAAACTCAATATCTAAGGTACTTGATCAACATTCACTGCCCTCTACCCTTAATACCGTATTACCTGCTATAACTACTTCGACAGGTGGCAAAAATATCCTTTCGTCAGTCTATAAAATACTGAATCATCTTGGGCATACAAAATGTTTCGATTATTCACAATGGAGTGAACTCGTCCAGCTAAAGCTGAACATCGGGTCTTCGGTGGGGGACTCTACCCCCACCGAAGCAGGGTACGGGGGCCCACTCCCACTTGAAGAAGTGGGAGTCTTACGATTGGATAAATTATATATTAATAATGCGCATAGAGTCCTTCTTGATGGTTAGTATAATACTGTGCTAAAACAACTGAAAAGGAGGATGGTAAATAATGAGTCGTAATACACCTGAAGTTCCAGAATCCGAAAGACAGTTGGATGAACTAAAATGGGAAGTAGCGGAAGAGCTCGATTTAGACGATGATATTCAAGAAAAAGGGTTTGCAAACATGACAACCCGAGAAGTAGGCCAAATCGGCGGAAACATGGTTAAAAAAATGATTACCTTTGCTGAAAAGGAAATGGCAGAACAAGGTTCTGATATCATGGATTAGTATAAACAAGGGACGATCGTTTCAAAACATCGTCCCTTTTCACATCCTTTATTCTTCGACATACGGAATCGTTAGAGGGCCAAGTGGTAACACCGCAATACTCATTTCATCTCCAAATTTACTCACTAGATTCCTCAATGTCTGTTCGATATCCGTCGTCGGAGTTAAATTCGCTATTCTAGTAGATTCTTCAGGCAATAATGAATACAAGTATATATCTGCCCACTCCTGAATCATAGCCAATCTTTGTGCTTCCCACTGATCGAACATTTGAAAAGAGGGCTCATTAATCATTTCTAGAAGTTCCTCTGGTGAGCTGCGCATTTGTAGTATTTTAACAAAGTTACCATGCTCGGGCATGCCTTCACTACATTCTGCAGCACAAATAATCGTACCTCCTTGTTTGACAATCATTCTGGCAGCATCCATACCTTTTACAGCCTGATATAGATTCTGATCAAGAGGGTAGCCAGCATTTGTTGTAATTACTACATCGTAACGCTTATCACATTTGATCATGGCCTGTTTTTTAACATATGCACAGCCCATCGCATGAGCTTCAATCAACTCACCTGCAAATACATTGGTAACCTCTCTCTCCCCATTCAGAGCTACATTAAGGAGAAAATCCGGTTTACAAAAACTATTGACTTCCCTAGTCATTTCTTGAAGTGGATTGTTATCTAATTCTCCCCAGGTAGCCAGCGGGTGCCCAATCATTTTAGCGTTATGGAAGGTTAATATAGTTTCAATCCCCGCTATGCCAGGCATTATTCCCTTAGGTCCTCCTGAGAAACCCGCAAAGAAATGAGGCTCGATAAACCCTGTTACTATCCTAAAATCTGCCTCAACATATTCTTTATTTAAATATACCTCACAGCCAAAGCTGCTTGTTCCTAGATGCGAAAGCTCCGATTTTTCGTGACAATGATGATTTACAATACGTACAGTGTCTACAACCGTTTTCCCTAACATTTCAATAAATTCTTCCCTTGTTTGGTCTCGGTGAGTTCCAAGGCCGTTGATGATTGTAACGTTTTCTATTGGTACATGGGGAAGTTCCTCAAGTAACCAAGGAATAAGTTTATAGTTTGGTGTAGGCCGAGTAATATCACTAATTACAATGACTACCTTGTCAGTTGACTTAACCATTTCTCTAAGGGGTTTTGTGCCCTTAGGATTGCGCATAGCTTCTAACACAAGCTTATGATCATTCTCAGGTAACTTCAAGTGAGTAGGTTCAATGATTCTCGTATGTTCTGGTACATTTATGTTCAATCCATTATTTCCATAGGCTAGAAAAACCTCCATATAATCCTCCTTTATCTAATCTTTAAGATGCCACTTCTTTAAGTGGGGGATGGATTCTTCATAAGCTTCAGGTGGTTCTAGTTTGGGCAGGATCTGCCCTGATTATCCCTGACTCATCCCTAAATTTAGATCAGGGAGGTGCTAAAATATCGTTCAACTCTATCAGGTAAAACAGTCACAATGTTCTTATCCGCGCCATATTTTTGCGCCATTTTGATAGAAGCCCAAACATTTGCGCCTGAAGAAGTACCGACTAGAATACCTTGGGCTCTGGCCAGATCCCTAGCTGTATTAATGGCGTCATCGTCTGTAACTTCAACGACTTCATCTATAAGACTTATATCAAGTACTTTGGGGATGAAACCGTCACCAATTCCTTGAATCTTATGTAATCCCGGCTCATGCCCCAGAAGTGCAGAAACATTTTTAGGTTCTACTGCAATTATTTTGGCCTTTGGATTTTTTTCTAAAATAAACTTGCCAACTCCTGCTAGGGTTCCCCCGCTACCTAAACCAGAAACAAAAACATCTACGTTACCCTTCATTTGTTCCCATATTTCTGAAGCTGTTGTAAGATAATGAATTTGGGGATTATCAGGATTTTCAAACTGCTGGGGAACAAAAATATTAGAATCGTTTGCTTTTTGTCTCTCAACTTCCGACACTGATCCGCCAATACTTTCTTCGGCTTTAGTCAAGATAAGTTCTGCACCCAATGCTAATACAATCTTTTTTCGTTCGTCGCTCATATTTTCCGGCATAACAATAACTACCCTATATCCTTTTTGGACACCGACCAAAGCAATGCCTATCCCCGTATTACCCGAAGTAGGTTCCATTATTGTCATACCGGATTTCAAAACTCCTCTAGCTTCTGCCTGCTCAATCATATGTTTGGCAACTCTGTCTTTGATACTTCCGCCGGGGTTCAGGTAGTCTGCCTTAGCAAAAATATTCAACCCAGTAAGTTTTTTTAGACTAACCATTGGCGTATTGCCAATGATATCTAGAATGCTTTCAGTTATCATCTTATCTACTCCTTAATTTTTATAAATCGCCTAAAGCTTTCTATAGCATATCGAAAATGTACTTTTATCCCCTAATATCCGTCCTATGCTTTCTCTCGAATCCCATTATTAATTTTACTTTATTCTGGTTCCTTTCTAAAGTATAACTACACTATACAACGTGACATACTCCCACCACCTAGAGGTGGGGGCTTCTTGGGACGTACCGACTTATGCCGATATTATTACCAAGCTATTCCCGTTTGCCCAACGGTTCTTCTAATATTAGGCTATACCTAGTATTCGACAGCCTTCATGTTTGATGTTT
>Ga0209347_1001918_pt1 | contig 29925 bp, 18 predicted proteins | sample AutmiccommuBRH23_FD_187382 | JGI IMG/M metagenome (GOLD analysis project Ga0209347, IMG submission 187382) | Deep subsurface microbial communities from Mt. Terri, Switzerland - Autotrophic microbial communities BRH/23 (SPAdes) (version 2) | ecosystem: Environmental > Aquatic > Deep subsurface >...
TTCCAAAGCAATAAGATTTCCCCCTTCGGCTACCCATTCCTTCAGGTGTTTCAGGCGGGTTTTGTTATAGAAATCAGGATACCCCGAACCGCCGGGAAGAATCAGGATATCATAATCCGAGAGTTCTACCTCCTCCAGGTAATCGCTGTGTATAACAGTGACGGGATAATGCAACTGTTGTTCAAAATAATGCCACACTTCCCCAAAATCCAATGTATTTACCGGATCACCGCCCAGGAGGGCTACTTTCGGGGGTGTGATCATCTTTACAGATTCGGAACCAAAATCCTTGCCCTCCTGAACAAAACCGGTATCCGTTGCCGTAAGCTGTTTGGCGAATTTGCCTGCTGAGGCCGCCAGCAGGCTGAGAAATCGGGGCTGATGTTTGTTGTCTGCCCGGAGTATGATCAGGGTCCCCGGGTCATAGTCCCTGCCATCCAGGGTAAAAGGCCTCGTTGCATGCCGTACCCTGATGCCTTCTTTAAGCAATTCGGCAAGGAAGCCCGCATCCTGCATGCTGTTCCAGTCGGTGAGGTAGGCATAGGCATTTGCGTCCAATACCCCGCCGGTATTCTCCTGTCTTTTGTACGCGACTGTTTTTACAGGGCTTTCGGTGGCCAGTGCTTCCAATCCGTAGGCATAGGGGAGCGACCAGGCGGTAATATCATAGGTAAGTGAATCGCTGAGTTTTGCATTGGGTTCGAACAATACCTTTACCAGGGTACCCCTGGCCTGGTCTGTGGAAATGACCATGCTCATGGAGTCTGACAGGATATTCCCGCCCTTACCGTCTTTATAGGCAAAACCCCTGACCTGGCCGCCGGTGCCGCTGCCATATTCAATCAGATGCGCATCCAGCAACCTGCTGAGCGCATCGAGGTTATCCCGGTTACCCCGGACTACAAAGTTCTTGTATTGGTAGTTTCTTTTGCCGTAAAACCTGCGGAATTCCCGGTTGAGGAGTTCGGCATTTTCAGCGGCAACTTCTACTGTAGACAAACCTGTGGTATGGTGGTGCGCAATCCGGTCTTTCAGCGTCAGGGTATCACCCAGCCCGGTGAGTATGCCAAGGCCGGCCTGTCCGCTGCCGCCCTGTTCATAGGTCATCCCGATAGCCCCGTTATAGGTGGGATAAGTGTCGCCATAGCTGGGGTAGAACAAGTCGAACACTTCTTTGGTAAAATACAGCCAGCCGTTCTTATCAAAGTAACGGGCGTGGTTTTTCCCCAGGGTTACCTGGAACTCGCGTTGGAAATCGGTTATAACCTCGTGAAAAGGCTCCGCTGCCGGGGCGAAGTAATAGGGTTCATCAACCCCCTGTTCATGGAAATCCACATGTACATGGGGCAACCATTCATTGTATTTTTTAAGCCGCTGCCGGCTTTCCACCTGGGTAAGCCAGGCCCAGTCCCTGTTCAGGTCGAACATATAGTGGTTGCTGCGGCCGTTCCACCATCCTTCGTGATGTTCCTTGCTGTTTGGGTCTACCTGGTAAGGGCTGTTCCTGAACTGTTTATACCAGTTCACATAGCGTTCGCGGCCATCGGGATTGATACAGGGATCCATGATTACGACCGTGTTTTCCAGAAAATCCTGTTTAGTGGTCAGCAATTCGTAGATCGTTTGCATGGAAGCCTCCGTGCTGACACTTTCGTTCCCGTGCACGTTATAACTAAGCCAAACCACCGCTTTGGAAGCATTCCCTTGCCCGGTGGTGCTTCCAAGGTGTTCCCTGCGGATCTCCTCCAGGTTACGCATATTATCGGCTGAGGAGATGCAGGCCAGCAACAACGGGCGGCCTTCATATGTGCTTCCGTATTCTACAAGCCGTACCCTGTCAGGCGCGGATTCAGCCAGGTATTTATAATAATCCACAACCCGGTGATGCCAGGTGAAACTGGTACCCAGTTCGTAACCCAGGAATTCCGAGGGGGAGGAAAGGTTTTGGGAATTCACGCCTGCAGTAAAAACCAAAAAGGCGGTAAGCAGAAAATGCTTCATAAAAATGTGTTTGATTGAGAGCCCTCCAAAATAGCAATTAATAATTAATTATAGCCTGCTTTCCGGATGAGAAGCCCGGAAAATCCTATAATCAGGAATCATGGATTGCCGGGGCCCTGATCCCGGCTTTCTGCCTCCGCGCAAACCTGTGCGGGGGAAAGCACATGACAGGGCCCGGAGAAGATCTTAACGTATTTTTAGGAATTGAAGCCCGGAGGAATTTTATCTTTACCCGCTTAATAGCCAATTCATGGATGTTGACTGTATCCCTTTTGCTCAGACCGGTTACTTCCCGAAGCTTATACTGGATTACCTGGATAAAAAAGAGGACCTAAGGCCGTTTTATGAGGTTTTCCCCGAAAAGGATGCTTTTGAATCCCGGATAACAGCCAGGCAAAAGCAATTTACCGGCCAGCAACGGGAGGTTTTGCACCAGGCCCTTACCGCCCAGAATTCCTCCATCGTTTGTTCGGAGCCGACTTCGGCGAATATAGGCCTCCTGAAAGCCGCCAACACCTTTACCGTGGTTACCGGGCACCAGTTAAACCTCTTTACGGGCCCGTTGTATTTCCTATACAAAATAGCATCGGTTATTAAACTATGTTCTACCCTGAAAACCGCGTACCCGGAGTTCAATTTTGTACCTGTATACTGGATGGCCACAGAGGACCATGATTTTGAGGAGATCAACCATTTTACCTTCAAAGGGAAAAAACTGCGCTGGAACAGGAACAGTACCGGGGCGGTTGGGCGATTGGATACGAAAGGGTTGAAAGCCGTGTATGAGACCTTTAAAAAGGAAGCTGGCGGGGGCGAGAAGGCCGAAACCCTTAAATCGCTTTTCAAGCAGGCATATCTGGAGCACGAAACCCTGGGGGCAGCCACCCGCTACCTGGTGAATGCCTTGTTTGGTCAATACGGCCTGGTTATAGCAGACGGTGATGACCCCGGACTTAAAAGGCTCCTTGTGCCCTATATGAAGAGTGATATCCTGGATAACCTCGGCTACCAGAAAGTTTCCGAAAGCATTGATGCACTCAACCAGGTGGAGGCGTCTTACGGGATACAGGTAAATCCGAGGGAAATCAATTATTTCTATCTGCAGGATGGCCTGCGCGAACGGATCACCTGCACGAACGGGAAGTATTATGTGGTTAATACCAGGCTCTCATTTTCGGAGCAGGAAATGGTAAAGGAAATCGAGGATCATCCGGAGCGTTTTTCGCCCAATGTCATAGCCCGCCCACTATTCCAGGAAGTAGTCCTTCCAAATCTCTGTTATATAGGTGGCGGGGGGGAGCTTGCCTACTGGCTGGAACTCAAAGGCATGTTCGATGCCATGGAACTGCCCTTTCCTATCCTGATGCTCAGGAATTCGGTACTGTTCATCACCGCCAAACAGGGGAGGAGGCTTAGCAAATTAAGCCTGGACGTTAAAGACCTGTTTTTGGAACAGCACAGCCTTTTAAATAAAAAGATCCGGGAGATATCCAATATTGACATCGACTTCAGCCCGCAGCGGCAGCTTCTCGTACAACAGTTTGAGCAGATGTATGCGCTTGCAGAACAGACCGATAAATCCTTTCTGGGTGCGGTAAAGGCCCAGGAAGCCAAACAATTGAAAGGCCTGGATATGCTCGAGAAACGCTTGCTGAAAGCCCAGAAAAGGAAGTTGCAGGACCATGTTAAGCGCCTGGCTTCCCTGCAGAACGAGCTGTTCCCGGGCCAGGGACTGCAGGAACGCCAGCAAAATTTTTCGGAATTGTACCTGGAGCTTGGGGAAGGACTTATTCCGGCTCTGATGGATAAGCTACAGGCATTTCCATCGTGTTTTACGGTTTTAAGGTACTAGGAATTCCCCTTTCCAGCCGACTTCTTTTCTGGAGAAGCGGATGCGAAGGTGGTGTGGCTTCTTTAGTTTCAGGTATTCTATTTTAAACGGATTTACCTCTACCAGGCAGAAATAATCTTCTTCCCCCAGATACTCAAGCCTGTCCGGGTGATCAAGGGTAGATCCCGGGGCCCTGGAAGTTTGATAGTCTTTCCTCCCGCTTTTTGCAATGTTTTTCCAAAGCGGCTCCAATAACAGGGGATCCTTCCGCACCGTAGCCAAACCTTCCACCTTGAGTTGCAGTAATTTCCCCGGATGGAAAAAGAGCAGACTGACCTTGTTGTTTTCCTTGATGTGCACTATTTTTTTGGAACGCCTGTCTGTGTAGAAGGAAAGCATAAAATCGGCTGTCATGTCCCTTACCACCACAGTTCTCAGCCTGGCCATGCGGTCCAGGCCTACCGTCCCAAGGGTACAGTAGCGGAAGGGATGCCCCTTTTCCGTTAAGCCCAACTCCAGTTCACTACGCAATTCTTCCAGATAAGGATCTGTCATGGCCCCGAAATTAATTCCATTAAAGATAAAAAATTAAAAAAGGAGGTAGGGTATTTTTAAAGTGCATTGTTATATATAAAAATTGCTATGATAAAGTACTCAGGATTATTTGAGATAGTGTCATAATTAGTACATGTGTTTAGGTTGGTTTTTGATTAGAAAAGCCTTGACTGTAGGGGTCAGGGCTTTTTGCTTTTAAAAATTCCCGGATACCTGGCATAACCTCGGTTGTTCGCCCTCCTCTGTACCACGCATTGGTGGGATTGGCCGTACTGAATTTTTTCCTTCGCACTAAGTTGCCTCCTTTCTTTCTCCCGGCCGCGACACCCTGTCCCTGAAGGTGCAGGTTAACTGTGGTTGGCATTTGCGAAGCAGCCATCCCGTAGAAAAGGGGTAAGGGTTTAAGACGTTTTATTTGATGGCATCAGGTCCTGCAGCCACGTCTTCCTGATTGGTTTCGCCTTGCTTCCCTCCATTTGGCCGGAAGGGGAAAAGTAGGCTCGCTGCCGCATAATCCACATAAAAATGTCCGGTTTATCAATTTGTAGGAATAGACTTAAAATACTTATATCCAGTATAATATATATATTTAGTTTTATTAATAATTTAACTACGGTATTCTGGATTGAATCAAATCGCAATTGCGGTAATATCGGTAGGATGGTCGTAAAAATGAGGGTGGTTCGGTGTGGGGGCGGGTTGTTTAAAACCGTATTTTGTTCCAGGGCGACGGTAGTTTATTGACGGCTTCAGGGAATTCAATCGTCCCTGATCAGCGATTTTTTTAGTTCCCGGAAACCGCTTTCCCGCCGAATTGTTTATTGAATTACCTGAAAGAAATCTTCCGGATTTATTCCTGTTGTTAAAGTTGCAGAATGCTTTTAGCCGTTCCCGATCTGTTTATATCTTCTCACAATTATCACCAAAAGGCAGAAGTGTATTTTTTCATTTTACTATTTTTGCCCATGCAAAACAACGTCCTGATCCTCGATTTCGGTTCCCAGTATACCCAACTTATTGCCCGCAGGGTAAGGGAGCTGAATATTTTCTGCGAAATCAAACCTTATAACCTGTTACCGGCCGATATTTCGGGCTACAAGGCGGTTATCCTTTCGGGTTCACCCTTTTCCGTTCGTGCTGCCAACGCCCCCCACCCGGATCTTACGGGTATCAAAGGCGTAAAACCGCTCCTGGCCATTTGTTACGGGGCCCAGTACCTGGCACATTTTTACGGGGGGGAAGTAGCATCTTCAAATACACGCGAGTACGGAAGGGCGCGCTTGTCTTCCATTAAAAGCGATACTTCTTTTTTCAATGGGATCCCGGAAAATACCCAGGTGTGGATGAGCCATAGCGATACCATTAAAAAACTGCCGGCCGGGGCGATTCGCCTGGCCAGCACCCGGGAAGTGGAAAATGCGGCTTTCACTATCGTTGATGAACCTACATACGGGATACAATTTCACCCCGAAGTCTACCATACAACCGAAGGGAAGCAGTTGTTGCGTAATTTCCTGGTGGAGATCGCCGGCCTGGAACAAAGCTGGACACCCGACGCCTTCGTTGCTTCTACGGTAAAGAACCTTAGGGAACAACTGGGAAAAGACAAGGTGATCCTTGGCCTGTCAGGAGGAGTCGATTCCACTGTGGCTGCCGTTCTCCTTCATAAGGCCGTCGGGCCGCAACTGCACTGTATTTTTGTGAACAACGGCCTGTTGCGGAAAAATGAGTTCCAGGAAGTGCTGGAACAGTACAGGCACATGGGCCTGAATGTTAAAGGGGTTGATGCTTCGGCACGCTTTTTGAACGCCTTGGCAGGAGAGAGCGACCCTGAAAAAAAACGGAAGATCATCGGCGGGGTTTTTATCGATGTGTTCGACGATGAAGCCCATAAAGTTCAGGACGTGAAGTGGCTCGCACAGGGCACTATTTATCCCGATGTGATTGAGTCCGTTTCGGCCACGGGAGGCCCTTCGGCAACCATCAAGAGCCACCATAACGTGGGGGGGCTGCCCGATTTTATGAAGCTCAGCATAGTGGAACCCCTGAAAATGCTTTTTAAGGATGAAGTAAGACGGGTTGGTGCCAGTTTGGGAATAGGGGAGGAACGACTGGGCAGGCATCCCTTCCCAGGTCCGGGGCTTGCGATCAGGATCCTGGGAGATGTTACGGCCGATAAGGTGGCCATATTGCAGGAAGTGGATGCAATTTTTGTGAACGGACTGAAGGAATGGGGCTTGTACGACAAAGTGTGGCAGGCGGGTGCTATGCTGCTTCCCGTGCAAAGTGTGGGGGTCATGGGTGATGAGCGTACCTATGAAAAGTGCGTGGCTCTCAGGGCTGTTGAAAGTACGGATGGAATGACGGCGGATTGGGTGAATTTGCCCTATGAATTCCTGCAAAAAACATCCAATGATATCATAAACAAGGTTCCCGGCGTTAATAGGGTGGTATACGACATAAGTTCCAAACCCCCTGCAACTATAGAATGGGAATAAAACCAGATAAATAATGAACAGAACGCTTCTTAGCCTGCTACTATTTTTGGCACTGGCATTCAGGCTGGCCGCCCAGGAATTCGTTACCCATGCGGTAAAGGAAGGTGAAACCCTGTATAGTATTGCAAAGCAGTACCGGGTTACCCCATATAATATCCTGAAGGCAAACAAGGAACTGAAGCAGGATGCCCCCCTGCGGCCCAATACCATCCTGATCATCCCCATGGATGCAAAGGCTGCTGCTATGGAAGTTAAACAGTCGGGGAAGGTAAAATCAGAACCCGGCGGTATCAGTGTTGAAGAAGCCCTTGGGAAGCTCAATGATTCCGTTCAGGGAGAAACCAGGGCACAACCCGTAAGCTTTCAGGCTCACCGGGTGCGGAAAAAGGAAACCTTGTACGGCATCGCCAGGCGGTATGGGGTCACTGAGGTAGACCTCAAACGGTATAACACCCAATTATATGCCTCGCAGTTAAAGAAAGGAATGCGCCTGCGAATTCCGGTATTCAGGGAGGAATTGCCAGCCGCAGATGGCCCTGACCCCGGCGATTTTGAAATGTATACGGTAAAGCCCAAGGAAACGCGCTGGAGCATCGCCCACACCTACGGGATCACCATAGACAGTATGCTGAACCTGAATCCGGACCTTTCTGCAACCGACAATTATCTCCGGGAAGGCCAGAAACTCCTCCTTCCAAAGATCCCCGGCAGCAGCGTGGAAGACCAGCAGGTGGAAATCTATACTTCGTACACCGTACCCCCCAAAAAAACGCTTTATAGCCTTAGCAGGGAGTTTGGGGTGCCCCAGGAGACCATTGTAAAACTGAACCCGGAGATAGTTGCGCAAAACGGCCTGAAAGACGGCATGGTTATCCGGCTTCCCGCCAAAAAAACCACCGTGGCCGTTGTTAACACGGATAACTATGTCTTTTATGAAGTGAAGCCCAAACAAACTACCTATTCCCTCACCAGGAACCTCGGGATGGGCTATAACGACCTCCTCGCCCTGAATCCGGCGCTGGCGAACGGCCTAAAGGCAGGCATGATCCTGAAGATCCCAAAAGAGAAAATACCAGATCTCGAAATAAAGAATTCCCTGGTACTCGACAAGATCAACCTTTTAGACAGTATCAACCGGGAAAACCGCCCGAAGCTTATATTTATGCTACCGTTCCGCCTGGACAGGATTAACCTTGCCGATACGGAAAATGCCGGCAAGGCCATTGAAAACAGGAACGACAGCAAATACAGCCTTGGCCTGTATTCCGGTGCCCTGGTGGCCCTGGATTCCATAGCCCGCCTGGGGGTGTCCGTGGATGTGAGAACCTACGATAATGAACTAAGCCTTGATAAAACAAGGGAAATCCTGAGGCAGGAAAACCTGGGGAACGCAAGCGCTATTTTTGGCCCCCTGGACCAGGCATCCCTCCAGGAGGTAGCCGTACAGGCGGGGACATACCAGGTACCGGTAATAGCACCCATCCCTACCGGCAGCGATGTCAGCCTCGACAATGTTTTTTACTCCTATACCTCTGATGAAGTTTTACGGGCACGCATGCTCGAATACATGAAAGAACAGGTGACCGACCAGAATATCATTGTGATTGCCGACGCCAAGAACAAGGCAACCAAAGATTCTTTGCTCGCTGCCTTTCCCCTTGCGAAGGTGGTGAAGGTGAAGGAAGAGGAAAAGAACATTTCTATAGATTATGATAACTTTTACGCCCAGTTGTCAACCGAAAAGGAGAACTGGGCTTTTGTGGAATCAGAGAATTTTAAACTGATCTCCAGTGTTACGTCCATCCTTAATTCAGCCAGGACCGATTCAACCAGTGTCCGTATGTTCACCACCAACAAGAACAGGGCATTTGATAATGATGTGATTTCGGGCTCGCACCTGTCTAACCTCCAGTTTACCTATCCTTCGGTTTACAGGGAGGCCGGGAACGATTCGTTCGTACGCCGGTACCTGGAGCGCTTTGGAAGTGAACCGGATCGCTATGCCGTCCGAGGGTTTGATCTAACCTTCGACCTGCTCCTGAAACTTGCCTATAAGGCAGACCTTTTTGAAGCCTCGTCCGAAATAGGTACCACCGAATATACCGGTAATAAGTTCAACTACAACAAGGAACTGCTTTCCGGGTATTACAACAATGCCTCTTATATTATGATGTACGACAACATGCATATCCGGGAAGTAAAACCGAACCTATGACATCCAAAGTAATCTATACCGGCGACCTGCGCACCCGTTGCCTGCATCTTGGGTCGGGCAGTGAGTTTATTACCGATGCCCCTCCGGACAATCAGGGCCTGGGCCAGGCTTTTTCACCAACCGATACAGTAGCGACAGCCGTGGCCAGTTGCATGCTCACCGTAATGGGCATCAAGGCCAGGGATCTGGGCGCCGATCTGAGGAATACCACGGCCGAGGTAACCAAATACATGGTTGCCAATCCCCGCCGCATCTCGAAGGTAAAAGTCCGCTTGCTCCTCCCTGCCGGAATTCCCGAAAAAGACAGGAAGATCCTGGAACATACCGGGAGGCACTGCCCCGTTATCCTCAGCCTGAACGATTCCATAGAAAAGGAACTGGATTTCCATTGGGTGTTGTAAAAACCATATTATCCCTGGTCATCCTGGCCTGGGCATGGCCATGCATGGCGCAGGAAGACGATGCTATTCCCTGGGATGCCAACCGGAAACTCAGCTGGTCGGACTTCAGGGCCCAGCCCGCAGAGAACACATGGGCCGCGGCGACCACGGCCAGCGGGATCAGTTACGAATATTCAGCCATGGAAAACGGGGAGGGGTATGAACTTGAATTCAGGGTTGGCGCGTTTTTCTATCCCGATAAATCCTGGTACCAGCCAAAGCTTTGCGATACGGTTGTTTTAAGTCATGAACAGCTGCATTTTAATATTTCGGAGCTCTATGCGAGGAAAATGACCGCAATAATGTCCGCGACCCGCTTCAGCAGGAATGCCAGGGCAGAGGTTAAGGAAATATACCAGCAAATTTTAAAGGAACTGGGTGAATTTCAGTCCAGATACGATCAGGAGACCAATTTTTCCCGGGACAAGGAAATGCAGCTGCTTTGGAACAGGAAGATTGATATGGCCTTAAATGGGAAAATCAATTTTTCTGATCTCTAAGGAGCAATATAATTAGAGGGGTAGTAGAAATTAGTACCTTGAGTCCTTTAATTAGATCATGAAAATCCTTGGGAAGGGGGCTTACTTTGGAAGTGAAAAATCTGTCTGGATGCAGTCCGGGGTGATATTGTCTGAATACAATTACCACGTCCCTAAAACCGACTGGCATTACCATGAGAATCCTTATTTTATGTACATCCTGGAAGGGAACCTTATGGACATTAATAAGGTGGAACGGGTACACTGCCCCCGGGGCAGTCTTCTTTTTCACAATTGGCAGGAACCGCATTTCAATTCCAAAGAATCTGCAACGGCAAGAGGATTCCATATTGAATTTGATCGGACATGGTACAATGAAAAGGAACTTACCGTTGCCTTATGGGAAGGAAGTAAGCAATTAACCGACCCCCGGCTCCATCAGATTGTCGCGCATATATATTACGAATTTAAATGCCAGGATCGTTTTTCAACTATCTCACTGGAAACCCTTGTGCAACAGCTATGTTTGGAAGTTGAGGCCAAAGAACTCCAAGACATCCGCAAGGAGCCACCTTGGGTAGCACAATTAAAACAGCTTATCAGAGAGGATGAGGTAGCGTTCTCCCTGAAAGCACTTTCAAATCAACTCGGGATCCATCCCGTTCACTTATCACGGGCACTGCCCAAATATCTGAAAACGAGTTTAGGCGATTATATCCGTCGCGAAAAAATAAGGAAATCCCTCGCATTGCTTGGAAATCAGGATTATTCACTCTCCGAGGTCGCTTATCAATGTGGTTTCGCCGACCAGAGTCATTTCATCCGTATTTTTAAAATGTACTTCCAGGCCACTCCTGGTAATTATCGGAAGCGTTATTTAAGGTGAACGAGGATGTTAATTTCATTCTATTTTAATTGCAGGGCAGTCTGTAGTTTTGGTCTGTAAATCCTAAATTATCTGAGATGCGCACCTATATTTTAGCAGGTCTTCTCTTGAATATCCCCATTATACTGGCAGGGCAAATCGATTTTTCGGAAAAACACCGTATTGAAGTTCCTGTTCTGAATGTTATGGACCAGGAGGTTCAAAAGGGAAATTTTGAGCGAATTACCAGTATTCTGATAGCCAGAAACGGGAAGCTGGTATATGAAAAATATTATAACGGGGAGGATAGCCTCAGGATGCACAATACCCGTTCTGCCACCAAATCACTGGCTACCCTGCTAACAGGGATCGCTATAAAGCAGGGATACATACAGTCTGAAAAGGATTCTATATTTAAATATATCCGTTTGTCCGGAACCTTAAAGAATCCTGATCCACGTAAATTGGAAATAACCATTGAGGATTTGCTTACAATGAGTTCCCTTCTTGAATGCGACGATAGCAATCCTTTTTCAAGGGGAAATGAAGAGCGAATGTATCTTATAGAAGATTGGCTTCAGTTTTTTGTTGACCTTCCGATACGGGCCTTTACATTTGGTCCTGCGCCGGTTGAATTGCCCTATGGGCGATCGATGAGTTACTGCTCTGCTGGTGCCGCAGCCCTGGCTGAAGTGATCCAGGGCGCTATTCATGGCCCCCTTGACCAATTTGCCATCGAATACCTATTAAAACCACTTGACATCCGGGATTATCAACTGCACTATACCCCTAAAGGAATTCTTAACACGGCAGGTGGCAGCGAATACCGCAGCCGGGATTTTCTGAAAATGATTCAATTATTGCTACAACAAGGCAGGTGGCATGACCGGCAGCTCTTATCGCCGGAATGGATATCCAAAGCTACGACCCCAAAAGTAAATGCGCGGCCGGGAACGGACTACGGATATCTCCTTTGGCTAAAGCAATACGGGAATAAACGGAAGTATGACACTTATGCAATGGCAGGTAACGGTGGCCAGAAAATACTTGCAATTCCCGAACTCATGGCATGCGTAGTGATAACAACCACAAACTATGGCAACGGGAATGCTCATGATTATACCGACCAACTGATGGACAATTATATTGTTCCGGCGCTGGAGGAATAACCTGTTAATTCAATACCTGTTAATTCAATACCTGTTAATTCAATACCTGTTAATTCAATATCCTGATTTATCACACATCACAAATCGTTACCCCCTGCTTTAAAGCGGCGATCTTATCTTCCCAGGAAGGGATGAATTCCTGGGCTACATGGCCTTTGTAGCCTGTTTCGAGGATGGCCCGCATAATGGCGGGATAAAAGAGTTCCTGGGTTTCATCAATCTCGTGCCTGCCGGGGTTGCCGCCTGTATGGTAATGCCCGAAATAAGGGTGGTGTTCTTTGATGGTCCGGATGATATCCCCCTCCATAATCTGCATATGATAGATATCGTAAAGGAGCTTGAAGTTTTCAGATCCGAGTTTCTGGCACAGATCTACTCCCCATTCGGCATGGTCGCACATGTAATCCGCATGGTCTACCTTGGAATTTAGGAGTTCCATCTGTAGCACCACCCCGTGCTTCTCGGCCAGGGGCATCACTTCTTTCAGGCCATCCGCACAATTTTTAAGACCCACGCTATCGGCCATTCCCTTGCGGTTCCCGCTGAAACAGATCAGGTTGGTGTAGCCTGCTTCGGCCACTTTTGGGATCATTTCCGAAAAGCTTTTGATAAGGGTGTCGTGTAATTTGGGGTCATTCCAGCCATCGGATATGGTGTTGGCCGTTCCCCAGCACATGGAGGCATGGATGTTGTATTTTTTCATCAGGGGCCAGTCGTCCGGGCCAACCAGGTCTATGGCTTTTAGTCCCAGCGTATTCAAATGCTGCAGGAATTCTTCCAGGGGGATGGTATTATAACACCAGTAGCACACACTGTGGTTGATATTGCCTTTGAGTTTTAACCCGGCTGTAGTACGCTGATCTGGCATGGCGTTTACAGCCATCATACCAACAGTGGCTGCTGCCGAGGTTCCGATAAATGTTCTTCGTTTCATTCCGCTTTGAGGTTAGGGATTTTAAATATATGGGATTTAGTTGTAATAGCGGAAAAAAAATCTGCCCGGGGGTGGCTAAATCATGCCATCTGTTGAATGATCAGCCAGCCGGGCCGGGAGCTGCCATATTTTCCATGGTACCATATATGGCCGATATGTTTTATACCCCACCCGCTTGCTGTGTTCCCACGCTTCCTTGTTTATCGGGACCTGGTAAGGTATTTACCGGCTGACGCAGGGCCCATTGGCCTTAAATACCCAGATTTTCCATTTCATATCCCGTGATTTCTTGCAGCAATTCGTATCTTTGAATCCCGTAACTAAGAAAGGCCCGATGCCAGCAACAAAATACATATTCGTTACGGGAGGTGTTACCTCGTCTCTTGGCAAGGGTATCATTGCCGCTTCCCTCGCAAAACTCCTGCAAGCGAGGGGTTACAGGACTACCATCCAAAAACTTGACCCCTATATTAACGTAGACCCGGGAACGCTGAATCCTTATGAACACGGCGAATGTTACGTTACAGACGACGGGGCGGAAACAGACCTCGACCTGGGTCATTATGAACGCTTCCTGAATGTACGTACTTCCCAGGCAAATAACGTAACCACCGGGCGGATCTACCAAAGTGTCATTGAAAAGGAACGCCGAGGCGAATTCCTGGGGAAAACGGTTCAGGTTGTCCCTCATATTACCAATGAAATAAAGGAACGCATACAGATCCTCGGCAACAGCGGGGAGTACGATATCGTGATCACCGAGATCGGGGGTACCGTGGGCGACATAGAATCCTTACCCTATATAGAGGCTGTGCGGCAGCTGATGTGGGAACTGGGAGACAACAATGCCATTGTGGTTCACCTTACCCTTATCCCGTACCTGACTGCTGCCGGGGAACTTAAGACCAAACCCACACAGCATTCCGTAAAAACCCTTATGGAAAGCGGGATCAAGGCCGATATCCTGGTATGCCGTACCGAGCATGAACTTTCAGACGACATTAAACAAAAGCTGGCCCTGTTCTGCAATGTAAAACCCGAGGCGGTTATTCAGTCTATTGACGCATCTACGATCTATGACGTTCCCGTGATGATGCAGGAAGAAGGCCTGGACACCGTTGCCCTGCGGAAACTGGCCCTGCCCGACGACAACCCGCCGGACCTTACCCAATGGAACGAATTCCTGGACCGGCATAAGAACCCCCATCATGAAGTTACCATAGGGCTGGTAGGAAAATACGTGGAACTTCAGGATTCATATAAGTCCATATTGGAGGCTATCACCCATGCCGGGGCCCTCAACGAGGTAAAAGTTAATGTGCGTACCATCCATTCGGAACACATCACCAACGACAACCTGTCGCAATTAATGAAAGGGCTGCAGGGGATTATTGTTGCCCCCGGCTTTGGCGAACGGGGCATAGAAGGGAAGATAAGGGCGGTGCAATACGCAAGGGAAAACGAAGTTCCCTTTCTTGGGATCTGCCTGGGGATGCAAATGGCTGTCATAGAATTTGCCCGCAATGTGCTCGGTCTGGAGGGGGCCAACTCCACTGAGATGGCCGAAAATACCCCGCATCCGGTCATCAGCCTCATGGAAGCCCAGAAATCTGTAACCCGAAAGGGCGGGACCATGCGACTGGGCGCCTGGGATTGTGAGTTGGTTGAAGGTACCCTGGCACATAAAGTATATCATGGGCAAACTGCCATTTCGGAAAGGCACAGGCACCGTTACGAGTTCAATAACGATTATAAGGCTGATTTTGAGAGTGCCGGCCTCATAGCATCAGGGATCAACAGGGAAACAGGCCTGGTTGAGATTATGGAGCTTCCGTCCCATCCCTGGTTCCTTGGAGTTCAGTACCATCCCGAGTATAAAAGTACCGTCGCAAATCCTCATCCCATTTTTGCTGCTTTTGTGAAAGCCGTCCTTCAATATAAAAAAGAACAATCTAACGCCAGGGTTGTTTAAACCGGCTATTTCGGCCTATATTTGCGGACTTAATTCCCTGGCTTCAAATTCGGGCAGGGCCTCAGTGATCAGTACATGGAAGAGAAGAAAATAGATATTAATTCGATTATCGGTTTTTTGCTGATTTTCGGGATTCTCATCTTTTGGTTTTACCAGAACCAGCCCACCCCCGAAGAACTGGAAGCCCAGCAGGCCGAAAAACAAAAAACGGAGGTTCAGGCAACGGAAGTGAAGCCGGATGTGGCGGATCCCGGGAAGGTGCAGCAGGCAATAGACCTGCGTGATTCCGCTTCCCTGGAGAACTACAAACGGACCCTTGGTGATTTTGCGTTCACAGAGGTAAGTGAGGGAACTACTGTACTGGAGAACGACCTGCTATACCTGGAGATCAGTAACAGAGGCGGACAAATTACCGAAGCCCGGCTGAAGAACTTTGTTACCTATGATTCCGTACCTGTTTACCTGGTACGGGAAGGCAATGCCTCCTTCGGCCTTACTTTTTCCACTACAGACAACAGAGTATTGAATACCGCTGAACTGTATTTTGAACCGTCGCTTTCCAAGAACGGGGAGAACCAGGTACTTTCAATGAAGGCACGTACTGCAACCGATAAATTCCTGGAATACAGGTATGAAATGAAACCCGGTGAATATTTACTCGATTTCACCATCAGGACACAAGGGCTTAACGGGGTGATCAGCCAGGCGCAACCGGTTTCGCTACGCTGGTGGCTCAAAGGTATCCGCCATAATAAGAGCATCGAATACGGGAACCGGTATACCCGCCTTACATACAAGTATGAAGATGGCAAGATCAGTAAATTGTCCGAAGGCAGTGATGATGAAGAAACGGAAACAGACGTAGAATGGATATCCTACCGCCAGCATTTCTTTAGTTCCATCCTGGCAACCGACAAGCCATTCGAAACGGCGGAACTACGCTCCGTTAACCTTGTGGAGGAAGAAACCCACACCCAGCAATTTACCAAGGAATATACTGCGGAGGCTCCGCTCGAACTGGAAGGTGGAGAACTGTCTTATGCCATGAACCTGTACTATGGGCCAACAGACATAGCGGTACTCGACCAGTACAAGGAGCTCGGCCTGGCCGATTCCATCCCGTACGGCTGGGGAATTTTCGGATGGATCAACCGTTATATCTTTACCCCCTTCTACGGCTTTCTCAGTTCGTTCATCCCCTTTGGGATGGCCATTGTGGTAATGACCATCCTGGTCCGCCTGGCAATGTCGCCGGTTACCTACAAATCCTACCTGTCTCAGGCAAAAATGAAGGTCCTGAAGCCCGAGATAACGGAACTCAACGAGAAATTTAAGGACAATGCCATGAAGAAGCAGCAGGAAACCATGAAGCTTTACAATAAGGCAGGGGTGAGCCCTATGAGCGGCTGTATCCCGGCTTTGTTGCAACTTCCTATTTTCTATGCGTTGTTTATGTTCTTCCCTACTTCCTTCGCGCTGCGACAGAAGTCGTTTCTTTGGGCAGACGACCTTTCATCCTATGATACCATTGCACAATTGCCCTTCTCCATACCTTTTTATGGTGACCATGTGAGCCTGTTTCCAATATTGGCCTCGGTGGCAATTTTCTTTTATATGATGATGACCACCGGGCAAAGTATGCAAACCCAACCGGGGATGCCCAATATGAAGGTCATCATGTATATTTCACCCTTGCTCATGTTGTTTTTCTTTAACAACTATGCCAGTGGGCTGAGCCTTTATTATTTCGTATCCAACCTGATTACTATCTTCATAATGTTGGCTATCAAGCATTTTATTCTCGACGAGGAAAAGATACATGCCCAGATCCAGGAGAATAAGAAGAAACCCCGGAAAGAGAACCGTTTCCAGAAGAAAATGCGCGAAATGATGGAACAGGCCGAACAACAAAAGAAGACCGGTAAACGGTAAAATACCACCTGGTTGTTACCATAAAATAAAAAGCTCCCGTCACGGGAGCTTTTTTGGATAAGTGGGTTAGGTTTGATAAGATTTGGGATGTCAAAAATGGCTAATTCCAACCCCATTTAAAAACAATAGTTGTATAGCTTGAAATTTTGTATGTTAATTACATCGATTGTGATGTCTGCCTCCGCACGGCTTATAAATAACAACTCCCCTGCATGGGCAGGGGAGCATCAGTTAACGGCAATCAACTAACCAACCAAACAACATTTTTTATGCCGCTAGGGAAGCAGGTCCAGCACTTCCTGCGGCAGTAATACCTTGTCGATTACGTGTACCACACCGTTACTTGCCTCCACATCGGCTATAACTACAGTGGCGTTGGTATCCGTGGCATCGTCAATCCGTACCGTATCCATATCCAGCACAACCCCAAGGTTTTCACCCTGAAGGCTGGCTATCGCCTGCCCATCGGTCAGGTCGCCGGAGAAGGCTGCAATATCCGGAACCACATGGTAGGTAAGGACCTTTACCAGCAGGTCTTTTTCGGCCTCCGTATCAAAATCTGCCAGGCTGTTATAACTGTCACCCAGGGCATCCAACAGGGTTGCAAAGGCTTCGTTGGTAGGGGCAAATACGGTAAAGGGCCCTTCTCCGGAAAGCGCTTCGACCAGGCCGGCGTCCGCCTGTTGCAGTGCGCCAACCAGCAGGCTGAGGTCATCGGTTTCCACCGCGATCTCCACGATGGTCTTAAGATTCAGGCTGGCCGCAAAATCTATGGCCGATTGTGGCAAAAGCACCTTATCTATGGTATGTGCCACGCCATTGGAAGCCAGGATGTCGGTTGCGGTTATATTCGCATCCGTTTCAGAGGCATCTCCTATTACAAAGCTGTCGCCGGAAGCTATCACTTCAATACTGTTGTCTGCCAGGGCCGTACCAACACTTCCCGGGGCCAGGTCCTGAGCCAGGACTTCGGAGGGGATCACATGGTACAACAGCACGTCTGTTAGCAGTTGGATCTCCGCATCCGTATCAAAATCGTCAAGGCTGTTATAATCGTCGCCCAGGAGGTCGAGCAGGGCAATGAAGGCATCGTCGGTGGGTGCGAGCACGGTGAAAGGGCCTTCGCCGCTCAGGGTTGTAGCCAACCCGGCCTTGATCACCGCAGCCTCCAGGATGGAGAGCGATTCTGTAGCCACTACCAGGTCCACCAGGGTACTTTCTTCTGACCCCGCATCATTGATGGCATCCAGAACGGCCTGGGGCACAAGGACCTTATCCACTATGTGTACGATACCGTTGGAGGTTTCCACATCAGCCAGTACAACCCGGGCTGAAGATGTTGTAGCATCGTTAATGAAGACGCCTCCGTCAAGGTCTACCGACAGGTTTTCGCCCTGAACGGTGGCCAGAACCTGTCCATCCGTAAGGCCGGTTGAGGGCGCCGCTACGCCTGCGATCACGTGGTAGGTGAGGATGGCCGACAATAGTTGGCGGTCCGCATCGTCATCAAAATCATCAAGGGAGTTGTAATTGTCCAGGCCGGCTAACAGATCGGTAAAGGCCTGGTTGGTGGGGGCAAAAACGGTGAATGGGCCATTGCCGCTTAAGGTACCGACCAAATCGGAACCTTCCCGCTCGTCGGCTTTGGCCAGGGCACTTACCAGGCTGGTGAGTTCATCGGTAACCTGTGCGGTTTCCACGATATTGCTGGGGGTTGTTTCATCTGCAGGCGCATTGTCATCGGAACTGCAGGAAACCGCCATCATGCATACCGGTAATAAAACTAAAAGGAAATTGAGGCTGGGTATTCTTTTCATTATCTTCTATTTTAGGTTTAATAAAAAGGGTTAATAATTAAACAATATTAATTTAAGTCAATGGTCCCGATAAAATATCAATATCAGTTTAATGGATATAAGATTGATTGTATGGGACACACCATAAGATATGGCTAAATGCAATTAGTTGCTTTTGTTTAATTAAAATTATAATAAGTTTAACAAAATAGAATATAATTTACCGGAGATAACCATAAAATCGGGCAAAAAAAAACTGCCCTCAGGGCAGTTTTTAAAAAATTTAAAAAAAGCATCAGTTGGTGGTGTCGGGCAACATGACTTTATTTACGGCATGTAAAACCCCGTTAACGGCTATGATATCGCCTACTGCCACGGTAATATCCGCATTGCCGGAACCGTCGGTAATATCAATTTCTCCATCGGAGGTGGAGAAGGTAAGCAGGTCACCTTCGAGCGAGGTGGCTGTTTCGTTATCGCTTATATCGGCTGAAACGACGGCCCCGTTTATCAGGTGGTGCTCCAGGACAGAGGTCAGCAGCGCTTCATCGATGTCGTCAACAGTAGTCCAGGCCGCGTTGCTGTCGAGCAATTCTTCAAATGCCGAATCCGGCGGTGCAAACAGGGTATAATTTGCCGTTCCGGACAGGGTAGTCATAAAATTGGTCCCCGGGGTTGCTGTGGTCAGCGCAAGGGTAAGTTGCTCAAAGGCATCATTAGCCTGTACGAAGGTAGCGAGGGTGGGGAAATCGAGAACGGCATCCACAACATGGATCAGCCCATTGGTAGCCGGAACATCGGCCTCTTCAACCTCAGAAGTGCCATTCAAAATAATGGTCGAACCGGTTGCATCAAAGTATAACGCGAGGTTGGTGTCTGCTACAGGCCCGTCTGCCAGGGTCTCGGTATAATTTTTGCCTACGGCCCTGAGGATACTTTCATCCACCCGCGCCCCGATTACGTGGTTCAGCAATAATTGTTGTAGAACCGGAACCGGAACGTCATCTAAATTCGCAAACCCGGCATTTGCAAGAAATATGGTGAAGGCCGCATTGGTAGGTGCAAGCAGCGTCATGGAACCTGAGGCCTGAAGGCTTGATTCCAGGTCTGCCCGCTCCAGTGCTGCCTGCAGCATACTCAGGTCGGGGCTGTTGGCAACTATTTCGGCTATGGTATTGGTTGCCGGGTCTACCCCGCCGTCATCGGTACTGCAGGAAACCAGACCGATGAAGGTAAACATCAGCAACAAAATGTTTTGAACTTTATTAATTTTACTCATAATAAATAGGTTTAATTGTTTGCATAAAGGTGCAATAAATTTAAATGGTTGCCTTTGAAGCCAAAATATTTTAAGACAGTTTTAATAACCTGTTCCGACTACAGGGGCGCAACCCCAATTTATGAAGAGGGCCAGGGCAGTGCCTAATTTTGTATTTTTGCATTTGAAGACAGATCATGAAAAAAGTAATAGTCGGACTTTCCGGGGGCGTTGATTCGAGCGTGGCCGCTTTACTCCTGAAAGAACAGGGGTACGAGGTTATCGGCCTGTTTATGAAGAACTGGCACGATGATTCCGTGACGATATCGCGGGAATGTCCCTGGCTGGAAGACAGCAATGATGCCCTGATTGTTGCCGAAAAGCTCGGGATCCCTTTTCAGACAATAGATCTTAGCGCAATATATAAGGAACGGATAGTAGACTATATGTTCCGGGAATACGAAAGGGGCCGCACCCCCAATCCGGATGTGCTTTGTAACCGCGAAATAAAATTCGATGTTTTCCTGAAAATTGCGCTTCAACTGGGAGCCGACTTTGTGGCAACCGGGCATTACTGCCGGAAGGAATCGTTCCAAACCCCCGGTGGGCAAACCGTGCACCGCCTTTTGGCAGGGAAGGACCCCAATAAGGACCAATCCTATTTTCTCTGCCAGCTTTCCCAGGAGCAACTTGCCAGGACCTTATTCCCGGTCGGGGAACTCACCAAGCCCAGGGTGCGGGAAATTGCCGCGGCCCATGGTTTGATCACTGCCGATAAAAGGGATTCCCAGGGACTTTGTTTTATCGGGAAGGTACGGTTGCCCGATTTCCTGCAGCAACAGCTGAAACCAAGGAAAGGGGTCATAGTGGAAGTGCCTTCCACAGCTCCCAAATACTCTAGGGACCACCCTGAATTCACCAGCAAGGAGGAGGAGCTCTCCTTTTACTCGCAAAAACCCCGGTATAACCCTGGCGATGGCAAAGTGGTGGGCGAACATACGGGGGCGCATTATTTTACCAAAGGCCAGCGGAAAGGGCTCGATGTTGGCGGTACCAGGGAACCGCTTTTTGTAATTGAAACCGATGTAAGCAGCAATGTCATTTACACCGGGCAGGGGAAGTCGCATCCCGGCCTGTTCCGGCGTACCTTATTCGTTTCCAACGAGGAATTGCACTGGGTACGGCCCGATCTGGCGCTGCAGGTTGATGGCTCTATGAAGGTCAGGGCCAGGATCCGTTACAGGCAGGCATTGCAGGAGGCCACCCTTTACAGGGTCGACAGCGGGATGTATGTGGATTTCGAAGAAATGCAATCGGCCATTACCGAGGGGCAGTTTGTTGCCTGGTATGAAGGTGAGGAACTCCTGGGCTCAGGGGTAATCTCCTGAAACCTTCAAATGTTGGCAGCGAGGTGGTACCCATTGCTGATTCACGATTAGTTGGTTCCCTCCGGCGGATTTCCGCATGGAAGCCGCATCAGATAAATTATGCATAACAGGATCACAGAACTTTTTGGAACAAAGTACCCCCTGGTCCAGGCCGGGATGGTCTGGGCAAGCGGCTGGCGGCTGGCATCTGCGGTGGCCAATGCCGGCGGCCTCGGCCTATTGGGGGCCGGCAGTATGTATCCGGAGGTATTAAGGGAACATATCCTCAAGTGCCAGGCAGCCACAGACAAGCCTTTTGGGGTCAATATCCCCATGCTCTATCCGGAAATAGACGTTTTGATGCACCTTGTTAGCGAGATGGGGGTAAAGGTGGTCTTCACCTCAGCCGGCAACCCCCATACATGGACATCTTTTCTTAAAGACCAGGGGATCACCGTGGTACATGTGGTCAGCAGCCTGAAATTCGCCCTGAAAGCACGGGACGCGGGGGTAGATGCCATTGTGGCTGAAGGTTTTGAGGCAGGGGGACATAATGGAAGGGACGAAAGTACCACCTTTACCCTGATTCCTGTTGTCCGTGAAAAAATTTCAATTCCGTTGATTGCAGCCGGGGGGATAGCCTCGGGCCGGGCAATGCTTGCCGCTATGGTCCTGGGGGCTGACGGGGTACAGCTCGGGAGCCGCTTTGTGGCCAGCGATGAAGCTTCATCACACCCTGCTTTTAAACAGAAAGTGGTGGAGGCCGGAGAGGGTGATACCCAATTGACCTTAAAGGAGCTGGCACCTGTACGCCTGTTAAAGAACAAGTTCTACCGCGATATCGAAATGGCCTATTCACGCGGGGCAGGGGTGGATGAACTTCGCAGGTTGCTGGGCCGGTCACGCGCAAAAAAAGGCATGTTTGAGGGCGACCTGGAGGAGGGGGAGCTCGAGATTGGCCAGGTAGTCGCTACCATCCACGACATTAAACCGGCCGCACAGATCGTAGCCGATGTCATCCGGGAGTTCGAGGAAGCCAAACGCCTGGTATCCAAATTATAATCCATTTAAATAACAGGTGCAGGTGGTTTCCCGGCAGGATTGCAGAGATTTCGAAAAGGGAATAATCCCTTTATTATGCTGCGCTTGCTTACTTTAACTTCAGCCGAAGCACATAACTGTCGGCTGTGATAAACAATTCAGTCTTGTCTCCATTAAAGGCACAGTTTGAAGTGGCTTGCCCGGTATTGATACGTCCAAGTGGCTTACCCGCCGGGGAAAAGACCCAGACCCCACCCGGGCCGGTGGCATAGAGGTTTCCTTTATCGTCGGCTTTCAGCCCATCCGGCAATCCTTTTTGGCCGGAGACCTGGTCTGTGGCATCGAAAAAGACGCGTCCGTTTTCCAGCAGCCCTCCCGCGTTAACCTCAAAAACCTTCCAGATCGCATTTTCAGGATCTGAATTGGCTATATAAATGCGCGACTCATCGGGGGAAAAGGCAATCCCATTAGGACGGGAGAATTCATTGGTAAGCAGGGTGAGCTGCCCGTTGGCCGAAAGGCGGTATACCCCCTGAAAAGTAAGTTCCTTACCAGGGTCGTCCATTAAACCCGGAAGGCCATAGGGGGGATCCGTAAAGTACAGATCACCATTGCTCATAAAAACGGCATCATTGGGGCTATTAAACCGCTTACCTTCATAAGATGCGGCCAGGGCTTCGAATTCCGGGGCGGGGTCAGGCAATGGCCGGGTCATTCTAGCTACCCGCCGTTCCCCGTGCTGGCAGAGGACAAGGGCCCCGTTTTCATCGAGCAGGAGCCCGTTCGCCCCCGGTTCCCCACCACTGAAGTTTTCGCCAAGGAAACCCGAAGGTTGCAGATAAAGCGAAACGCCGGCCCCGGGTTTCCAGCTGTAAACGGCGTTCCTTGGGATATCGGTATACAATAACATGCCTTCGGCCTCTACCCAGAGCGGCCCTTCCGTCCATTCATGGCCTTCCGCCAGGATTTCAAGCCCGGCATCCTTTGGCACTAACTCCCAGAAACCTTCGTCATAAGCTTCCAACTGCCCTTCTTTCAATATGGGAAAGACGGCTGCCTGGCCTTTTTCCCCCGCGGAGGGTTCAGATTTTTTTTCACCCTTGCACTGCAGCATCGGGAAGGTCAGGATCAGGAGGGCGGCTGCCCTTAAAGAAACAATCATATGGTACCGGTTATGTTGGACAGCTAAAAATAGGGTTTCTTGGTCAATTCCAATGGAATTTGAACAGTATATCAAAACCATAGGGTAATGTGATCAATAGTATCTCCCTGATACCAGGTTTATAACACAGACCGTTCAATGCTGATATCGGCCTCTTTCCAGGCAGCGTCAAATTCCTGTTTTACCTGCTGCGCTTCCGCATCTTTTCCCTGGGCATACAGGCTTTGGTACAGTCCTATCAGCGACCAGCCGTTCTGCCTCAGGTCTTCCAGGTCTTTCCTGTATACCGATTCCGCTTCGGTATATCTGCCTGCATCGAGCAGGAGTGCCCCCAGGTTGTGCCTTGGCGGGATATGCCAGGCCGATGGTTCATTGTATACAAGCTGGTCTGCCAATTCAACCGCCTGTTCCAGATGGCGTATCCCTTCCTCCAGTTTCCCTTCGGCCGCAGCGATTTCGCCTGCCAATACTTCATAGGCAACCGCGGCAATTTTCCGGGAGGTATTATTGGCGATCTGGATCTCCAGTTCGGGGTTTTCCTTCAGGCCGGCAAGTGCCTCTAACTCTTCTTTGGCGTCTGCCAGGTTATCCTTTCTTACAAAGGCCAGGCCGCGGGCATAGTGCCTGATGAGGTTCAGGTGCTTATAGTCCTCCCCCTGATAGGGGATCGTAAGAATTTCATTCCATTTTCCAAAACGGGTATAGGCCAGCAAAGGGACCGAGGCAAAATCCTGGAGGAAAGGCAGGTTTGCCATTTCGCCCACGGGAACTTTTTCTGCCGTTTTCTTGGCAGCGTCAATTGCAAGGTCGCTCAGCCCGAGAAGGCTTGCGGCCGACCAAAGGAAATGTACGTTATGGGGGTAGTAAGCCAGGGGATACAATCCCTGCGCATAACATTGGGAGATATAGTCCTCATCGGCAAGGATGGCTTGCTGATTGGCTTTTACGGCATCCTGGTACCGGCCAACCCTGATATAGATGTGGCTCGGCATATGAACCAGGTGGCCCGCTGCCGGCATCAGGGCCCCCAGTTTATCGGCACTGGGTACCGCGAGGTCAGGCTGGGGGAGTTCCACCATATGGATATAGTAATGGTGCGCCCCCGGATGGTCCGGATTTATCTGCATGGCTTTTTCCAGGGCCAGCTTTGCCGCCGGGGTGTTGGGGGCGGGGTTCCCCTGGTTATCCCAATAGTTCCAGGGCATGGTGTTCATCGCGGCTGCAGCGTAAAGCGTTTGTATATCGGCGTCTTCTGGAAATTTTGCTGCCACTTCTGCCATGGCGTTCATATAGGCAGTATTCAGGCTGGCTAAATCTGCCGTGGTATCAGCGCTGTAGCGCGTATTCAGGGCTTCAATAAGGGCCCGCTCCCTGGGGCTCACGGCAGACAGCCGTTCCAACGCCTTTTGTGTGGCTTCATAAGCCTTTAGTTTTCGCTGCGTATCGGGCATGGGGTCATTAATATTTGGCCCCAGCGTATAGGCCTGCCCCCAGTAGCTCATGGCCGAAGAAGGATCCAGCCTGGCGGCTTCCATAAAAGAGCGGTGCGCCTCGGCATGGTTGAAGGCATAGGTAAGCCGGATTCCCTGGTCGAAAAAAGCCTGGGCTTCCTTGTTTTCGGTGCTGATGCCAAAGTGAAGCTGCCCCAGGTTATCAAAAAGTGGCGCTATCTGTCTGGTAGTATCCACATCGGATAAGAGGAATTTTGCAACGGTGCACTTAATGGAACCGAGGGAAGCCTGTTGGGATGCAAGCTTGGCCTGTTCGGTAGAAGACGGGCTGAGGTACCAGACCACTATCAGCAGTAAAATGGCCGTGGATAATAGGGTAATTTTGGTTTTCATGACATGGGTGTTTATGATTAGGTTTAAAATTGTATCGTTTAGGCAAAACATTGGCCGGGCTAGCCGGGATATTTTGCAAGAAATTCCCGCGCCATGGCCAGTTCTGTCCGGCTGCTTCCCGGGGAAGAATTTCTTATCAGCCTGTTATAATAGTCATAAGCTTTGCTATCCATACCACATTTGCTGGCGGCCAGGCCTGCCCCGAACAGGCCATTGAACCTGTTGGGGTGAATTTTCATATCGGCTTCATAGGCTGCAAGGGCATCCCGAGGTTGGTTAATTTCAAGGAACATATCGCCCAGTAATTCCCCCGCCGGCAGGACTTCGCCCGGGGTCACCGGATGCTTGGTGGTCCCCGCCTCCATTTTGGCTGCCAGTTGCATACGTTTAATGGCTTCAGCTTTCTCACCCCGGGCCAGTGCCATCCAGGCTTCCAGCGTCGTTATTTGGATTTTTACCTGCAGGGCAGCATACATGTCGCCTTTCTCTGTGAGCTGGCTATGAATAGTATTGAGGGTTAAAATCCCTTCAGCTGCCCGATCCGGGTTACCACTGCGTATGAAACCAAGGCTTTTGGCCGAGTGCAGGATGGCTTTTTGCCAGGGATACGACTCCCACGGGATTTGATCAGCCAATGGCAAGGCAAGGGCAGCGGCAGCCTCCCAATCCCTGTTCTCAAGGGCCAGGCGGGAGGGGATAGCAGCTGCCGTGTAGGCGACTTTAAAATTGACCGGGAATATTTTTTTAAATGATTGCATGTAGCGGTACTGCCCATGGGCATTTTCCGTGTCGCCGAGCTGCAGATATGCGTACACCAGATAATCCATCCCATGGAATTCTTCGTCCCAATGTGTGTCTGTATCAATACTTTCCGCATAACACCTGGCAGATGCTGTCGAATTAAGGTTAGATTGTATGGATTCTTGCCAGAGGCCAAGCCGGATAAAAATATGTGATGGCATGTGCTGTGCATGCGCGGAGGAAGGTGCGATCTGAGCATACCTCCTCGCCGTGGGTAAAGCAAGTGCAGCCAGTTCGGGATAGTCGTAATTATGGATGATATAGTGGGCAATGCCAGGATGGTCGGGTTGTTCCGGGAACAGGCTTTCAAGTAATGCCCCCGCTTTTCTTTGCTTCGAATAGGACTTGTCTGAAGGATCTGCAGCTGCATTCAATGCAAGGGCATAAAAAATAGCAGCCTCCTTATCCTCAGGGTATTTATTGTAAAGCCCCGCCATTTTAACTTCGAAGCGGCCTGTCCGGGTAGCATGATCCGTACGTTCCCAATCGGTATAAAATGCCCTGATGGCATCGAGGTAATCGCCCACCTGTTCAGAAGGGTTTAAATCCCTTGCAATTTCAAGGATTCGGGAACCCTTTTCCAGTTCTTCTTTTCCCGGCGGTGCCCAAAGAGGGTGAAAATTGCACATGGCAATGCCCCAATAAGCCATGGCACAATCGGGATTAATATCTATTACTTTTGCGAAAGCCTTTTCCGCTTCGGTGTATTCGAAGGAATGGAGAAGGGCCATCGCCAGGCCAAAGGTTTCACTGGTTTCGTCACCACATCTAAGGCTGTTGTTCACCTGCCCGAATTCTCCGGAACCGCATAACAGGAGTTCCCCCCTTGTTACATTTACCGATGCCAGGGGGTCACCTTTGGGCTTCCTGCCGTTTTTACAGCCCGATATGGAAAATGCAAGGCATAACAGCAGCAAAAAATAATGTGGTGGGCACTTTTGCATGGCCAGGAGGATTAAGCTATGGGGAACTCCTGTAGTTGCCAGGTAAATTTTTGAATACCTGGGAATATACAGCCACTTAAATATAGTGATTTAATATAATTAAATGGCTGTAATCCATTAATATTTAAAGAGTTGCCCTTATTGCCCGGCCCCTCCTTTTAAACTCGCGAGGTAATGGATAAGGTCGCGCAGTTCACGCCTGGATATCATTCGGCCCATAGCCGGCATGGCAGACATGGCGTTTTCGCGTTTGGCGATCCTGGATACCGGAATTTCCATGGGTTCGGCCTCGGCGGTACCCAGCAGGAGGTATTCCGGCGTTTCCTCTTTCAGGAGGCCTGTTACTACTTGCCCGTCTTTCAGGGTAAGCGTTACATTCCCATATCCGGGGGCAATCCGGGCACTTGGTTCAATCAGGGATTCCAGGATCTGCTCCCTGCTAAGGAGGCTCCCGATGTTATCCATGGGAGGGCCTACCTTGCCACCTGCCCCGTCTACGGCATGGCAACGCACACATTGGGCCGTCGGGTTGCTATTGAAGACCGCACGGCCCTGCCACCAACGTCCGCCATACAGGGTTTCCTGGTAGGAATCGGCCGTATAGCCCCCGCTCCTTAATTCTTCCAACCGGCCGATCAGCCTTTCAGATTCGGTGGCCTCCGCGGCTTCTATGAGGTCTAAAATAACATCAGGCTGCAGTTGTCCCCGGCTTGCTTTTGTTATTAGGCCTGAAAGCACCTCTTCGCTTTTATCAAGGGGCATTTCCCCAAGTACGGTCAGCATGGTTTGTTGCTCCCCTACGGAACCCCGGCTAAAGATGGGGTCGACCACCCTGGGCAGATCCGCCTTATCGATCTCCAGTTTACTCACAAGGCTTACGGCTGTCGACCGTACATCGGCGTGGCTGTCGCGCATGCCTTGTTCGATCACCTGACCAATCTCGGCATAACCAAGGTTGCCCAGGGCCTGGAGCATAGCTGCCCTCACCTCCGGGGAGTCGTGTTGGCTGAACAGCGCGTGCATTTCCTTATTGTAGGATTCAATCCCCAGTAATCCCAGGGTTTTGGCTAATCCTGAAAGTATTTCCGGGTCCCTGTCTGTGAGGAGTACGGGAATATGCTCTTCAATGCTTTGGATGACGGGCTGCACATCCCTGCTTAATTCACCACGGTAACGGCCGTCAACCCGGTCGAGTACCGAGGGGGAAGCCCAGGTACCCAGGGCTGCCAGGGCCTCACCCCTCAATACTGGCGGGTTTTCGGCTTGCCTGGCAAAATTTATCAGTAAATCCAGTTCCTTTTCACTTCCAACCCTCAGGGCGGCATTGATCGCTCTTCTGATAAGTGCTTCGGAGCCAAAACGCTCTTCCCCTAAAGTAGCCGCCAGATCCGGGAGGGCCGCTTCAATAGACCAATCGTCATTGATGGCGCGGGCTGCTTCAGTGACAATATATTCGTCCTGATCCTTTAAAAATTCGGCTACCCTTGCATCCTGCAGCCTGCGCAGAACCAGCACGGCAGCGATCCTCAAACTCCTGTCGGGGTTTCCAGCAAGGGCCGCCATGGCGTCCCCGGCGCCTATCCTGGAGAGCGCCAGTACCGCGGCATGTCTTATATACAGGTCCTTGTCCCGGTTTTGAGCGAGCAGTTCCACCAGGGGCTCAACGGCAGGCTCATAGGCGATCCTCCCCAATGCCTGGGCTGCAAAAAACTGTACCCTAGGATGTTGGTGCTTCAACAGAGTCAACAATTCTGCCGCGGCTTCCTGGTAACGCAGATCACCCAGCACTTTGGCAGCCTGGGCAATGATCTCCGGGTCCCCGTCATGTAACATTTCCATTAGCGGTGCGGCTTTATCGGGATCATCCGAACCCATCTGCCCGATAGCCCAAATGGCATGGATCCTGGCCCACTGGTTTTGCTCTTCCTTTAAAACATCCTTCAGGGCACGATAGCCCCAGAAGGTACTTTCGGCCAGCTGGAACTGTGCTTTTTGCCGGATTCGTTTGTCGGGATACCGGAGCAACCCGATCAACTCATCCGTAGACATATCGGAATAATCAAGGGTCATCAGCCGCTGCGTCTCCTCCCGTTCTTGCCTGAGGTTATCTTTCCCGGGATCCACATCTATTTTCCAGATCCTTCCTGCATTCTTGGCACCCCAGCCATTGATCCAATCGGCCATGTAAAGCGCGCCGTCCGGTCCGAACCTCAGGCCTGTCGGGAGGATACCCGAGAGCAGGTCCGTTTCCTCACCCAGGCGAAAAGAAGCGCCTTCAGCCTCAAGGGAGAAGGACCAGATATGCGATAAGCCGGGGTCGCCCACGAACTCTACCAGGAAAAACTTATCCAGCCATTCTTTTCCCAGTGCCGTGCCGGGGTTATATGCCATACCCGTAGGGCCGTTGTGGTAATTGGTGATCGGTGGAATAATATATGCTGCCTGCCCATCCCATCTGGGGATGTACAGTTTTTCATCCATCCAGACATTGTAACCGTTGTTCTTTTCATCGGTATATTTCCCGTATTGCCAGTTGGCCCTCCAGCCGGCATCCGATCCTTCCACGATATGTACCAGCCTTTCGCTTTCGCCCTGATGGTCCCCGTCATTGTCGGAAGAAATAATATTGCCATAGGCATCAAAGACGAATTCATGGGTGTTGCGGAGGCCCCTCGCGAAAACTTCAAAATCACTACCATCCGGATTGGCCCGGACGATGACACCCTGATTCGGATAGTGGTGCTTCTCCCCGTCAACTGTAGTGATACTCGCGCCTATATCCCCAATGCCCCAATAGATCTTGCCATCCGGACCCTGCACG
>Ga0209347_1001920_pt1 | contig 29843 bp, 27 predicted proteins | sample AutmiccommuBRH23_FD_187382 | JGI IMG/M metagenome (GOLD analysis project Ga0209347, IMG submission 187382) | Deep subsurface microbial communities from Mt. Terri, Switzerland - Autotrophic microbial communities BRH/23 (SPAdes) (version 2) | ecosystem: Environmental > Aquatic > Deep subsurface >...
TGCGGGTGTGCGCCTCATCCTACAACACCCAGGGGCCGCCTGCGATCAATCCGGGAGCAGTACGGTCGAGCCGGTGGTGCGGCGTGCCTCCAGGGCACGGTGAGCGGCGCCCGCGTCCGCCAGTGGAAAGGTCTGGTTCACTGCGATCTTCACCGCCCCGCTGCCCACCACCTCGAACAGCGCGCCGGCGCCGGCGACCAGGTCCTCGCGGCTGGCGGCGTAGGTGGCGAGGGTGGGTCGGGTGAGATAAAGCGAGCCCTTTTTGCTCAGGATGCCGATGTCGAAGGGCGGCACCTTGCCCGATGACTGGCCGAAGCTCACCATCAGCCCGCGCGGGCGCAGGCAGTCGAGGGAACGCATGAAGGTGTCCTTGCCTACGGAGTCGTACACCACCGGAACGCCGACACCGCCGGTGATCTCCGCGACCCGCTCCACGAAGTCCTCGCGCGTATACACGATGGGATACTGGCAGCCGTGGGCGCGCGCCAGGGTGCCTTCTCATCGCTGCCGACGGTGCCGATCACAGTGGCGCCCAGGTGCCGCGCCCACTGACAGGCGATCAGGCCCACGCCCCCTGCGGCGGCGTGGATGAGGATGGTGTCGCCCGCCCGCACCGTATGCAGGCGCCGCAGCAGGTATTCGGCCGTCATCCCCTGCAGCATCATCGCAGCGGCCTGGCGGTCTTCGATGGTGTCGGGCAGCTTGACCACCCGCGCTGCAGGCAGGTTGCGCCGCTCGCAATAGGCGCCCAGCGGGCCATTGGCATAGGCGACGCGGTCGCCCACCGCCACCTCGGTGACGCCGTCGCCCACCGATTCCACCACCCCCGCCGCCTCCATGCCGAGGCCGCTGGGGAGATCCCCCACGGGATAGAGGCCGGTGCGGTGATAGACGTCGATGAAGTTCAGCCCCACCGCGGTGTGGCGCACCTGGGCTTCGCCCGGGCCGGGCGCGGGAAGCTCCACGCTCTCCCAGCGCAGCACCGAAGCGTCGCCGTAGTCATGGATGCGGATGGCATGGGTATTCATGGTGGTCCCCTCGCTCTGGATGGTCCCATGCTAGCGGACGGAGGCCGGCGCGAACACCCTGGAAAGGCGCCCGTCGGGCGCTACAGTGAGCCGCGAGCGTATCGCGGCAGCAAGCACCCTCAGGAGGTGAGTCCATGGCCAAGGAGCAAGCAGCCCAGCGCATCGAGGCGTGGCCTGAGGAGTCCCGGGAGGCGGCGCAACTGGTGATCGACCGATACGGCGAGCCCGACGAGGCTACCGACACACAGCTCATCTGGCACCACCCCGGACCTTGGAAGCGCATCGTCGCTACCCGCACTTTCTACGAGCACAACTTCCCGGCGCCCCACGTCGATGCCGTGAAATCGGTCATCGACTACCGCGTGCCCGTGGACCGGTTCACCGCCCTGGCGGAGTTCGACGGCAGCGTGGTGGTGGAGCGCACCGCCGGTGAGGTTTCGGCGCGCTGTCACGACGAAGAGGCCAACTTCCTCGCGCTCAACCTGATGCACGACATCGTCACCGGTGCCCGTGACGTCCAGGACGCCCGCGACTACTACGCCAAGGAGTTTGCCGACTACCGGCGCGGGAAGCCCACCCCCTATATGGACGGGCTGCGCTTCACGCTGCCCGACGGCGGCACCGCCGACCCCGACACCCGCATGCTGTCGGACGAAGATCTGGAGCGGGCGGTACAGGAAGGCAAGCAGCGCCGCTAGGCGCCGCGGCCGGCAGGCCGAATCTCACGGTTCCGCCTCGCGGTGGCGGAAGCGCAGCCCGGCGGTGGCCAACAGGATCTCGCGCAGGAAGAGCAGCAGGGCGGCCACGAAGGCGAGCATGGCGGCAACGAACAGCGACGCCACCGGCGTGGAGATGTCGAAGGACATGAAGGCGCCCAGGAACAGAATGGCGATCACCGTGGAAACCAGCAGCGCCGTGGTGGTGCACAGGCCGATGGCCAGACTGACCACCTGTGCCCGCCGCGAGAGGGTGGCCAGCTCGCGCTGGATGTCGCCCGCGTCCGCGGCATTGGCCGCGGTGCGCCGCTCGAGGCTGCGGGCCCGGTCGACAATGCGCGCCAGCCGGTTTGTCATCACCGCCAGCAGGGCGCCGATGCCGGTGAGCAGGAACACGGGCGCCACCGCCAGTTGGATCACGTGGGCGACGGCGGTGATGGCGGTTTCCTGAGGCATCGACCGGGATTATTCAGGACATTCCGGTCCGGATACAACCAGCCGGTCGCCGACGACGATACCGTGACGGGAAAAAAATCCGGCATTGACCTCCAGGGCCGCCTGGTATTGCACCGTCGCCGGGTAGACCGGACAGCCCGCCGGCTCGGTGCCGCAGGGCTCCATGTGGTGGATGGCGCGGATGTGCCCCTGCGTGTCCAGATAGGCGATGTCCAGGGGGATCCGGGTGCGGTACATCCAGAACCCGCTGTCCGCGGGTCGGGGGCGCCGATAGAGGAACAGCATCCCGGCCTGCGGGGCCAACGTCGCGCGCCCGCTGAGGCCGGCGGCGCGGGAGGTATTGGTGCGCGCCACCTCGACGGTGACCGGTACCGGAGCGCCGTGGGTGCGGATGCACAGGCTCGCCTCATCGGCCGCGATTGCCGTGAGGTCGCCACCGACTGCGACCGGGCCGGCGCACCCGGGCAGTGGCAGGAGCGCGGCGATCACCAGCCGCCCGCGGCGCCGGCCCGGGGGTGGGGGGGCGGTCAAGCCGAGGCGCGCTCCGCCGCGTAACGCTTCATCTGCTGGATCATGGCGAGCAGGCCGTTGGAGCGGGTGGGCGACAGGTTCTCCTGCAGGCCGATCTGGTCGATGAAGCGCAGGTCCGCCGCGGCGATTTCCTGGGGCGGGCGGCCCGACAGCACGCGCACCAGCAGGGCGATGATGCCTTTGGTGATGGCGGCGTCGCTGTCGGCCTGGAAGACGATGGTGCCGTCCCGGGGTTCGGGGCGCACCCACACCCGGCTCTGGCAACCCTTGATCAGGTGGGCGTCGGTCTTGTACGCCGGATCCATGGGCGGCAGCGTCTTGCCCAATTCGATGAGATAGCCGTAGCGGTCCATCCACTCGTCGAAGGACTCGAATTCGGCCACGATGTCATCCTGGACCTCGTCCAGTGTGGGTTCGGCGGCGGTCATCGGAACATCTCCCCGACCTTCAGCAGGCCGTCGTGCAGCCGGTCCACCTCCTCGAGCGTATTGTAGAGGCCGAACGAGGCGCGCACCGTGCCGGTGATGCCGAAGTGCTGCAGCAGCGGCTCGGTGCAGTGGGTGCCGGTACGCACTGCAATGCCGAGCTTGTCCAGGATCATGCCGGTGTCGTAGGGGTGCACGTCTTCCAGCAGAAAGGATACCAGGCTGACCTTTTCCGGGGCGGTGCCGTAGATGGTCAGGCCCGGGATCGCGGACAGGCGCTCGGTGGCATGCTCCAGCAGGCGTTGCTCGTGGGCGGCGATGTCCTCGATGCCGAGGGATTGCAGATAGCGGACCGCCGCCGCCATGCCGATGGCGCCGATGTAGTTGGTGGTGCCCGCCTCGAATTTCAGCGGCAACTCGGCGTACGTGGTCTCCGCGAAGCGCACCGTGCCGACCATGTCCCCGCCCCCCTGATAGGGGGGGAGGCGATCCAGCCACTGCTCCTTGCCGTAGAGCACGCCGATGCCCGTCGGTCCATACATTTTGTGGCCCGAGAAGGTGTAGAAGTCGCAATCCAGATCCTGCACGTCCGCGCCCAGGTGGTGGATGCCCTGGGCGCCGTCCACCAACACCGGGATGCCGCGGCGATGGGCCTGGGCGGCGATTTCCTTCACCGGGTTCACGGTCCCCAGCGTATTGGAGGCGTGGTTCACGGCGACGATCTTCACCTGTTCCGAAAGCAGATCCGGCAGCAGGTCCATGCGCAGCACCCCCCGCTCGTCGAAGGGCAGCACCTTCAGTTGCGCGCCCTTGCGCTGACACAGCAGCTGCCAGGGCACGATATTGGAGTGATGCTCCATCTCCGTGACCAACACCGCGTCGCCCGCCGCCAGGAACGCCTCGCCGAAACTGAACGCCACCAGGTTGATGGCGCCGGTGGTGCCGGAAGTGAATACGATCTCGGACGTGGAGCGTGCATTGACGAAGGCTCGCATCGTCTCGCGCGCCTGCTCATACTTCTCCGTCGACCGTTCGCTCAAATAATGGGCGCCGCGGTGGACATTTGCGTTCAGCCGCCGGTGCATCTCGTCGAGGGCATCCAGTACCTGCACCGGCTTCTGCGCCGTCGCACCGTTGTCGAGGTACGCCAGCGGCTTGCCGTGCACGGTCTGGGCGAGGATGGGAAAATCGGCCCGGACTGTGTCGATATCCAGTGGCATGGAACCCCCAGGCGCCGCGGAAGTCGCCACGACGCGACGACTTAGACGCCTATCGTAGAGGCATTCGCGCGACGATGCACCCGGTGCCTGGATCCGGGCCGCGCCGCACCGTCGGCGGTCGTTCCCCCGGCCCGGGCGGACCTTTCCAGGCACAGGGCATCTCGAGGGTGCTGGGGCGTACTACTGCACGGGCGAGTTTCGCCGCCTTGCAAAGGTACACGCTATCTCTGGATAATGGCGCGGCACATCCGCGGGCAACAACACCGGAATCAACGGCTTCGCGTGCTCGGCACGCGGCTTCCACCACTCGAGGGCAGGCGATGTTATCAGGGGTCATCCAGACTGATCGGAACGGTCCGGAGGCATGCTCCGACGAATTGCTGTCGCAATTGGCGCGTGCGGAACATGGATCTCTCCCAAAGCCTATCCTGAAGACCCCGTGGGTTACGTGCTACGCGCGTAACCAGCCCACCGTAGACCTGTGGGTGTTGACCGATGAGAAGGGTCGCACGATCGTCGTTTGCGGGTTCCTGGCGGTATCCGGCGACGCGCGTCCGGCGCTGCAGCAACAACTCGCGAGGGACGCCGAGTCGTCGCTGTCGGACCTGCCGGGAATCTGGAACGCCCTGATTCACGATCCGCATGAGAAGCGGACCTCCCTTGCCTCGGACCGGCTCGGGGTAGCCTGGCTGTACGTCGCGCGCAGTGGCACGCGGTTGATATTCAGCAGCCGGTTCGATGTCTGTGCGCGGGCTGCTCCAGCGCGCACGTTGAACATGGACGCGTCGTTGGCGACGCTGGAGCTGGGCTATCCGCCCGCGAACCAGACCTGTCTGGAACAGGTGCAGCTGTTGCCGCCCGGTGCCGTCTGCAAGATCGACGAGGCAGGCTACCAGGCGCCCGAGCGCGAGGCGATCAGGTACGGCTCCGAATTCGCCGGCTTGGAGATCGAAGAGAAGATGGAGGCGCTGGATCGTGCATACGACCAGGCGCTCGCCGCCTGGTGCCCCGAGCCCGACAAGCGATATCTGCTTTCTCTTTCCGGCGGCTACGATTCGAGGGCGGTTCTCGGCGCGATGCTACGCAAGAACCGGCGGGTGCACTGCGCCTCCTTTGGGAGAATACGGACGCCCGATTGCGTTAAGGCGCGCCGCCTCGCCGAAAGCCTTGGGCTCGAGCACTCGGTATTCAGAATCCCGGATCCCTCCTGGGACGATCTGAGCCGGACGTTTTCGACCTCAGGGGGGATTGGCGGCACGCCGTTCGTGCAAGGGTGGTCCGAACCGTGGTTGAAGTTCGTGCAGTCCAGGAACGACAACCTGGTGATTGGATTTCTCGGTGGCGTGCTCACCGGCAGTCAGGCGGGCCGGTCCAAGGAACAGGCGTGGCTTGAATATTGGGACCAGTGGAGCTTCGATGGCGGATTCGTCGACTCTCCGCTGATGCGAGAGGAGGCGCGGGCGGAGATTCGCCCGGCCATACATCGGGAGACGATGCGGTTGCCAAACGCGCAGGTCGCGTTCGAATACCAGAACATCCTGCACGTCAACCTCTACACCCGGCAACGGCGTTGCATCGGAATCCAGCCGTATGTCATTGGTCGCTATGTGCGGCCCATCACCTTCCTGTATCACCCTGCGGTGTTGTCGTTCTGGTCCAATGTGGCGTTCGAGGACGTGACGAAGCAATCGCTGTATCTGGCCCACTCCCGAAGCCGTTTTCCGCAAATTTTCGCAGCGCCCGCCAAGCCGCCGTTTTCAAAGAGACTCGCCGGGGCCGCGATCAACGCCTTGGCCGGTCATTCGCCGGCATCGGTCAGGAAGTTCCTCAAGTCGGACTCCTACGACCAGACGGCTCTGTGGTGCAGGTTCCGAGCCCCTGTGACCCGGCTGATAGATCAGCACTGGGATTTCGTGAACAGCGTGTTCTATGGCGATCGCTTGCTGGCGGAGCTGAAGGCGTTTCCGAAATCGCCCCAGTTGACGACCATGCATTTGTCTCGCCTCGTGGGATTGCTCATCCTGCTGGGGGCAGGGCGGGAGGAGCGGCTTGAGGCGGCGAGAACTGCGGGCTGACGAAACGGGCGCTAACCGGTGTGCGGGATTCACTCGGGTTCCCGGGCCTGCGGCTCTGGGATCTGCCCGAACAGCTCTGCGTGGCTTTTTCGAAAGGACTCCATCAGCTCTCGATAGACAGCCGGGTCCGGTTCTGCGGCATGGCATAGACCCTCGTCCGCGGCCGGCACCGCGATGCCGATGTCCTGCATCACGCGGCAGGCGGACGCCCGGTAGCCAAGATAGCGCCCGTAATCCGGGACCACGTGGTCGCGGATCCGGTCCGCTACCGCCAACAGCTCCCGGGGCGTGAGGCCGGTCAGCGCCTGGTCGTCCAGGCGCTCGACCGCGCGGATGGCCCGGCAGGTGGCATGTTCCGGGTCCGCGTTGAACAGGCATAGAGCCCGGATTCGGGTGACGTTGCGTAGGAAACGGGTCCGCTCGCCGTGTTCGGCCAGGTGCATCGCCGCGGCGTAGGCGTCGGCGCCGTTCTCGTTGCAGTACAGCATGTACCGACCCCAGTGCTCCCGGTCCGACATGGGCACCGGCCCCAGATAGTGGGCGTCGATGCAGTGGAACACCTCGTGGTCCACCAGAAAGCGCAGGAAATCGAGACGATCCAGGCGCATTTCCGGGGGGATCTCGGCGAGCAGCTCGGGCGAAAGGCCCAGGAGATGCGCGGTGGAGTGCACATCGTCCTGGGCGACGCCTTGCGGATCCAGGGTGATGACGCACACATGGGTGCGGGTCGCGGCCGACGCCTCGCCGACCCGAAACAGGGCCGAGGAGCTGGCATTGTGGCGCAGCATGAACAGAACCCGATGGACACTTGCGGTCAAGAGATCCTCTCGCAAGTCCGGCGGGTGCTCATAGTCGAGATTGGTGGCGTCATCGCCGCCGAGCAGCTCCTCGAATGCACGCCCGCTCTCCAGCCAGTCCTCGCCCCCGGGGAGTTGCACGAACAGAATGTCGCGGAACGTGCCGTTGTACAGGTCCAGGCGCCGATCCAGGACGGCCTGGCTCGTGGGCGCGTCAGGACGCGCCGCGGGCCCCGCTGCGGTGGCGGCGGCCGCACTGATGGCGAGGACCGCCAGCAACGCCGTCCATCGATTCGGATTCCCGGGCATAGCCTGCTCGCTGGTGAGTTCCCCAAGCATAACGACTCGAATCGGGACGCGGTAGCATCGGCGGCGCGGCGTTTTTGGGCACATTTCCGTCAGGGTGCTCCGCGCGCGTGGGGCGGGTGATGGCGGCCATGTTGACCATGAAGAACATCGACATCCGAACGCTCGAGTGTGCATTTGCCGGCGAGTAGTCGCCTGTAGAAGCTGCGTCCCCTGCTCACAGGCGGCGCTAGCCGGCGTTCGCGCTGTCCTCCGCCCGCTCGGCCTGCTCCATCCGGCGTTGCAATTTCACCGGCGCCTGCGGCCGCATGCGCGCGCGGATGCGCAGGTTCAGCATCTCCACGGACACCGAGAACGCCATGGCGAAATAGACGTAACCCTTGGGAATGTGGAACTGCAGACCCTCGGCAATGAGCGTGACGCCGATCAGAATCAGGAAGCTCAGCGCCAACATCTTGATGGTGGGGTGGCGGTCCACGAATTCGCCGATGGCGCGGGCGGAGAACATCATCACGCCGACGGAGATCACGATGGCGATGATCATCACCATCACGTGGTCCGCCAGCCCCACGGCGGTGATCACCGAGTCCAGGGAGAACACGATATCGATCAGGGCGACCTGGAGCAGCACTGCGCCCATGCCGGCGGCCGTGGCGCCCCTTTCCTCGGCCGGCGGGCCTTCCAGGTTGTTATGAATCTCATGGGTGGCCTTGCCGAGCAGGAACAGACCGCCAAGCAGGAGGATCAGGTCGCGACCGGACACCTCGCGGCCGAAGGCCTCGAACAGCGGCGTCGTGAGACCCATCACCCAGGCGAGCGAGAGCAGCAGCAGGATGCGGGTGCCCATGGCGAGGGACAGGCCAATCAACCGGGCCCGGTTGCGCTGCGCGGGCGGCAGGCGGCCCACCAGGATGGAGATGAAAATGATGTTATCGATGCCGAGTACGATCTCGAGGGCCGTCAAGGTCGCCAGCGCGATCCAGGCCTGGGGGTCTGCAAGCCATTCCACAGTGTGCTCCTCGCCTAATGCCGGGGCGTTTGCCGCAGCGCCCAATCGCGTAGGAGCGGCTTTAGCTGCAATCGTTCCCCGTCCACCAGGGTGCGGCGGCGCGGGGTAGATCGCGGCTGAAGCCGCTCCCACAGGTTCAAGTCAAATTTTCAGTGGATGAAACTGTAGTGCAATCTCCGCCACCTGATGCAGCCGCGCAAAAGAAAAGGCCCGCCGGAGCGGGCCTGCTTCAGGACCTTGGGGAGCGGTGTCCAGTTCCCGATCCCTCATTTGTTGGCGATGTCCTCCAACTGCTTCGCCCGGATCACCTGGCCGTCCAGGCCGGCTTCCTTGAGGGTCTTGCCGTAGGCCACCGACATCAGCGTCGAGTAGTACACCACCGGCATCTTGAACTTGGTGTTGTATTTCTGGTTGATGTGGTTCTGATAGACTTCGACGTTCATCTGGCACACCGGACACGGCGTGACGATCATGTCGGCGCCGCCGTCGTAGGCCGCCTCGATGATGTCCTTGATCAGTGCCTGGGACTTCTCCGGCTCCGAGAACGCCAGGGCCCCGCCGCAGCAGGAGACCTTTTTGTCGTAGTTCTCCACCGGATCCGCTCCCATGGTCTCGACCAGCTTGTCGAGATACTTGGGGTTCTCGAACGACTCGCCGTGAATGCCGAAAGGGCGGTTCGTCTGGCAGCCCACGTAGCCCGCGATCTTTATGCCCTCGAGCGGCTTCTTGACGTGCTCGCCCAGCTCGTCGTAGCCGAAGTCCTCGATCAGCACCTCCACCATGTGGCGGATCTTCTGGTCGCCCTTGACCTTGAGTCCGGCCTCGGCCAACGCCTTGTTGGTCTCCTCCATTAGGGCGTCGTCCTGGTGCAGCCGCTCCTGGGTCTCCTTGGTGGCGAGCCAGCAGGCGGCACAGGTGGCGACGATGTCCTGACCGCCATTGTGCTGCTCCGACAGCGCCATGTTGCGGGCCGACAGCGCCAAACGGGGTAGCTCGCCACCCTCGGCGTAACCGATGGAGGCCGAACAGCAGTTCCAGTCAGGGATCTCGTTCAGCTGAATGTCCAGCTCATCGCACATCGCCTGCACCGACGTCTGATAATTGGACGCCGATGCCGCCTTCTGGGACGAACAGCCTGGATAGAACGAATACTCTTTCTTCGCCATGTCTCTTGCTCCTCAGCCCTGGAACTTCTGGGTCTTCGCCAATTCGATCTCGCGGGCCTTGGCTAGAATCTTCTGCAATCCCGCGGCGTCTTTGCACTTGTGACCGCCGACCAGCTCCATGGGGCTCAGACGCTTGGCCTTGAGCATGCCGAGGCCCACGTCCTGCATCTTCATGGCCGTCTTGACGCCTTCTCCGAAACCGTTCATGAAGTACAGCGACAGACCGAGCTTGAGCTCGTTGACGCGCCCGGTCTTGGCCAGGTTCTTCCAGAACAGCTTCGCGAACTTGCGCGTCGGCTGCTCCTTCGGCGCCAATCCCAGGCGGTCCGCGTAGTGCGCCAGGCCGTGCATGATGTGGGTGATGGGCAGCTCCCGCGGGCAGCGCACGATGCAGTTGTAGCAGGAGGTGCACATCCACATGGAGGAGGACTGCAGCACCTCATCGCGCTTGCCGGCGCGGATCATCATGAAGATCTCCTGGGGCGGATGCTCCCAGTGCGGACCCAGTGGGCAGGAGCCCGAGCAGACGCCGCACTGCATGCACATCTTGACCCAATCGCCTTCCTCTACGTTGGCTTCGACTTCCTTCAGGAAATCGTTGCCGTAACGCTCGGCCATCTGTTGATTGAGATTGCTCATGGTGCAGGCTCCTCAGAACTTGAACGGGCTCATGCCGACCCGCTCGATGGTCGCTGCCATGTCGTTGATCAGCTGCGGTGCACGCTCGATATCGGTGATGGCCACCTCGTAGGTGCCCACCCGGTCCTTCTCCAGACTCAGCTGCTGGAGGGTATCGTCCACCTTGCTCATTCGGTAATGGGCCATCTCGGAGCCCTTGACGAAGTGGCACTGGTAGTTGTCGCCCTTCTGACAGCCCATGAGCACCACACCGTCGTAGCCCGAGTTGAGCGCATCCGTGACCCAGATCGTGTTCAGGGAACCCAGGCAGCGGATGGGGATCACCCGGGCGAAGGCGCTGTACTCGATCCGGTTCATGGCCGCCATGTCCAGGGCGGGGTAGGCGTCATTCTCGCAGGCGAGCACCAGGATGCGCGGCTTCTCGTCGAATTCGTCGGGCATCTCGATGTTCTTGAGCTGCTCGCCGACGGTATCCACCGAGTAGTTGTCGAACGAGATCACGCGCACCGGGCAGGCGCCCATGCAGGTGCCGCAGCGCCGGCAGCGTGACTCGTTGAACACCGGGTAGCGCTTCTCGTCCTCGTCGATGGCGCCGAACGGGCACTCCACGGTGCAACGCTTGCATTGCGTGCAGCCCTCCAGGCGTACCTTCGGGAACGACAGATCGCCGGAGCGTGGATGCGCGGCGCGCCCCAAAGCCGCGTTCTCCGCCGCCTGGATGGCCTTCAGCGCGGCACCCGTGGCGTCCTCCATCGCCTGGGCGATGTCCATGGGCCGGCGCACGGGACCGGCCGTGTAGATGCCGGTGCGGCGGGTCTCGTAGGGGAAGCAGATGAAATGCGAGTCGTTGAAGCCGTGCTTGAGGTGCGGGATGTCCTTACCCTGGCGGTAGTTCAGGTTGAGGATGGAGTCCGCGTTCACGGTGAACTGCCCGGGCTCGTCCTGCGCGACATCGTCGATATCCACACCGCTGTTGGGCACCATGCCCGTGGCCAGCACCACCATGTCGAACTCCTGGTCCACGTCCTCGTTCAGGATCATGTCCTTGAACTTGACCTTCAACGCGCCGCCATTGGCCTGCACCTCCGAGGCGATGCCTTTGGTGAAGATCACGCCCTTCTTCTGGCCCGAACGGTAGAAGTCTTCGCCGCCGGCTCCGGGTGTGCGCAGGTCCGTGTAGAGCACCGTGGTGTCGGTGTTCGGATTGCGGTCGCGGAAGTACATGGCCTGCTTGATCGATGTGCCGCAGCAGTGGCCGGAGCAGTAGGGCAGGTGGCCCTCCTTGTCGGAGCGTTGCCCGGCGCACTGGATGAACAGCACGCTGCCGACCTCTCTGCCGTCTGAGGGCCGCTTGAGGGCACCGTCGCCGGCGTCGCGCACCAGTTGCTCCAGCTCGCTCTGGGTAACCACGTCCGGGGTCTTGCCGTAGGCGAACTCCGGCAGCTGATTGGCGTCGTAGTCGCGAAACCCGGATGCTTGAATCATGGCGCCGAAGTTGGCGGTGCTGGTGGAGCCGGACTCCGTGGACAGGTCCGCAGAGAAACGCCCCGGCGCGCCGGAGGTCTTGGTGATGGTGGTGTTCAGGTGCACCGTGATGTTGGGATCGGCCTCGACCGCCTGGACCAGCTCGGCCACGCCGGTGTCCATGGGCTCTGCGAACGGCCAGCGGTCGGGGATACGCTTGGCGAGCCTGCCGGCGGTGCCGCCGAGTTCGCCCCGCTTCTCGACGATGGTCACTGTGTATCCGGCCTTGGAAGCCTCCCGCGCCGCAGTCATCCCGGAGATACCGCCGCCGACCACCAACAGGTCGAGGTTGCGCTCGACCTTGTCGGTGGCCTGCTCCGGTGTCATGTACTTGAGCTCGTTGACGGCCATGCGCACGTAGTCTTCGGCCATCTCTTGAGTGGTCTCCCGCGCCTCGTCCGTATCGGGCCGCACCCAGATCACGCCTTCGCGGATGTTGCCGCGGGACACGGCGACGCCCGCGAAGCCGAAGGCCTCGGTCTTGGCCCGGCGGGAACAGGCGACGACGGCAATGCGGTTGACATCCTCGCCGTCGATGTCGGCCTGAATCATCTTCACGCCGTCTTCGGAACACAGGAAGTCGTGCTCGCGCACGATGGTCGCCTTTCCTTCGCGTTGGGCGATGGTGGCCATCTGCTGGGTGTTGAGGCGCTCGCCGATGCCGCACCCTTTGCAGATGTAGCAACCGATTACTTTTTCGTCTGCCACTGTGTTACCCCTCCATTCCCGCAACGCGGTTGATCACCTGGATGGCGCGCAGCGCGCTGGCGGTAGCGTTCTGCACCGAGCGGTTCACGTCCAGTGCGTCGGACGAGGCACCGGCGGCGAAGATGGCGCCGTTGGCCGGATCCTGCTCGATGAACCCTTCCTCGTTGATCTGCAGCTCCACCGGGAAGGCGCCCTTCGGTACGCTCGGCTCCATGCCGATAGCCAGCACCACCAGGTCGTGCTCGTTGCTGTAGCGGTGATAGCCCTCGGTGTCCACGCCGTGGAGCACCGGGTTTCCGGTCTCTCTGTTCTCGGTGATGTTGGCCACCTTGGACTTGATGAAGGAGACCTTCTCGTCGGCCTGCACGTTGCGATAGAAGTCGTCCAGGCGATCGATGGCGCGGATGTCGATGTAGTAGATCGACGTCTTGTGCTCGTCGCCGAACTTCTCACGCATGTAGTTGGCGTGCTTGAGGCTCGCCATGCAGCAGATGCGCGAGCAGTGCTTCAGATGGTTGCGGTCGCGGGAGCCGGCGCACTGGATCAGCGCGACGTTTTTCGCTTCTTTGCCATCGGAGGGGCGCAGGATCTTGCCGCCGGTCGGCCCGCGAGGATCGGCCATGCGCTCGAACTCGACGCTCGTGACCACGTTCTTGATGCGTCCGTAGCCGTAGGGCTGGATCCTGGTCGCGTCGTAGGGCTTCCAGCCGGTGGCCCAGATGATGGCGCCGGCGGACAGCTCGATCTCCTGCTCCTGCATGTCCAGATCCACGGCGCCATACTTGCAGGCCTCCTTGGCCTTGGTGGCATCGTCGGTACCGAGGATGCGCGCGTCGACGACATAGCGCTGCGGATAGGCCATGGCGGAGGGCAGATAGGCGCCCTTGCGCGTGCCGAGGCCGTAATTGAATTCGTCGGGGAACTGCGCCACCACGGCCTCGCCGCAGGCACCGCACGCGGTGCAGTTGTCGTTCACGTAGCGGGGGTGGAGCTTCACCTTCACCTTATAAGCGCCGGCCTCGCCGGAGACCTCGCTCACTTCGGCCAATGTATAAATGCGCACGTTCTTGTTGGCCTTGAGGCGGCGTTGGTTGATCTCCTGCCCGCAGGTCGGGTGGCAGAGCTTGGGGAAGTAGCGATAGAGCTGGCTGACGCGGCCGCCCAGGGAGGGATTTTTCTCCAGCAGGACGACCTGCTTGCCGCACTCGGCCGCCTCCAGGGCGGCAGTCATTCCGCTGATGCCGCCACCCACGACCAGAATGGTCTGGTTGGTTGCGATTGCTTCCGACATTGAAGCCTCCATAACGGGATCAAGAAACCCAAAGCGAACACGTCCATGTTATGTGGCGGGCGCAGGTGCCTTCCCGCGGGCACCGCGCCTCCCTTTTTCCGGGTGAAAGGGTTTCGCCCTATTCTGTGGATCCGGGCCCGAGGGCGGGACGTGCGAGGCCTGCATGTACGCGGCCAAGATCCCGCCGAAACGACGAAAAACGGCTCAGATTCAGGGTTTGTTACAGTACCCTGAGCGGCACCCTGGCGCCAGCGGAATGGCTTCGGCCGAGAATTGAAATTTCCGATGCGCAAATAGAAAGTGTGTATGCCAGGTCAGACAGGCGCCGTTGCCGGCGTGCAGCCGAATGGGTAACGTGAGCACCTGCGAACGGCCAAGGAGCCTGAAGTGGAAGCACGCGCACTGAAGCCGGAAGAGTACTTCATCGAGCAGGAGCCCTACTACGAACCCGTGGGCCACGAGATCCAGGTGTTCGAGGCCGCCTACCGCAACGGCCTGCCGGTGCTGCTCAAGGGACCCACGGGATGTGGCAAGACCCGCTTCATGGAGTACATGGCCTGGCGTCTGAAGCGGCCCCTGATCACGGTGTCCTGCCACGATGACTTGACCGCCTCGGACCTGGTGGGCCGATTCCTGGTCAGTGGCGGCGAGACGGTGTGGGTGGACGGGCCGCTCGCCCGGGCGGTGCGCGCCGGTGGCATCTGCTACCTGGACGAGATCGTCGAGGCGCGCAAGGACACCATGGTCGTCATCCACCCATTGGCCGACGACCGTCGGGTGCTGCCTATCGAGAAGCTCGGCGAGCTGCTGCAGGCGCCGGCGGAGTTCTGCATGGCCATCTCCTACAACCCGGGCTACCAGAGCGTGCTCAAGGACTTGAAGCAAAGCACCCGACAGCGTTTCGTGGCCCTGGACTTCGACTACCCGCGCGCGGAGCTGGAGCGGCGGATCGTCATGAACGAATCCGGGGTGGACGAGGCGGTGGCCGCGGGCCTGGTGAAGTTCGCCCAGATGACCCGCAATCTCAAGGGCTCGGGCCTGGACGAAGGCGCGAGCACCCGGCTGCTGGTGCACGCCGGCAAGCTCATGAGTACCGGCGTCGACCCGGTGACTGCCTGCGAAAGTTCCGTGGCTCAGGCGCTGACCGACGATGGCGAGATGTTGACCGCGGTGCGGGAGTTGTCGGCGTCCGTGTTCTGATCCGCTGCCGACTGCGCGCTGCCGGGTAGCGGCCTTGTCCCGGATCCAGCGCCCGCCGCGGTCCCGCGTGTCCTCGGATTTATCGGCGCCACCCGAGCCGTCGGGCGTGGCCCGGCTTCCGCGTTTCCCACGACCACGTGAACTACGAGAGAAGCGCCGCCATTGGTATCGTGCACGCCGAGCTGATTGTGACCACGCCGGTCGACGACTATGAGTTGGTCGATTTCGGCGACGGGCGCCGTCTGGATCGCCTCGGCCCCTATCTGCTGGACCGGCCCGAGCCGCGCGCCGTGGGTCCCCGCGGCCTGGCGCAGTGGCAGCCCGACTGGTCGTATCTGGTCAAGGCCGCCACGGTTGGGTGGGTGCCCCGGGACCCGGCGCTCCCGCGCACCTGGTCGGTGGTCGTGCGCGGGCAGCGCTTCGCCCTGGCGTTGGAGAGCGCCGACATCGGGTTCGACCCGGAACAGCTGCCCTGTTGGCGCTGGTTGTCCCAGCGCACGGACGGCTGCTACCACATCGACGACCTGCGGCTGCTGAACCTGTTCGCAGGCCACGGGGGCGCGAGCGGCATCGCCTACCGGGCGGGCGCCTCGGTCGCCCACGTGGAGGCCAGCGCCGCCGCCCTGGCGCGGTCACAGCACAATCTGGATTCGGCGGAGCTCGAGTGGGTGCACGAAGACGCGCACGCGTACCTGGATCAGGCGCTGCGACTCAACCGCCGTTTTCATCTGTTGCTGGTGCGTCCTTGCGCGCGCCTGAGGGGCCCGCACGGCCGGGCCTGGGACATCAGCTGTGACCTCACCCCGCTGATCACCAAGCTCCCGGGCCTGGCCGGTGCCGACTGTCAGGGCGTGTGGCTTTCTCCCCGGGACAACGAGCGGGGCCAGGAGTGGAATCCGCAAACCTTGGCCGGGCTGCTGCGCGAGGCCTTTCCCGGCCGATCCATCGAGGCTCTGCGTCTGGGGCTCGCCACTCGCGATGGCCGGGTGCTGTCCGTGGGCAGCGCCGCCTGCTGGGCGGAGCAGAGCGACCGCGAGGCCGCCCATCTGCACGAGCCGCTGGATGCGGCGGAACTGGAGGAGCGCCTGGATGTGCCGTTGGACCCGGTGCTGTCGTCGCGGCGCACGGCGGCCGCGCTGGCCCGCGCCCTGGCCGGGTTTGCGCGCCCGCGGCAGGAGTGGGTGCTCGACTGGGTGCAGGTGATGGCCCGTTCCAACGCCGAGCTCGCCTACCAGTTCGCCGCTAACGTGCCCCGGGCCCTGGAGCTGATGGAGCAGGCCGGCGCCGAGGAGTGGCTGCTGGCGGCCATGGATGTCTTCGACACCACCGGGCTGTATGCCGCGATCGCGGTGCTGCAAGGGGTCGACGGTTACGCGGAAAGCGCCCAGGCGAGGCGCACCGGGGTCGCCTTCGAGGATGTGGCCGCGAGCCTCGAGTTGTTCGTCCACGGCCTGAGCGGTCGACGGCTCAAGCTCGAGCCGGGCCGGTGCGCCTGTACCGACACCGAGACCCTGTTCCTGCCGGAACTGCTGAACCGGTTCCCGGAGCGGGAGGAGAACCTGCGCTGTCTTCGGGCGCAAGCGGTGTACCTGTGGGCCCAGACCCGCTTCGGCACGTTCAACGCGGACCTTGGCGCCGCTCTGGGCGCCTTCCCGGACCCGGAGCGCGCACTGGCGCACTTTCAGATCCTGGAACGCCTGCGCCTGCACCGGGTCCTCGCTCGGGAGCTGCCTGGCCTGCACCGCCAGTTTGATGCCCTCCGGCAGGCCTCCGGCGAGCCGATGGTCCCCGCCGGATGGGAATCCCGGGCCGAGCGCCTCGGAGCCGCCGGTGCAACGGCGAGCGACAGTCTGGCGCTGCTCGCGGACGTCTATGAGCAGCCGCCCGCCGCGCCCCTGTGCTATCAGGGCACCATGGATCCGGCGCGGGTCGCGCGGGTGCGGGCTGCGCGCATCGAACGGGAACGCAATCAGTTCCAGGTAATGCTGGCGCGCATGGCCGAAGAGGCCAAGCCCGAGGCGCTGCCGTCTTCGACGCCCGCCTCACCCCAGTTTGCGCTGGCGCCCGGCGAGCGCGCCGACGATTCCGGCGATCTCCAGTTCACGGTCGAGGGCCGGCCGATGGAGCCGCCGGCGGAGGCCCGCGGGCTGATCTCCTCCATCATCCAGGATTTCGGCGACATCCCGCCGGAGTATCTGGTGGCCGCGGGTGGCGGCGGCTACAAGCCCGACCCGCGTGGCCCCGCCGAGGACCGCGCCCGGGACGTGTGGAAGGGCACCTATCACGAAGAGGGCGCCTTTCTCTACAACGAGTGGGACTACAAGCGCCAGCATTATCGCAAGGCCTGGTGCGTGTTGCGCGAGTCCGATGTGAACCCCCGGTCTCTGGAATTCGTCGACCGCGCCTTGCGCCGTCACAGCGGCCTGATCAAGAACATCCGCCGCACGTTCGAGGTGCTGCGCGGCGAGGAAAAGCTGCTGAAGAAACAGGCCCAGGGCGACGACGTGGATATCGACGCACTGGTGGAGGCCTATGGCGACACCCGCTCGGGAATGGAGCTCACCGATCGGCTGTTCACCCACAAGCAAAAGCTGGAGCGCAATATCGCTGTGATGTTCATGGTGGACATGAGCGGCTCGACCAAGGGGTGGATCAACGACGCCGAGCGCGAGTCCCTGCTGCTCCTGTGCGAGGCCCTGGAGTCCCTCGGGGACCGCTACGCGATCTACGGGTTCTCGGGCATGACCCGAAAGCGTTGCGAGCTGTATCGGGTGAAGCGCTTCGACGAGCGCTACGGCAACGAGGTGAAGGGCCGCATCGCGGGCATCGAGCCCCAGGATTACACCCGGATGGGGGTGGTGATCCGCCATCTGTCGAAGCTGCTCAACGAGCAGGAGGCGCGCACCCGACTGCTGATCACGCTGTCCGACGGCAAGCCCGACGACTTCGACGGCTACCGGGGCGAGTACGGAATCGAGGACACCCGCGTGGCGCTGATCGAGGCCAAGCGTAGCGGGATTCATCCCTACTGCATCACCATCGATAGCGAGGCGCACGATTATTTGCCGCACATGTATGGTGCGGTGAACTACAGCGTCATCGACGAGGTGGGAAAGCTTCCTCTGCGGGTCTCGGAGATCTATCGCAAGCTGACCACGTGAGGCTTCGAATGCCGCGGTGGCTCTGGTGCCATGCCAAGCAGACACGGCACCGCCCAACAGATCCCATCTTTCTCAGTTGGCGTGAGCGTGGTGAAGCGACCATCGCCCCCTCACCCCGGCCCTCTCCCACAGGGAGAGGGGGCGCACCGGTCGGTGTCGTGGCGAGCAGACACGGCACCGCCCAACAGATCCCCTCTCCCTCAGGGAGCGGGTTAGGGTGAGGGGCACGTCCACGCTACCGGAGCAGCAAAAACATCGCTCCGTTGCCGCGGCGAATATTGAGCAGCAGTGCGTCACTGCCCCTCACGGCGTCGCGCAGCTCCGCGACGCTGCGTACCGGCTGGCGATTGGCCGATTCGATGACGTCGCCTTCGCGCAGCCCCGCGCGCCAGGCGGGACTGCCGGGTTCGGCCTCCAGCACCACCACGCCCTCCATGCGCCCGTAAAGAGGGGAGCTTTCGTCGATGTCGCCCAATGTCAGGCCGGCCAGCCGCGGGTGCAGCTGTTCGGCGCTCAGCATCTGCTGTACGGGGGCCGCGATCACCGCTTCCAGGGTGCGCCGGCTGCCGTTGCGGATGATCTCAATGCGCACACGTTGTCCGATCTGCAGCAGACCCACGGCGTTGCGCATGTCGGCCGCGTTGCGGATCGGCCGCCCATCGAGGGCGATGACGATGTCGCCGCTCTGCAGCCCCGCTTGTTCCGCGGGCGAATCCGGCGCTACGCGGGTGATCACCGCGCCGTGACTCCGATCCTGGATGGCGAACGCCTGGGCCAGATCCGGCGTGAGGTCCTGGATGTACACTCCCAAGGTGCCGCGGCGCACTTCGCCGTGCTCGATCAGCTGGTTCATGATCGCGCCCACCATGTTGATGGGGATGGCGAAGCCGATGCCGATGTTGCCGCCGCTCTGGGACAGGATGGCGGTGTTGATGCCCACCAGCTCGCCGCGCAGGTTCACCAGGGCACCGCCGGAGTTGCCCGGGTTGATGGACGCGTCGGTCTGGATAAAGTCCTCGTAGCCCTCGATGCCGAGCCCCGATCGGCCCAGGGCACTGACGATGCCGGACGTGACCGTCTGCCCCAGCCCGAACGGGTTGCCGATGGCCACCACGAAATCGCCCACCCGGAGCTGGTCGGAATCGGCGAAGGGCAGCTCGCGCAGGTTCTCGGCCGGGATCTCGAGGACGGCCACATCCGATTCCGGATCCAGGCCCACCACCTCGGCGGCGAACTGCCGCCCGTCCTGCAGATTGACGGTGATGTTGTCGGCTTTGGCGATTACGTGGGCGTTGGTCAGCACGTAGCCGCCGTCGGCATCGACGACCACGCCCGAGCCCAGGCTTTGGGCGGGGCGTGCCCGGGGCTGGTCGGGCATACCGAAGAAGCGCCGGAACAACGGATCGTCAAAGAACGGGTCCCGCGGCGCCCGCACGCGGCCTTCGGCCGAGATGTTCACCACCGCGGGGATGGCGCGCTCCAGCATGGGCGCCAGGGACGGCAATGACTCGCCTTCCACCGTGGGGGGCAGGGTGGGGGCACCTTGAGCGGCGGCGACCAGAGTCAGCGCGAGCAGCCCGAGCAGGCCTTTGCTCCGGTTTCCTACGCGGGCTGCCTGGTACGGCATCGTCATGAAAGCCTCCGGCTGGACAGTTCCCGCCCGCCGGCCTCGAGCCGGCGGGCCATCACATCACACGCGGCTCACTCACCCACGGCGATCTTGCGGGGCCGCAGCTTCTGGTGCTTGGGGATGACCACCTCGAGCACACCGTTGCGGCACCGGGCGGACACGTGCTCGCCGTCCGTGCCATCGGGGAGCGTGAAGCGGCGCAGGAAGCTGCCGTAGCGGCGCTCGACACGCTTGAAGCCTTGGCGCTCCGGCTCCCCGACCGCACCGCGCCGGCCGGAGAGGGACAGGATTCCCTTTTCCATGCGCACGTCGATGTCCTGGGGGTCGACGCCGGGGACATCGGCATAGATCACGAAGCGCTCCTGTTCCTCTTTGATGTCCACCGCGGGCACCCAGTCTCCGTCCGCCACTTGGCTGGCTGCCGCCGCGCGGCGCCGCGGGCGCGGTTGCTGAAATCGCGGACTTAGGTCACGGGACAAGTGGCTGAGAAGGCTCCACGGGTCATAGCTGGGCATTGCCATTCGCTGTTCCTCCGTATGCCGCCCCGGGCGGGCGGCTGCATGCTCTCGAAATGGTGCCGGGAATGGGGAATTCAAGCCGCAGGTGAAAACCTGTGGATGACATGTGGATGACAGGTGGACGGCCTGTGCATGTACAGGTCGCCGGAGCGACGACCACAATATGTTGTGTAGGGCTGTGGTGTAGCCGCATCGGGGTGGTATGCAGTTGAATTCGCTTGATTATGTATTTAAATCACGAAATATCAATAAGTTACAATTATATACCGCTTGCCGCAATGCGTCTTGACAGGCTCCGGAGGCGCACCTACTCTAGCTCGCTATCACACAAGATATTGTGTATACCAAAAGCGCTGTTCGCCCCTCGGGCCAGCAGTCGGACCGCGCTCCGCCAGGCGGCGCCCGGGCCGCTTCAATAATTTTAGAGTCAACGCAAAGGGGGAACTCGCCCGCATGAAACCCGCGCACCTGAAGGCCGTCTCTGGACGCGTAACCGAGATTCCGTTTCAACCTGCGTCTGTGGACATTTGGGACAAGAAGTATCGCCTGAAGGCCAAGGACGGGTCCGAGATCGATCAGAGCATCGACGACACCTACAAGCGCGTGGCCGAGGCCCTGTCCCAGGTGGAGGAGCCCGGCGAGAAGCGCGAGCACTGGTACCAGGAGTTTCTTTGGGCCTTGCGCCGTGGGGCCATTCCGGCCGGGCGCATCACCTCCAACGCGGGTGCCTGGGAGCACAAGCCGGCCACCTCGACGATCAACTGCACCGTGTCCGGGACTATCGAGGACTCCATGGACGACATCCTGGAGAAGGTTCACGAGGCGGGTTTGACCCTGAAGAGCGGCTGCGGGATCGGTTACGAGTTCTCCACCCTGCGGCCGCGCGGTGGCTACGTTTCCGGTGCCGGGGCCTACACCTCCGGACCACTGTCGTTCATGGACATCTACGATCGCATGTGCTTCACGGTCTCCTCGGCGGGTGGGCGCCGCGGCGCGCAGATGGCCACCTTCGACGTCGGCCATCCCGACGTCATGGACTTCGTGCGCGCCAAGCGCGAGGACGGGCGGCTGCGCCAGTTCAATTTGAGCCTGCTGGTCACCCAGGAGTTCATGGAGGCGGTACAGAACGACACCGAATGGCAACTGGCCTTCCCTCTGAAGGCAAAGGAGATCGAGGGCGACAAGCTCGATCTGAGCGACCCCGCCGAGGTGGTGTGGCGGGAGTGGCCTTACAAGAACGATTATCTGACGAATGAAGAGGGTCTGGTGGCCTGCAAGATCTATCGCACCGTGCCGGCGCGGCGGCTGTGGGACATGATCATGGCTTCGACCTACGACTTCGCAGAACCGGGGTTCATCCTCATCGACAAGGTCAATGAGATGAACAACAACTGGTTCTGCGAGAACATCCGGGCCACCAATCCCTGCGGCGAGCAGCCGTTGCCGCCCTACGGCTCCTGCCTGCTCGGATCCATCAATCTCACCAACTTCGTGCGCGAGCCCTTCACCGGCAACGCCCACTTCGATTGGGAGGAGTTCCGGCGGGTGGTGGCGGTGTTCTCCCGCATGCTCGACAACGTGGTGGAGGTGAACGGTCTGCCTCTGGAGGGCCAGCGCGGCGAGATCCTGCGCAAGCGCCGCCACGGCATGGGCTTCCTCGGCCTGGGCTCCACGCTCACCATGCTGCGCATGAAATACGGTGCATCGGACTCGGTGGAGTTCACCGAGCGGGTCTCCCGCGAGTTGGCCGTGACCGGCTGGGAGGCGGCCCTGGATCTCGCCCGGGAGAAGGGCCCGGCGCCGATCATGGAGGAGGAGTTCGAGGTCACGGCAGAGATGCTGCGCAAGCGCCCGGAAATGAAGCGCGACGGTTACAAGGTAGGCGATCGGGTCAAGGGCAAGGTGCTGCACGCCCGCTACAGCCACTACATGCAGCGGGTGGCCGAGGTGGCGCCGGATCTCGTCCACGAGCTCTCCGAGGTGGGCGCGCGCTACACCCACCACAGCTCCATCGCCCCGACGGGCACGATCTCCCTGTCGCTCGCCAACAATGCCAGCAACGGAATCGAGCCGAGCTTCGCCCATCACTACTTTCGCAACGTCATTCGCGAGGGGCGCAAGACCAAGGAAAAAGTGGACGTGTACTCCTTCGAGCTGCTGGCGTACCGCGAGCTGGTCAACAGCCGCGCCCTGCCCGAGAGCGACAATCCCGACGAGCAGCTTCCCGGGTATTTCATCACGGCGGAGGACATCACTCCCAAGGAACACGTGGATATCCAGGCGGCGGCACAGCGTTGGGTGGATTCATCCATCTCCAAGACCGCCAATGTCCCCACGGAGTACCCGTTCGAGGACTTCAAGGACATTTATCTCTATGCCTACCGTCAGGGGTTGAAGGGCTGCACCACGTTCCGCTTCAACCCGGAGGCGTTCCAGGGCGTGCTGGTCAAGGGCAAGGACCTGGAAAACACCACCTACCGCTTCATCCTCGAGGACGGTTCCACGGTCGAGCTCAAGGGCAACGAGGAAGTGCAGTACGACGGCGAGATGCACACCGCCGCCAATCTCTACGATGCGTTGAAGGAAGGCTACTACGGCAAGTTTTGATTCGCGGGTGAAAAACCTAACGCAGAGGCGCAGAGGCGCAGAGCTCGCAGAGGCGCAGAGCTCGCAGAGGAAATGATTTTCAATGTTTGAATTTCTCGGCGCCCTCTGCGTTGTGAGCTCTTACGAGGAAATTGCGATGGCAACCAAGATTGAGAAGAAGATCGTGAAGTATGCGGTGGTGAAGGAAGACGACGAGCGCGTGGAACGCGTGGCCGAGCCGGTGGAGGCGGAGTCGAATGTCGTCCATCTTACCGAGAAGCTCGAGCGCCCCGACATGCTGCTCGGCTCGACCTACAAGATCAAGACGCCGCTGTCCGAGCATGCGCTCTACGTCACCATCAACGACGTGATCCTCAACGCCGGCACTGAGCACGAGCTGCGCCGGCCCTTCGAGATCTTCATCAACTCGAAGAACATGGACCACTTCCAGTGGATCGTGGCGCTGACGCGCATCATCTCGGCGGTGTTCCGCAAGGGCGGTGACGTGACGTTCCTGGTGGAAGAACTGCGTTCGGTGTTCGATCCCCGCGGCGGGTACTTCAAGAAGGGGGGCAAGTACATGCCTTCCCTGGTGGCAGAAATCGGCGATGCAATCGAATGTCACCTGCGCATGATCGGGCTGTTGAAGGACGACGGCCTCGACGAGCACCAGCGCAAGCTGGTGGAGGAGAAGCGCGCCCAGTACGAAACCCTGGTCAAGGACGCCGAGGCCCGTGAGCCCGGCGACTTTCCCGAGGGCGCGCAGCTGTGCGGCAAGTGCAACACCAAAGCCATGATCCAGATGGACGGTTGTATGACGTGCCTCAACTGCGGCGAGTCCAAGTGCGGCTGATGCGGTCCGGGAGCGGGTGTCGGCGGCCCGCACAACGATAACTACATACTACGGACGGGGGTGTGACATGACTGTGCGGCAGCGACCGGTTCCCGGTTTCTACTACATCAACTTCACCGGCCAGCTGATCAAGGTCCGGGCGCTTCTGTACGCGGAGGGGGAGGTGCGCCGTGTGGTACTCGAGTACCTGGATGGGAGTGTAATCCACGTTCCGATGCAGGAATGGGATTGGCTCGATCTGGCCCGGTACACTGACTGGCTCGACCGCCGGCGCCCGCGACTGGATCTGGAACGGGAGCTGTAGCCCTGCCGCTCGGGCCGCGGCATCGTTCGCCGCGGCTGCTATCCTTCCCCTCGTTGCAATGTTCCGACGAGCTGATTCCATGCGTCTCTTGCCAGTGCTCCTCGCCACGGCGCTGCTCACGGTCGGCTGCGATTCACGCGGGCCCCAGGGGGATCCCGCCGATGCCGGCCCGGTCAAGTCCCTGGTGGAGCGTCTCGACCGGCAGCACCGCCAGCTCAGTGAGCTGCTGGAGCTTCGCGCTGAGCTGGAGACCCGAAAGGGCGAGCTCGACGCCGAGCAGCGGCGCATCGCCAAACGCTATCCCGGCGCGCAGCCGCCACCCGACCGGCCCGAGGTGCGGGCGTTCCAGGCCAAGGTGGACGGCTTCAACCGGGAGGTGGAGCGCTACAATCAGCTGGCCGAGGAACTGGCCGCCCAGCTCCAGGGGCGCTCGCCCCAGCAGGTGGTGCAGCGGCTGAAGGATATCGACCGGCTGCGGGACAATCTCGCCGACGCCCTGCGCGCCGACAATTTTGCCAAGGCCGGCTACATCGCCCGGCACTCCGACCTGGCGGTGGAGTTCGGCTACCGGGCCCCCTGACCGAACCGGCAACGAGCCATGTCCGCTGACGTGACCAATTCCCCCGAGCCCCGCGAGCAGCCGTTTCCCTGCATCGACGAGGCGCTGCGCATCCCCGGCCCCATTGGCGAGCTCGAGGCATTGACCTCCTGTCCCGCGGACGGAGCGCTGAGCGCGACTGCGGTGGTGTGTCACCCGCACCCGTTGCACGGCGGGACCATGCAGAACAAGGTGGTGCACTACCTGGCCCGCACGCTCACCGAGCTCGGCCTGCGCGTGGTGCGCTTCAATTTCCGCGGCGTGGGGGCCAGCGAGGGCCGTTATTCCGAAGGTGCGGGCGAGCAGGAGGATCTGCACGCCGTGGTGCAGTGGGTGCGTGCACACCAGCGCGGCGGCGAGGTGTGGCTGGCCGGCTTTTCTTTCGGATCCTACGTGGCCCTGCGCGAGGCCATGGCCGGGGAGGTGGAGCGCCTGATCACGGTGGCGCCCCCGGTGGAGTCATTCGATTTTTCCGATCTCGGGGCGCCTCCCTGTCCTTGGCTGCTGCTCCAGGGGACCGCCGACGAGGTGGTCTCCGCCGATGCAGTGCGCAAGTGGAGCCGGCGCCAGAACCCGCCGCCGGAGATGGTCTTCCTGCCCGGGGTGGATCATTTCTTCCACGGCCAGCTGACCACCCTGCGCGCTACCCTGCTGGAGCGGCTGGGACCGGCCGCGGACGCTCTGCGCCGCACCCCCGGAACATGGCGCTGACCACGAAATCGCGATTCGGCGGCCACGCCCGTCTCTGCTCGTGAGGTCCCGATGCTGTCCAAGATTCGGCAATTCTTCGATACCACCATCCGTCCGGAGTCCGACAGCGCGGATTCCGCCACCCACGAGCACGGCGTGCGTCTGGCCACGGCGGCCCTGCTCATGGAGATCGGTCGGGCGGATACCCACTTCGCGTCCGCAGAGCGCGATGCCATCGAGGCGGCCATGCAGCGGGTGTTCGAGCTCAGCCCCGCCGAAACCCGCGAGCTGGTCGAGCTGGCCCAGCAAGAGGTGGAGCAGGCCACCGATCTCTACCAATTCACGCGCCTGGTGGACACTGAATTTTCTGCACCGGACAAGAAGCACGTCGTCGAGCTCATGTGGCGGGTGAGCATGGCCGACGGCCACGTGGACAAATACGAAGAGCATCTGGTGCGACGCATCGCCGACCTGCTGCATGTTTCCCATGCCGACTTCATGCATGCCAAGCATCTGGCGGCGGAAGCGTCCAGTACTCGATGAGCGTCGCGGCGGTGCCGGTGACCGCGCACCGCGTCGCGCCCTCCGCCGGCGAGCGCCGTGCTGGGGGAGACTGCCGGCGACGGTTGCGGGCGAGCAGGACGTGCAGGAAACCCCGAAAAAAACAGAGCCGGACGCAGGTCCGGCTCTGTCATGGCGGGGGGTCAGACCATGTCTTTGAGCTTTTTCAGGGGCTGCACCTTGACGACGGTGCGTGCCGGCTTGGCCTTGAAGACGGTCTCTTCGCCGGTGAATGGATTGATGCCTTTGCGAGCCTTGGTGGCAGGCTTGCGGATGGTCTTGACCTTGAACAGACCCGGCATGGTAAAGGTGCCGGCGGCGTTCTTTTTGATGTGGCCGTTGATGATATCGGTCAGCGCGTCCATCACTGCACTGACATCCTTCTTCGACAGTTCCGTGCGATCGGCGATGGAGCTGTAGATCTCGCTCTTGGTCATCGGGTCTTTGACGGATTTCACCGGTGCGGCCTTTTTGGCGACGGCGCGCCCGGCAGACTTCTTCTTGGCGGTCTTTTTCTTAACAGCCATTCGATGCTCCTCTATGGTGTGTTACCCGAAGGAAGGCGCGGATTAAGATAGCATATTCGAGCGATTTTGCACTATAAATACCGTGTTTTCGTGCCATCGTGGATTCATGCCTGCCGAAGCGACACTGCTGTCCGCTTTCATCGTCGGTCTGCTCGGCGGAGTTCACTGCGTCGGCATGTGCGGGGGGATCGTCGGCGCCCTCACGCTCGGGCTGCCGAACAAGGTGCGGATGCACACCCGGAGCTTGATGCCCTACGTGCTCGCGTACAACGGCGGACGCATCGCCAGCTACGCGGCGGCGGGTGCCGCCATGGGCGCACTGGGTGGGCTGGTGACCGACTTGACAGCGCTGCACCAAAGCCGGCTGGCGCTGCAGATGCTGGCGGGGCTGTTCCTGCTGGCGCTCGGTCTGTACCTGGGGGGTTGGTGGTTCGGCCTGCTTCGGCTCGAGCGCGGCGGCGCGTTGCTGTGGCGCCACATAGAACCTCTCGGACGGCGGCTGCTGCCGGTGCGCAGCCCGCTGCAGGCCCTGGCATTAGGTGCCCTGTGGGGCTGGCTGCCATGCGGGTTGGTGTATTCGGTGCTGATTTGGTCGATCAGCACCGGCAGCGCGGTGCACGGTGGATTGTTGATGCTGAGCTTCGGCGTGGGAACGCTGCCGCTGCTCACCGGTCTCGGCCTGTCCGCCGGCGCCGCCTCCCGGGTGCTGCGCCGGCGCTGGATACGGGGGGCGGCGGGGGCCGCGGTCGCAGGCTATGGACTGTATCTGGTGACCGTCGCGGTACGCGCCATCTGAGGTGCGGGATCAGCCCTGCGCGCGCTCGGTCCTGCGGAGCCGGGGGCCGATCGCCGCGGCGGGCGCGCCCAGATGGTAGCCCTGGCCCATATCCACGCCCATCGCCCGCAACTGGTCCAGTACGCTCTGGCGTTCGATGCACTCGGCGATGGTGATGATGCCGAGTCGGCCGGCCAGTTCGGCGATGGAGCGCACGAAGATGGCGTCGGAATCGTCGCGGTCCATGTTGCGGACGAAGGTGCCATCGATCTTTACGTAATCCACCGGCAGGTGCTTGAGGTAGTAGAAGGAGGAGAATCCAATGCCGAAATCATCCAGGGCGAAGCGGCAGCCGATGCCGCGCAGAGCGTCGATGAACACCCGCGCCCCGGCCAGGTTCTCCACCGCCGCGGTCTCGGTGACCTCGAAGATGATGGCGCCGGGATCGGCGTCGTACTCGCTCATGGCGCGCTGCACCAGCTCCAATACCTCCGTGCTGCCGAAGTGGCGTCCCGACAGGTTGACCGCGATGCGCAGCGGCTCCCCGGTGGCGATGCTTTCGGCCTGAGCGCGAATGGCCCGCTCCAGCACCCAGTGGTCGATCTCGCGGATCATGCCGAAGCGTTCGGCCACCTCCAGGAAGCTGCCCGGCGCAATCAGGCCGCCGTCATCGTCCTGCATGCGCAGCAGGGCCTCGTAATGGCTGATGCTGCCGTCCGGGAGGTTGATCACGGGCTGATAGTGCAGCACGAAGCGATCGTGGGCGAGCGCCAGGCGAATTCGCTCCTCCCAATGGATTTTGGCGTGCATGCGCGCCATGCTGCGATCTTCCTCGTCGAACAGGTGCAGCTGATTGCGTCCCTGTTCTTTGGCCGTGTACATGGCGCTGTCTGCCTTGGCCAGCAACTCCCCGGGGCTTGTGCCGTGGGTGGGGAACAGGACCACGCCGATGCTGGCGCTGACCCGCACCGCCTGTCCCGGGAAGATCTCCACCTGTTCGCTGGAGAGGCTGGCAAGCACCGCACTGGCCGCCTGGCGCGCCTGCTCGGCATCGGCTTCGGGCAGCAGCACACCGAATTCGTCGCCGCCGAGGCGACCCAGCAGGTCGGTTTGGCGCAGGGATCGGCTCAGGCGGGCGGCCACTTCCACCAGGAACTGATCGCCCTGCTGGTGGCCGAACGAGTCGTTGACATACTTGAACTGATCGAGATCGAGGAACAGCAGGGCACCTTCGTGCCGATAGCGCTCGGCATAGGTGATGTGCTGCTCCAGCTCCTCCTGGAAGCGCCGCCGGTTGAACAGGCCGGTGAGGGCGTCGTGGTCCGCTAGGTAGATGATGCGAGCCTCCGACGCCTTTTCATCGGTGACGTCCAGGGTCAGCCCGCGCACCAGGGTGCGCCCGTCGGCGCTGCGCTCGCAGGTGCACAGATCACGGATCCACAGGCAGCGCCCCGAGGCCTGGAACACGCGATAATCCAGGGAAAAGGACCCCGGCGTGCGGGTCCGGGTGCGGTAGTCCTGGAGCACCCACTCCCGATCGTCGGGATGGATGTGCTTGCGCCGGAATCCCTCCTCCAACCATTGGGTCACGGGATATCCGAGCAGTTTCTCCGCCTCCCGGCTCACGTAGAGGAAGCGCCCGCTTTCGGCGTCGGCCTCCCAGATGACCGCGTCGATTCCGTTCAGGAGGGTGTCGAGGTATCTCTTCTCCCGCTCCAGGGCGGCGTGCTCGCGTTGCAGTGCCTGCTGAGTCCCCTCCAGGTGCTGGGCCAGCCGATTGAAGGCGCCGGCGAGGTCGCCGATCTCGTCCCGGGAGCGGATGGTGATGCGGTGCTCCAGATCGCCCTCTCGCAAGGCACGGGCGCCCGACTCCAGGCGCCGCAGATGGCGGGTCAGCCACAGGCCCAGCAGAATGGTGGCTCCGATGGAAAGGGCCAGCTCCACGCCGGCGATGGTGGTGTTCTGGAACCGGGTCTGGTTGGTCAGGGTCTCCACCGCGTCGATGGAGTAGCCGGCCCGCAGTTCGCCCAATGCCTGCCCGGCCACCTCGATGGACCGGCGCACGTCGAACACCCCGTCCTCCAGGGCGTCATCGTAACGGCTATCCGGGACCTGCTGCATGCGCGGCGGTGGCGTGCCCAGAACTGCCAGCAGGCGCTGATCGCGGCTGTACACCGCGGCATACACCAGGTTGTCCTTGTCATTGAGCAGGTACAGCACGTCCTGCAGCGTGGCGCGGTCGTCCACAAGCAGCCCCGGCGCCAGGGAGTTGGCCAGCAACAGGGTCTGTTCCCGGGTGGACTGCTCCAGCAGCTCCGCGTGACTGGAGTTGATCAGCCGTACGCTGTTCCACACCAGTAAGGTGAGCATCGCCGCCTCGATCAGGACCACGGCCAGGATCAGGCGGGTGGAGAGGCGAATGCGCATCAGGGCTCCTGCACCGCGGGCGGTTGGTCAGAGGTGTAGGAGCGCAGGGACTGGAACTCCTCGGGCGCCGCGGCGCGATAACCCGGATATCCGATGCTGCGCAGCAGCTCGCGGCCGCCTCG
>Ga0209347_1001921_pt1 | contig 29834 bp, 29 predicted proteins | sample AutmiccommuBRH23_FD_187382 | JGI IMG/M metagenome (GOLD analysis project Ga0209347, IMG submission 187382) | Deep subsurface microbial communities from Mt. Terri, Switzerland - Autotrophic microbial communities BRH/23 (SPAdes) (version 2) | ecosystem: Environmental > Aquatic > Deep subsurface >...
CGTCGACGGCGCCGGCGGGGACCCCGGCCGCTGCCGCCGCGAGGCGCTGCACATCCCGGCGGTGGTGGTCGCCTGCCGCGACCACCGCGAGGTGCTCGCCGCTGTCGGTGCACAGCGCGTGCACCCCCTTCCCGCGCAGCGCCGACTCGACCTGTTGCAGGTCGATCCGCAGGCCGTACATCTTCACGAAACGGCTTCTGCGGCCCACGACTTCGTATAACCCGTCACCGCCGCGGCGACCGATGTCGCCGGTGCGCAGTGCCTCCACCGTGGCGCCGAGCGCCAGATCTTGCGGGGTGTGGGCGTAGCCCATCATGACGTTGGGTCCTCGGTAGACCAGCTCACCGGTCCCGTCGTCGGGCCAGTCGTCGACGGGCTCGATGGAAAACGATCCGCCCGGGATGGGGCGCCCGATCGCGGTGGGCCGAGTGCGAGCGAGATCCGGCGGCAGATAGGCCATTCGGGCGGTCGCCTCGGTCGCCCCGTACATCACAAACAGTTCCCAGCCCTGCCGGTGGGCCACGGTCGCGAACTGGCGGACCCGGTCGGCGGGCATACGCCCGCCCGCCTGCGTCAGGTAACGCAGGTGGGGCAGCTTCATCGCTGCGAAGCCGATCTTCTCGAGCAGCTCGAAGGTGTACGGCACCCCGGCGAACGTCGTGCCGCGGTGGCGGCCGAACAGCTCCCAGAACTCCGCGTCGGCGACCGAGTGCTCGGTCAGGATGAGCGCGGCCCCGACCAGCAGGTGGCTGTGGACCACCGACAGCCCGTAACAGTAGGTCATCGGCAAGGTGGTTGCCGCCCTGTCGGTTTCGCGGATACCCAGGTACTCGACGATGGCTGCCGCGTTCGCGACCAGGTTGGTCCGGGAGAGCCTGACCAGTTTCGGGGAGCCGGTGCTGCCCGAGGTGGACATCAGCAGCGCCAGATCGTCGTGCAGCAGGTGACCGCCGCCGCGGCGGACGTGCACACCGGTGGCGTCGATGACGACGTCGGGCTGGTAGGTGGCGATCACGGCGCCGTCGTCACGGCCGGCAGGCACCGGAATTACCACGTGGTCGCCGGCCAGGGCACCCAGGTAGTGGACGAGGGTGTGGATGTCGTTGCGGGCTTCCAGCAGGACCAGGCGCCGCCGCGGGCCCAGTTCACGTGCAACGGCGCCGACCAGGTCGGCGAGCTCGCGGTAGCTGAGCCGGCGCGACTCGGTGAGCACCGCGGCGTTGCCGCCGTGCCGGCGCAGGTGGTCGACCAACGGGCTCATGGCAGGCCCTTGGTCGGCTTGGGCCCTGGTCGCATCCAGGAAGTCCTTTCCGCGACAGGTGCCGGGCACCTGAGCTGAGGCTTACCGAAGTGAGGATACCGTTAGCTCACTTGGCTGGCCCCGCCGAGCTCACATCCGGCCGAAGCGGCTCCTCATGAAGCTGTACACGCCGAAGGCGGCGATCCCGAGCGCCGCGGCGATCAGCAGGAACTTGCCGAACGGCGCCTGCCCCAGTGCCTTGACCGCGGCGTCGAGACCGGTCGACTTGGACGGGTCGGCCTGCAGTGTCGCGATGATGACGAGCAGCCCGGCGCCTGCGAGCACCAGCCCCTTGGCGACGTATCCGGTGACCCCGGTGGCGACGATGGCGGTTCCGCCGGAGACGCGCAGGTCGTCGAGGAACTTCTGGGATACCCCCTTGTAGACGTGGTAGCCGCCGACCGCCAGGACACCCAGGCCGACCGCGATCAACAGCGCCTTGCCCCACCCTGACTGCATGAGCTGGGCGGACAGGCCGGCGTTCTGCTGGCTGCTGGACTGCCCGCTGCCCATTGCGAACCGCGCCGCGGACAGCGCGATGGCGAAGTTCGCGACGGCCAGGCCGACTGATTTCGCGCGTTTCCACGCGGGGTTGTCGTCCTTGGCCCGGGAACGCTCACCGGGCTTGGAACCGATCACGGCTTCGGCGACCCGCCACAGGCCGAGTGCGACGAGGCCGACCGCCGCGACCCACAGTGCGATCTTGCCGCCGGTCTGGCTGGCGAGGGTGGCCAGCGCTCCGGACTGATCGGCGTTTCCGCCGGTGCCGGTGAACGCGAGCTGCAGGACGATGTAGCCGAGCAGCAGGTGCAGGACGCCGCTGGCGGCGAAACCCGCGCGTGCGGTGTACTCGAACGCGTCGCTGTCGGTAGCCCGGTCGGCGATGCCGTGCACGGACGAAGATCTGGTGGCCATGGTGCCTCCTGGTCGGCGGATGCGCCGGTATACCCCGTTTTTGACGTCGCCGAAACAGGCCGAAACAGTCAGCGGGGGCCGGCGGCGACGATGCGTGCGGCGGCCTCGACTGCGCTGTCCCGCCGGCGCTGCAGGACAACGGGATCGTCTGTCACCGATCGGGGATCGGGCCAGTGCGACCACGCCAGGCCCACGCCCAGGAGCAGGACCAGGAGCTCCTCGGCATCCCATGCAGGGTCGACATCGCCGTTGCCCTGCGCGGTCCGAATGGCCGCGATCGCCTGGGCGGGCATGGTGGGATCACCGTCGGGAGGCGGCTCGAACCGAACCCCCTCAAGTCGTGCCCACATCATCATCCGGAGATACTCGGGATGCCTGTGGGCCAGATCGTGGACGTCTCCGACGAACTCGGGCACCGCCTCGGGACGCACCGTGAGCGCGCGAAAAAACTCGGCACCGTCGGCAGCGGCGACTTCACGGAAGAGCGCTTCCTTGTCGCCGAAGTGAGCGTAGAGGCGCTCCTTGCTGGCTTCGGCGGCACGCGCGATGCGGTCTATCCGGGCGCCGGCGAGCCCGAACGCGGCGAACTCGGCGCGCGCGGCGCCCAGAATCTGACTCCGCAGTTGATCCCGGCTTCTCATAGCGAGAGCATAGCCAAACGAACTGGTTCGTTCGGTAGGGTGGGTGTCATGGCCCAGACACCGTCGCTCGACGCGATCATGAATCCACCCCGCCGAGTCCTGGCGACGCGCCGTGTGGTCGACACCCTCCTGGACCGGATGGGCCCGCTGATGGATCTGTATCGCCCCTATGTGGACGGGTTGGAGAACCTGCCGCGCGATGGCCGATTCCTATTGGTGGGTAACCACACTCAAGGTGGCGGTGAGGTGCTGTTGATTCCGTACTTCGTCCGACGGGAAATCGGTTCCAGGGTGCGCCCGCTGGCTGAGCGCAGGATGGGCGACCTGCCGGCTCCCATGGGCGATCTCATCGCCGCTTACGGCGCGGTCATCGGCTCGCCGGAGTCGGCGAGCGAACTGATGCGCCACAACGAGACCATCCTGGTCTTCCCCGGTGGCGGCCGCGAGATCGCCAAGTTCAAGGGTGAGGAGAACACGCTGCGCTGGCAGGGCCGCGCGGGGTTTGCCCGGGTGTCGGTGGAGAACGGCTATCCGATCGTTCCGGTGGCCCTCATCGGCGGAGATGACGTCTACCGCAGCCTGATCACCCGAACCAGCCTGCTGGGTCAACTGAGCTTGGTGGCGTCCGAAAAGCTTTCGGGTACAAGCGATATGGCCCCACCGCTGATGCGCGGAATCGGGCCGACGCTGATTCCCCGCCCGCAGCGGATGTATCTGCGATTCGCCCCTGCAATCGACACCACGAAGCCTGCGCGGACGTCGCACGACCAGTGGGTGGCCGCCGTCAGGGAGAAGACCCAGGAGTCGCTGGAGCGGGCGATGGCCGACCTGCTGGACGTTCGCAGCGGAGATCCCTACCGCGAGCTGAACCCACTGGCCTGGCGCAGCGCGACGCTTCCCGCGGGGGCGTAGCACACGTCGGGCCTGCGCACCGCCTGTCCGGAAGGGCCTGGGGACCAAGGCCCGATTGGGGATAAAGGGGGGTTGAGGGCGCGGATTTGTCGCCGGTGCCCCGCAGGGTGGGCGGCATGACCGGAATCGAGAGCCGCGCCGAGATCGGCGCTTTGGGTGAGCAACTCGCCGTCGACTATCTGCACGGGCTCGGGTTGCGGGTACTCGCCCGCAACTGGCGCTGCCGCTATGGGGAGCTGGACATCATCGCCGCCGACGACGCTGCGCGCACGGTGGTGTTCGTCGAAGTGAAGACGCGCACCGGAGAACAGTTCGGCGGCGTCGCACAGGCGGTGACACGGGACAAGGTGCGCCGGCTGCGACGCCTGACCGGGTTGTGGCTCGCCCAGCAGAACGGCACCTGGGCGAGTGTGCGCATCGATGTCATCGCGATCAGGATCGGCCGCAGGCGCACCCCCGAGATCACTCACATCCAGGGGGTGGGGTGATGACGCTCGGCAGAGCGTTCTCGGTCGCGGTGCGCGGTGTGGAAGGTGAGATCGTCGAGATCGAGGCCGACATCGCCGGCGGTCTTCCCGGCGTCCATCTGGTGGGGCTGGGCGACGCAGCGCTGCGCGAATCGCGTGACCGGGTCCGAGCGGCGATCACCAACTGCGGCTTCACCTGGCCGATGTCGCGGCTGACCCTGGCGTTGTCGCCGGCGACGCTGCCGAAGATGGGATCGGTCTACGACATCGCCCTCGCGGCGGCCGTGCTGTCGGCCGAGAGCAACAGATCCTGGCCTCGGCTGGAGAAGACGGTGCTCCTGGGTGAACTCGCCCTCGATGGACGGGTCCGGCCGGTGAAGGGCGTCCTGCCTGCGGTGCTCACCGCGCTGAACCAGGGCTGGCCGGCCGTGGTCGTGCCTGTCGAGAACCTTGCGGAGGCCAGCCTCATCGAGGGAGTGGAGGTGTGGGGTGCTCGCAGCCTGGGGCAGGTGGCGGCCTGGCTGGCGGGCAAGGGTGATCTGGAGCCTCGTGTCGAGAGCCGGCCGCACACGGCCGAGGCGGCGGCGGATCTCAGCGACGTCGTCGGGCAGACACAGGCGCGCTACGCCGTCGAGGTGGCGGCCGCCGGCGCACACAACCTCATGATGACCGGACCGCCGGGCGTGGGGAAAACCATGCTGGCACAGCGGCTTCCGGGGCTGCTTCCGCCGTTGTCGCATGCAGAGTCGTTGGAGGTCACCGCGATCCATTCGGTGGCAGGCCTGCTGACCGGCGACGCGCCGTTGATCACCCGCGCGCCGTTCGTGGCGCCGCACCACACCTCCAGTGTCGCTGCCCTCGTGGGCGGCGGACCGGGAATGGCGCGTCCCGGGGCGGTGAGTCGCGCTCACCGCGGAGTGTTGTTCCTCGACGAGTTCGCCGAGATCAACACCGCCGCGCTCGAGGCACTTCGCACCCCATTGGAGGATGGCGAGATCCGGCTCGCCCGCCGCGATGGTGTCGCGAGATACCAGTGTCGGTTCCAACTGGTGCTGGCGGCCAACCTGTGCCCGTGTGCTCCGCCCGACCCGCGCGACTGCGGGTGCGGAGCGGCGGAGCGGCGGCGCTACCGCAGCAAGCTGTCGGGGCCGCTGGTCGACCGGGTGGATCTGCGAGTCGAGATGCACGGGTCACGGGCGGGATCGTTCACCGTTGAGGACGGTGAGTCGACCTCTGTTGTCCGCGAACGTGTGTGGGAGGCGCGGCGGGCAGCGCAAGAGCGATGGCGTCCCTACGGCATCACGACCAATGCCGAGGTGAGCGGTGCGCTGTTGCGGCGCAGGTTCAGGCCGAGTCCGGAGGCGATGAAACCGCTGCGGACGGCGGTGGACCGCGGGGCGGTGAGCATCCGGGGTATGGACCGCACGGTGCGGGTCGCGTGGACTCTCTGCGACCTCGCCGGTCGCACCTCGCCGAGCAAAGAGGACGTCATGACGGCGATGAGCTTTCGTCAAGGAGGGACACACTGATGGACGAGGTCACGCGTCGCGCGTGGGCTTACCTGTCCAGGGTCGCCGAACCGCCCAATCCACTCCTGGCCGAACTGGTGGCTGCGGTGGGTGTGGTCGAGGCCGCGGCTCAGATCCGCCGCCGTGACGTCGACGACACATTGAAGCGGGCCACCGAAGCCCGCTTCGAAATAGACTGCGCAAAAAAGGATCTCGACACTCTTGACCGGATGGGAGGACGCCTGCTCACCGCCGATGACGACGAATGGCCGTATCTGGCGTTCACCTGTTTCGACGGTGCGGATCGCGAGAAGCGACCGCAGGCTCTGCCGCCGCTGGCGCTCTGGGTGCTCGGGCCGTCCCGGCTGTGCGATGTCACCGAACGCGGGGCCGCGATCGTCGGGACGCGCGCAGCCACCGCCTACGGCGAATACGTGGCCGCCGACCTGGCCGCGGGCCTGGTCGAACGTGATGTCGCGGTGGTGTCCGGCGGTGCCTACGGTATCGACGGCGCCGCTCACCGCGCGGCGCTGGCCTCCGACGGCGAGACCGTCGCGGTGCTCGCCGCGGGGATCGATGTTCCCTATCCCGCAGGCCATTCCGCGCTCCTGCACAGGATCGGGCGAAACGGCCTGGTGGTCAGCGAGTACCCGCCGGGAGTACGGCCGACGCGGCGCCAGTTCCTGGCCCGCAACCGGTTGGTCGCCGCTCTCGGCGGGGCGACGGTGGTGGTGGAAGCCGGCGTACGCAGCGGTGCCGCCAGCACCGCGTCGTGGGCCAAAGCGCTGGGCCGTCCGGTGGGTGCGGTACCCGGCCCGATCACGTCGTCCTCGTCGGTGGGATGCCACGCGCTGATCAGCGAGGATGCGAAGCTGGTCACCCGGGCAGCCGACGTCGTCGAACTGGTGGGACGCATCGGCGAGCTCGCGCCGGACATCGCCCGGCCCGCGACGCACCTGGACGATCTGACCGATGAGGAACTCACTGTGTACGAGTCGCTGCCGGGGCGGGGGAGTCGCACGGTGGACGAGATCGCGGTCACCGCGGGCCTGCCGGTGGCCGACGTTCTCGGTCCCCTGACGATGCTCGACGTACGCGGGCTGGTGACGCAGGTGGAGGGCTGCTGGAAGCTGGTCAAACTCTAGTGCCGCCGGACAGGGAGAACACTGAGGCGACGGGCGCGCTCGTATAGTCGACCAGAGCATTAGTTAGCGAAGGATGGTGGAAGTGGCAGGACGTCCCGTGCACACGTTCGAGGTGGTCCGCACCGAGCAACTGACGCCGCACATGGTGCGGGTCGTCCTGGGCGGCAAGGGTTTCGACACCTTCACCCCCAACGACAACACCGACGCGTACGTGAAACTGGTGTTCGTCGACGACAGCGTCGATGCGGGCACCCTCGACCAGCCCCTGACGCTGGACAGCTTCAAGGCACTCGAACCCACGGTGCGCACCTACACCGTCCGCCGGGCCGACGCGCAGCGCCGGGAGATCACCATCGACTTCGTCGTGCACGGCGATCACGGCGTCGCCGGTCCGTGGGCCGCCACCGCCACACCCGGTCAGCGGCTCTTCGTGATGGGCCCCAACGGAGCGTACGCGCCGGATCCCGCCGCCGACTGGCACCTGCTCGCGGGCGACGAAGCGGCCCTGCCCGCCATCAGCGCCGCATTGGAAGCGTTGCCCGACAACGCGATCGGCAAGGCCTTCGTCGAGGTCGCCGGACCCGACGACCAGATCGACCTGACCGCACCGCCCGGCGTCGACGTGTCGTGGATCTACCGTGGCGGCCGGGCGGACCTCGTCGCCGACGACAGCGCAGGCGATCACGCCCCGCTGGTCACCGCGGTGAAGGAGACCCCCTGGCTGCCCGGCCAGGTGCAGGTGTTCATCCACGGCGAGGCCCAGGCCGTCATGCACAACCTGCGGCCTTACATCCGCAAGGAACGCGGTGTCGACGCCAAGTGGGCCGGATCGATCTCCGGATACTGGCGGCGGGGCCGCACCGAGGAGACGTTCCGGCAGTGGAAGCGCGAGCTTGCCGAGGCGGAGGCGAAATAGCGGTGCCGGACCGGGTACCGGTGGCACGCTTACGCCATGACCTTCGGTAACTACCAGCTCGAGATCTACCTGCAGGGCCTGTCGGGCGTGCTGCCCTCGCTCCCGATGGATTACGCCGGATGGGAGGCCAAAGCCGAGGTCGCCATGCCTGCGTCGATCTGGTCCTACGTCACAGGCGGCGCCGGTGACGAACGCACCCAGCGCGTCAACCGCACCGCCTTCGACCGCTGGGGACTGATGCCGAGGATGCTCGTCGGCGCCACCGAGCGGGACCTCACCGTCGAACTGTTCGGCATGACACTGCCCTCTCCGCTGTTCATGGCGCCTGTCGGCGTCATCGGCATCTGCTCCCAGAACGGCCACGGCGACCTGGCGACCGCCCGCGCCGCCGCGCGCACCGGCGTCCCCATGGCCGTGTCCACGTTGACCGAAGACCCGCTCGAGGACGTCGCCGCGGAATTCGGAGACACCCCCGGCTTCTTCCAGCTCTACACACCGACCGACCGCGATCTGGCCGCCAGCCTCGTCAGCCGCGCCGAGGCCGCCGGCTACAAGGCGATCATCGTCACCCTCGACACCTGGATTCCGGGATGGCGGCCGCGTGATCTGGCGATGTCGAACTTTCCGCAGCTTCGGGGCCGCTGCCTGTCGAACTACACCAGCGACCCGGTCTTCCGGGCGCTGCTCGCGCAGGCGCCCGAAGAGAACCCGCAGGCCGTCGTCATGCAGTGGGTTCAGCTCTTCGGCAACCCGCTGACCTGGAACGACCTGCCATGGCTGCGATCGCTGACCGATCTGCCGCTGATCCTCAAGGGCATCTGCCATCCCGACGACGTCCGGCGCGCGCGAGACAGCGGTGTCGACGGCATCTACTGCTCCACCCACGGTGGCCGCCAGGCCAACGGCGGGCTGCCCGCGATCGACTGCCTCCCAGGGGTCGTCGAGGCCGCCGACGGGATGCCAGTGCTGTTCGACTCCGGAATCCGCAGCGGCGCCGACATCATCAAGGCGCTCGCCCTCGGTGCGACGGCCGTCGGCGTCGGCAGGCCATACACCTACGGTCTGGCCATCGGCGGCGAGGACGGCGTCGTCCACGTCCTGCGATCGCTGCTGGCCGAGACGGACCTGATCATGGCAGTCGACGGCTATCCCACCCTGGCCGATCTCACCCCGGACACGCTGCGGCGCGTCACCTGAATCACGCCGCCGACGTCTGCCACGGTGGGGACATGGAGGCCGTCCTGGAGGAGTTCGACGAGTACCTCGCCCTGGAGCGCGGCCGCTCCGAGCACACCCGCCGCGCCTATCTCGGCGACCTGCGCTCACTGTTCGACTTCCTCGCCGACCGTCATCCCGACTCCGGGCTGCGCGGTCTGAGCCTGCCGGTGCTGCGCTCCTGGCTGGCCGCGCAGTCCTCGGCCGGTGCCGCCCGCTCGACGCTGGCCCGACGCACCTCGGCGGTCAAGACATTCACCGCGTGGGCGTTGCGGCGCGGCCTGATGGCCGAGAACCCGGCGACGCGCCTTCAGGTGCCCAAGGCGCGGCGCACCCTGCCCGCGGTGCTGCGTCAGGACCAGGCTGCTGACGCCATGGACGCCGCGAAATCCGGTGCCCAGCAAGGTGATCCACTGGCACTGCGAGATCGGCTCATCGTCGAGATGCTCTATGCCACCGGCATACGGGTCAGCGAGCTGTGTGGTCTGGACGTCGACGACGTCGACATTTCGCGCCGAGTGCTACGCGTGCTGGGCAAGGGAAACAAGCAGCGGACGGTGCCGTACGGCGAACCCGCCCAGGTCGCGCTGTCGGCGTGGCTGACCGAGGGACGCCCGGCGCTGGTCACCGCTGCCTCGGGTGCTGCCCTGCTGCTCGGCGCCCGCGGCGGGCGGCTGGACCCACGGCAGGCGCGCACCGTCGTGCACCAGACGATGGCCGCCGTCGCGGGCGCGCCGGACATCGGACCCCACGGCCTGCGCCACAGTGCCGCCACCCACCTGCTCGAGGGCGGCGCCGACCTGCGGGTGGTCCAGGAACTGCTCGGCCATTCGTCGCTGGCCACCACCCAGCTCTACACTCACGTCACCGTCGCGCGGTTGCGCGCCGTGCACGACCAGGCCCACCCCCGGGCCTGACCAACCGCGCCTCCCACCTCGCCGAAACGGCATTCCAGCAGGCGTGCACTCGCATTTTCTCTGATGAAATGCCATTTCGGCGGAAGGTCAGCGCACCGGCTTGAGCCGGATCGGGGTGCTCGCCACCAGCCCCACCGGGTTGACGTAGTCGGCCCGCGCGGCCGGACCCCACATCGCGCCCCAGTGCAGGCACGCGGTAGCCGCACATCCCGGATGACCCGCCGACAGTTCACCGATCACCGACTGCGCGGTCACCACCTGACCGGGACGAACCGCCGGGTGTACTGGCTCATAGCTGGTGCGTAGCCCACCCGGATGGGCGATGGACACCAATGGCCGCCCCGCCAGCTCCCCGGCGAACACCACCGTGCCCGCCCCTGCGGCATGAACCGGCTGCCCGGGCGCCGCAGCCAGATCGACGCCCCGATGACCGCGCTGCCAGTTCGGAGATGGCGCGTCGAATCCGCGAACGACCGCCGGCCTGGGGTGCAGCGGCCACTCCAACCGCCCGGCGTGGGCAGCCGCGGGAGCCACGCTCAGCATCGACAGGGCGAGCACCGTCGCGAGCATGCGCATACTGGCAGTTCAGCGGATCGCCGCGGCGGCACGCCAGCGGAAAAACGGCCCGCTGTGGATGGCCGCCGCGATGGTAAAACCACCCCTGTCCAGCGTGTAAACTCCTAACCGCAGCTCGCAACGGCGGGCTGACTTCGCGTGTCTGCGCATGGCCACCCATCGGCGGTCATATCCGGATGCCGGCGGTCTCGTCTCGAGCTACTCGAACGAGTCCGGCAACCAGCAGGCACCAGGGCTCGGCGTCACCCGACGCTGCGCGTCAACCGACAAAAAGAAGGCCGGCATCAACACTATGGCTGTTGTAACCATGAAGCAGCTGCTCGACAGCGGCGCTCACTTCGGGCATCAGACCCGACGCTGGAATCCCAAGATGAAGCGGTTCATCTTCACCGACCGCAACGGCATCTACATCATCGACCTGCAGCAGACGCTGACCTACATCGACTCGGCGTACGAGTTCGTCAAGGAAACCGTCGCGCACGGCGGATCGATCATGTTCGTGGGCACCAAGAAGCAGGCGCAGGAGTCCATCGCCCAGGAGGCGACCCGCGTCGGCATGCCGTATGTGAACCAGCGCTGGCTGGGCGGCATGCTCACCAACTTCCAGACCGTGCACAAGCGCCTTCAGCGGATGAAGGAGCTCGAGGCGATGGAGCAGACCGGTGGCTTCGAGGGTCGCACCAAGAAGGAAATCCTGATGCTGACCCGCGAGAAGAACAAGCTCGAGCGCAGCCTCGGTGGTATCCGGGACATGCAGAAGGTGCCGTCGGCGATCTGGGTCGTCGACACCAACAAGGAGCACCTCGCGATTGCCGAGGCCCGCAAGCTGAACATCCCGATCATCGCGATCCTGGACACCAACTGCGATCCCGACCTCGTCGACTACCCGATCCCGGGCAATGACGACGCCATCCGTTCGGCGGCGCTGCTGACCAAGGTGGTGGCCTCCGCGGTCGCCGAAGGTCTGCAGGCCCGTGGCGGTGCCGGCGGTGGGGACAAGCCGGAAGCCGCGGCCGAGCCGCTGCCCGAGTGGGAGCAGGAGTTGCTGGCGGGCGCCACCGCCGCCGCACCTGATGCCGCCTCGGGTGAGGCACCCGCCGTGGCCGAGCCGACCTCCTAAATTCTCTGTAGCGAAAGGCTGACATGGCTAACTACACCGCTGCCGACGTCAAGCGCCTCCGGGAGCTGACAGGCGCCGGAATGATGGACTCGAAGAACGCGCTCGTCGAGGCCGACGGCGACTTCGACAAGGCCGTCGAACTGCTGCGTATCAAGGGCGCCAAGGACGTCGGCAAGCGCGCGGAGCGTGCTACCGCCGAGGGCCTGGTGGCCGCGAAGGACGGCGCACTCATCGAGCTCAACTCCGAGACCGACTTCGTCGCGAAGAACGCCGAGTTCCAGTCGCTGGCCGACGAGATCGTCGCCGCTGCGGCGACGGCGAAAGCTGCCGACGTCGAGACGTTGAAGGCTGCGCATGTCGGGGTCTCCACGGTCGAGCAACTGGTCGCCGAGATGAGCGCCAAGATCGGCGAGAAGCTCGAACTGCGCCGCGCTGCGTACTTCGACGGCACCACCGAGACGTATCTACACAAGCGGGCAGCCGACCTGCCGCCCGCGGTGGGCGTGCTGGTCGAGTACACGGGCGCCGACGCGGACAAGGCCAAGGCGGCCGCGCACGCGGTCGCCCTGCAGATCGCCGCGCTCAAGGCGAAGTACCTCACCCGAGAGGACGTGCCGGAGGATATCGTCGCCAACGAGCGGCGTATCGCCGAGGAAACAGCCCGCAACGAGGGCAAGCCCGAGCAGGCGCTGCCCAAGATCGTCGAGGGTCGCGTGACCGGCTTCTACAAGGACGTCGTGCTGCTGGATCAGCCGTCGGTGTCCGACAGCAAGAAGTCGGTGAAGGCGCTGCTCGACGAGGCAGGCGTGACCGTGACGCGGTTCGTCCGCTTCGAGGTCGGACAGTCCTAGTCGCTCCGAGGTAGTCACCGACTCCACACGAGGCCCCCAGGTCTCGGGGGGTTTCGGGCGTCCGGGGGAACGCAGCCGGGCGAGATTCTTGTTTGCCAGCACCAGGTGCAGGCGTGGTGGTCTGACCGAGGACGACGTCAGCCCACCGCCGTTGCCGGCGAGGGAGTGCCTCGGTCGGCGGCGCCGATCTTTCCCCGATCTCCCGCGAACGGTAAATGGCAAACATCCGAGATTCGGTGGGACATTACGTCACAACAGCTGAAGGGCACTTTCCGGATGTTTCGGTCGCAATCGAGTTAACCTCGCATCATGGGAGAACGCGAGAACTGGCTTGGTCACGATGACGAACACGATTGATTCCTCCTACACCGCAAACTTCATGTCCGCGCAAGGGGTTGCGACCGAGATTCGGCAAGAGGCCGGCCAACTAAAGAGATCGACGCGATGGATGCCGTATGCGAGCGCGATGGTCGACCTCACCACCGCGTCGCTGGCGGTGGCTGTCGGAATGACATGGGCCGACCGGACGAATCAGCTGTTGCCGCCGACCTGGATGGTGTGCTTCTTCGCACCCACCGTCGTTGCAGTGTCCGCGCTCGGCGGCCGGTACAGGCGGAAGCTGAACCGCTCCTTCCTCGACGAGCTGCCGACGATCGAGGCTGTCACCGCCCTGGCGGCGATGTTGCTGCTCAGCGGCCTCGTCCTCAATGCAGGACTCACCGGCTCAGGCAGCGGCGCGGTGGCTCGTGTCTGGATGTCCGGGGCGGTCCTGATTCCGGCCGGCCGGCTGTTGTGGATCGAGTGGAAGCGCTTCTGCTTCCGCCGCGACCGCCTGACCGCTCCCATGCTGATCGTCGGCAACGGCAAGATCGCCGAGAAGGTGCTCGAACGAATCGCCGGTTCGACCGCGTACGGCTTGCGCGCGATCGGGATCATCGACGATGAGATCCCCTCAATGGGTCCCGACCGAAACTCACCGGCTGCCGTCCCGTACCTGGGCAAGCTGGCCGAGATCGAGCAGACGATCGTCCGCACCGGCGCCGAGTGCATCATCGTCGCGTTCTCACGAACCCGTGACGAGGCGTTGTTCGACGTGGTTCGCGTCGCCGACAAGCACGGCCTGGACGTGTGGATAGTTCCCAGGATTTTCGACGCGATCGGCGTGCACTCACGCATCGATCACGTCGGCGGCCTGCCGCTGATCTCGGTCGCCCGCACCAACCCGGGCGGCTGGGAATTCCGCGCCAAGCACATCTTTGACCGGGTGTTCGCCACGGCCGGGCTCGTGCTGATATCCCCGCTGTTCCTCACGTTGATGCTGCTGGTCCGGCTCAGTTCCCCGGGCCCGATCTTCTACCGCCAGGATCGGATCGGGCGCGACGGCCGGGTGTTCTGCTGCCGGAAGTTCCGTTCGATGCGGCCGCCGCGTGAATCAGATGCCCGGTTCATGCCCAGCCACGGTTCCGCCCCGGGAGGCGTCGAGGGCGTGGACCGCCGCACGCCGATCGGAAAGTTCATGCGTGCCACGTCGCTCGACGAACTCCCGCAATTGCTCAACGTCATCAGGGGCGAGATGAGCCTGGTGGGTCCGCGCCCCGAGCGCCCGGAGTTCGTCGACCTGTTTAACGTCCAGATCGCGCGGTACGGCGACCGGCACCGCGTGAAGGCAGGGATCACCGGCTGGGCCCAGGTGCATGGTCTACGTGGACAGACGTCGATCGCCGACCGCGCCGAATGGGACAACTTCTATATCGAGAACTGGTCGATCTGGCTTGATTGGCGGATCTTGGCGATGACGGTCGTGGCGGTGCTGCGTCGCGCCGAGTGAACCCGCGACCCGCCCCGGTACGCTTTGGTACCGTCGTCGGATGGACCGGATCACCGCCTTCTCCGACGACGCCCTGGGCGACCTCGACGCCGTCGGTTTGGTCGACGCTCTGCGCGCTGGAACAGTGTCTGTTCCAGAGATCGTCGACGCTGCGATCGCCCGCGCCGAGGCGGTGAACCCGGCCCTCAACGGTCTGGCCTACGAGGCGTTCGAGCGGGCGAGGGTCCGCGGCCGACTGCCCCGCCCGTACGGCGGCTACTTCGACGGCGTGCCGTCGTTCATCAAGGACAACGTCGCCGTCGCGGGGATGCCCACGATGAGCGGGACGGACGCCTGGGATCCCCGGCCCTGCGAAGACGACGGCGATTTCGCCCGGGCATACCTGGCGACCGGCCTGGTGCCGCTGGGCAAGACCCGGCTCTCGGAGTTCGGTTTCAGCGCGTCCGCGGAGCATCCGCGCCTCGGGGCGGTGCGCAATCCGTGGAACACCGATCACACCGCCGGTGCGTCGTCGTCGGGCGCGGGTGCGTTCGTCGCCGCGGGCGTGGTGCCGATCGCGCACGCCAACGACGGCGGCGGATCCATCCGGATTCCCGCGTCCTGCAACGGGTTGGTCGGCCTCAAGCCATCCCGGGGCCGGCTCCCGCTGGACAAGGACATGCGGCAGATGCCGCTGCGCATCGTCCACAACGGCGTGGTGACCCGCTCCGTGCGCGACACCGCCGCCTTCTACCGCGAAATGGAACGAGTCACGGCCAATCCGAAGTTGCCACCGGTCGGCGACATCACCGGACCCGGCAAGCAGCGGCTGCGAATCGCGGTGTGCACGCATTCGATCGCGCGGGAGGCAAGCCCCGAGGTTCGCGAGTTGACGCACAAGACGGCCGCGCTGCTTGACGAGCTCGGACACCGGGTGAGCATGATCGACAACCCGGTGCCGAGCCAGTTCATGGACGACTTCCTGCTGTACTGGTCGTTCCTGGCGTTCGCATTGGTGCGTGGCGGGCGCCGTACCTTCGGGGAGAGTTTCGATCACGGCAGGCTCGATAACCTCACGCACGGACTGACGCGACACGCCGGACGCAACCTGCACCGGCTACCCGCGGCGATCTCTCGGCTGGCCCGCGTGCGACGGATCACGTCGCGGGTGGCGTCGACCTACGACGTGCTGCTGACGCCGACGCTGGCCGATGTGACGCCGCGCATCGGGCACCTCGACCCGACGGCCGACTACCAGCAGATCATCGATCGGCTCGTCGAGTGGGTGGCGTTCACCCCGTTGCAGAACGTCACCGGTGAGCCGTCGATCTCGTTGCCGCTGGCCGAATCTGCGTCCGGGCTGCCGGTCGGCATGATGTTCTCGGCCGCCCTCGGTCAGGATGCGCGGCTGCTCGAGCTCGCCTACGAACTCGAAGGAGCCCGGCCCTGGCCCAGGATCCAGGGCTGACCCCGGCGACACGGCGCGGCGACGACGAAATCCGTTGCAGACAAGACACAGCGCCGTAACGGGATCTGGGGCGTGTTAACAGCGCCGATACTGCGCGGGGCGGTTGGTGAAACCTTTTGCTCTCACGATCGCTTTCGTGGAGACCCGTCAGGTCAGCAATCCGCCCACATCCGTTCGATCGACGCAGATCCCTACCGGTTCCGGGAACACGTTCATGTGCCTGGTGCGATTCGCGCTGGCCAACATCCGCCGGCGGCCGGAACGATTTGTGCTGTCCGTCCTCGGCATCGCGCTGGCGATCGCCTGCGTGACGATCGTTCGGACGATTTCGGCCAGCGTCGCCATCACGGGGGAGAACTCGGTCACCGACGTTCTCGGTGGGGCTCAGCTGTGGGTGGTGCCTGCCGCGGGCGTGCATTACGACCCCGCGGTGCAGGCACTGGTTCCCGGCGGGCCGGCGCCGCGGATCGTGCTGCCCGCCGGGTGGACCGGTGCGCGCGTGCTCTCGGGTGTCGTCGACGTCGACGGCCAATCGGTGGCCGTCCGCGGCAGCGACGAGTTGTCCGGTGGCGTGGCCACTTTGGGGGCGCCGCTGGCTGATCGCCTCGGGCTCGGTGACGGTGACAGCGTCACGGTCGGCGGACAGCGACTGCGCGCCGAGATCGGCGGTGACGGCCAGGCGATGACGGTGCCGTCGGTGGTGGCACGGTCGGTCGCGGGAGACGACGGATGGTGGGTGGTGTTCGCTCCGGCCGGTGGGGAGCAGCGCCGCGATCTCGCCCAGACCTTCAGCGCTGCTGTGGGACTGCCGTCCACGCCCGACCCGTCGGTCAAGCCTGATGCGGGTGGGGACGGACTGATCTACGACACCGTTGGAGGGTCGGGCCCCCTGACGTTCGAGCAGAAGTTCTCGGCGCTCTTCTCGGGCAAGGTGACCAGCTCGACCCTTGGGCTGATCTCCACCATCGGGCTGGGCCTGGGGTTTGTCATCGCGGTCTCGTCGTTTCTGGCGGCGGTGACCGAACGGCGCCGCGAGTTCGGCATCATGTCCAGCATCGGCCTGGCCGATGAGGTGCTGTACTTCTTCCTCGTCGAATCAGCGATGGTGTTCGCCGCCGCCTACATCGTAGGTGTCGCTGCGGCGGGAGTCGCTGTGGCGCTGGTGATCCCCGGTATCGCCACGCCCACCGCCTGGCTTCAGGGCGCGGCGGTCACCGCGATGTTCCTGCCTGCGATGGCGATCGTCGGCGCGCTGGTTCCGGTGCATCGGCTCTTGCAGGAGCGGCCCGTGGCGCTCCTGGAGGCGAGGTGATGAGCGCTTGCGCGAAGAACAGAGGGTGCAGATGAGCGCTTGCGCGAAGAACAGAGGGTGCAGATGAGCGCTTGCGCGAAGAACGGAAGGCCATGATCAGCAAGGGCCTGGCCTACGGGTATCTGTCCGCCCGGCGTCGGGTGCGCGAGATGGTGCTGCCCGTCGTCACCACCGCGACGGGTGCGTTCCTCGTGGTGCTCGTGTTCGGGATGTCGGCGGGCATCAGCGCACAGTCCGCATCGTTGGGTCACGCCGAGGAGATCAACCGGGCGGTGATCCTGATCGCGGTCACCGTGCTGCTCGTCGGCGTCGTCGAAGTGGCGGTGGCCACCACGCGTACCGTCGCCCACCGCACCCGGGAACTCGGCGTGCTCAGCGCCAACGGCGTCCCCAGAGGGCCGGTGGTCGCGGCATTGCTCGTCGAACCCGTCGTGGCGGCAGTGCTCGGCGCCCTGACCGGTGCCGCGCTGGCCGCGGTCACCGCAATCGTGCTGCGGTCACTGGGTTTCGTAGCCACCGGACTCTCATACGGCGGCATGACGGCGGGGGTGCTCATCGCCATCGGCGTCAGTGTCGTCGCCGCCGTCGCCACCAGCATCGTGCCCACGTGGAACGCGGCGTCGCGTTCACCCATCCGATCTTTGAACGCGGGAGGTTAGACGACACATGACCGCTCTGGACGACTCGACGGAGGTGGTGACCACCGCGGCTGTGGTCGACACCGAGATCTCACACAAGCCGGTGATCGAGATCAGCGACGTGTGGAAACTGCACAAACTCGGCGACGAGGTCGTCAAGGCCCTCGTCGCAGCCGAACTGCAGGTGATGCCAGGCGAATTCGTCTGTCTGATGGGCCCAAGCGGAAGCGGTAAGTCGACGCTTCTCAACATCATCGGTGGGCTCGACCGACCCACCAAGGGCACCGTGCGGATCGCAGGGCGGGACACCGCGCAGCTCTCGGAGAGTCAGTTCGCCGCACTCCGGCACGACACCATCGGGTTCATCTTCCAGAGCTACAACCTGATCCCGTTCCTGTCGGCGGTCGAGAACGTCGAGCTGCCACTGATGTTCGAGCCCTACGACCGCCAGTCGCTGCGCAAACGCGCCACCGAACTCCTCGAACTGGTTGGCCTCAGTCATCGTGTGCACCATCAGCCCACCAAGATGTCGGGCGGTGAGCAGCAGCGCACCGCGATCGCGCGCTCGCTGATCAGCAGCCCGACCCTGGTGCTGGCCGACGAGCCCACGGCCAATCTCGACCACCGCACGGGGGAGACGGTGGTGCGCATGTTGCGCGACCTGTGCTCGACGCTGGGCGTCACCGTGGTCGCCAGCACCCATGATCCCACGGTGGCCGACGAAGCGAGCCGTGTCGTCCGGATGAAAGACGGACAAATCATCAACTGACCCAAGCACTCCCAATCCCTGCAGGGCCCCGATCTATTTCGGAGAATTGATGACACAAACCGAGGCCGCGCCGCCCGCCGACCGCGACAAGCTGATGACCACCGAGCTCGTCCCCGAGCAGATCCTGCCCAAGGTGATGAGCACCTTCGGGCTGACCGCCGCCTACGTCTTCATCATCTGCTGGGTCACCGGCTCCTCGGTGATGGCGGGCGGCGGCTGGACTGCCATCCCGATGTGGGTGCTCGGCATCCTGACGTTCCTGATACCCGCCGGCATGGCAGTGGTCGAACTGGGCAACCTCTGGCCGGGTCAGGGCGGTGTGTACATCTGGGCCTACCGCACCATGGGGGAGACGTGGGGGTTCATCGGCGGCTACCTGTCGTGGGTCCCGGTGATCCTGAACGCCGCGTCGTCACCTGCGGTGGTCCTGCAGTTCCTGTTGCTGGCATTCCACACCGAACTGGGGCTGACGACCAGCATCATCTTGCAGTTGGTGATCCTGTGGACGGTGATCGGCCTGGCGCTGGCCAAGCTGGCAGCCAACCAGAAGATCATGAACGTCGTCTTCGTCGTGTACGGCGCGCTGACGCTGACGATCTTCACCTGCGGACTGTTGTTCGCCGTCGAGAACGGCTCGGCCACCCCGTTCAGCTGGGCAGAGGCCACGATCCCCAACTTCGCCGTCGCGGGCTTCCTGTACGGCACCGTGCTGCTCTACCTGCTCGGTGTGGAGACCCCGTACAACATGGGCGCCGAATTCCTGTCGGTGCGCAGGAGCGGGCCGCGGATGATCCTGTGGGGTTCGACGGCGCTGGTCGCCATCTACCTGTTGACCACGCTCGGAACGATGATGGCTCTGCCCGGCGACGAGATCGACCCCGTCACGGGTGTGATCGGCATGCTCGACGTCGCGGGCTTCCCGGGATTGATGGAGATCTGCGCGGTCGTGCTGGCCGGCATCATCATCGTGGCGCTGATGACCTATCAGGTGGCGTACTCGCGACTGATCTTCGTCTCCGGCCTGGAGCGGCACCTGCCGCGCATCTTCACCCATCTCAACCCGCGCACCCGTAACCCGGTGTCCGCCATCCTGATCCAGGGCGTCATCTCGTCACTGATCCTGGTCGGGCTCTACTCGCAGAGCAGCATGGCCAACGTCACCATCTACCTGCAGGGCGGACTGAGCACCGTCTGGTTGCTGTCCGGGTTCTTCTTCCTGATCCCGTTGATCGTCGCCCGCAAGAAGTATGCGGATCGCTATGTCAACGAACAGTTCTGGCGCATTCCCGGCGGGATGGCCGGCGTGTGGGCGGTGGTCGTCGTCGGCTCCCTGGGCACCATCGGCGGCATCTACTACTCGTTCGTGACGCCCTGGATCGACGTTCCCGCCGGCACCTGGATGACCTGGGTGGGCGGGATCAGCCTCGGCATGTTCGCGCTGGGCCTGGCGGTCTACGTGTTCGGCAGGCGGTCGGCACACAAGACCAGCCAGGAGGATTCGCTGGCCCACCTCGCGGTGTTCGACCTCACACAAGCAGCCGCCTCGGATACGGAGGACACGACCAAATGACGATGGACAGCACGGTGCTGAGCACACCGGAGACCGGTGATTCGGTCCGCTATCCGCTGGATCCCCTCAGCGGGGCGGAGATCGAATCAGCCGCCCGGATCATCTCGGAGTCCGGTTACAGCACTCCCACACTGAAATTCGTGATGATCCAGCTCGCCGAACCGGAGAAGACGCCGGAGCTGACATTCGATCCCGCGATGTCGGTGCCCCGGCAGGCCTTCGTCACCATGTACGACGCCGCCGCGAAGATGATCTACGAGGCGGTCGTCGACGTCGTCGCGGGCACCATCGACTCGTGGAAGGAGATCCCCGGAAGGTTCCCGTCCTACCTCGTCGAGCACATGACCGGGGTGGAGGAGAAGGTGCGGGAGGATCCGCGCTGGCAGGAGGCGATGCGCAAGCGCGGCGTCACCGACTTCAGCCTGGCGATGATCGACCCGTGGCCTGCCGGTTACTACGGCGCGCAGGACCACTACGACAATTCGGCGCTCGTCTGCCGCCCGCTGACGTTCATGCGGGCTGCTCCGTCGGAGCACGGGTACGCGCGTCCCGTCGAGGGGCTGATCGTCACGTTCGACCTCGATGCGATGGAAGTCATCGACATCGAGGACCACGGCGTGGTGCCGCTGCCGCCGACCGCGGGCAACTACTCCGAGCAGTTCATGTTCGATCCGAACAACCGACCGTCGTTCACCGAGTTCCGTTCCGACGTCAAGCCCATCGAGATCACCCAGCCCGAAGGACCCAGCTTCACCGTCGACGGCTGGCGGGTCAGCTGGCAGAAGTGGACGATGCGCATCGGGTTCAATCCCCGCGAAGGCATCACGCTGCACGAGGTGGCCTACACCGATCGAGGCGAGACCCGGCCCATCATGTACCGGGCATCGCTGTCGGAGATGGTGGTGCCCTACGGGGACACGTCGCCGACCCACTGGAACAAGAACGTCTTCGACATGGGCGAGGTCGGCATGGGATTCTCCGCCAACCCGTTGACGCTGGGATGTGACTGCCTGGGCGAGATCTATTACTTCGACGGGACGGTCAACGACTCCAGCGGCAACGCGGTGGTGATTCCGAACGCGATCTGCATGCACGAAGAGGATTACGGAATCTCGTGGAAGCACACCGACTTCCGCACCGAAGAGGTGGAGGTCCGGCGATCGCGGCGGCTGGTGATCTCGATGATCTGCACCGTCGGCAACTACGAGTACGGCTTCTTCTGGTACTTCTACAACGACGCCTCCATCGAGGTGGAGGTGAAGCTGTCCGGCGTGCTCACCACGGGTGCCATCGAGGAGGGTCAACAGCCGCGGTGGGGCAAGATGGTCGCGCCAGGCATCTACGGACCGAACCATCAGCACTTCTTCAACTTCCGGCTCGACATGAGCATCGACGGGCCGGGAAACAGTGTCTACGAGGTGGATTCGGTGCCGGAACCGGATCCGGAACTCAACCCTCACCGCAACGCGTGGATCACCCAGGACACGATGGTGGCCTCGGAGGCCGACGGTGCGCGGGACTGGAACTGGTCAACCGGAAGGTACTGGAAGGTCGCCAACCCATCCAAGGTCAACGAGCTCGGGCAACCGGTCGCCTACAAGCTCACTCCCAAGGACGTGGTCCCGGTCATGGTGCAGGAAGGGTCCTACATCTTCGACCGGGCCCGGTTCGTCCAGCACAACCTGTGGGTGACCCGCTACGACGCGACGGAGAAGTTCGCGGCGGGTGACTACATGTACCAGTCGGCAGACGTTCAGGGTCTGCCGCAGTTCGTCGCCGACGACGCTGCGCTGGAGAACACCGATGTGGTGCTCTGGTACACCGTCGGCGCCCACCACGTCGTGCGGCCCGAGGACTGGCCGGTGATGCCGTGCGCCTACACCGGCTTCCACCTCAAGCCGGTCGGCTTCTTCGACGGCAACCCGGCTCTGGACCTTCCTCCGTCGCCGCCGAAGTCGTGCCACCAGAGCCATGCCAGGCTCCCGGTGGCAGAACGGGCCCGCGAGTCGTAGGTGGGGCTCAGCCGAGTTTGGTGAGCAGCTGCCCGGAACTCTCGGGGCTGCGCGGCGGTCAGCGGACCCAGGACCCGCTGCTCGGCGGCATGTACAGCGTCCAGAGTCGTCAGGAGCTCGCTGCCCTCGCGTGTCGGCTGTGCGGGCAGCGAGCGCCCTGACGCGGCCGAGGCCGGACGGCTCACCACGCCGCGTTCCTCGAGAGAGCGCGGCACCACGCACCGCGGCTAGAGCGCTCAACCACACCCCGACGCGGTTCGGCGGTCGCGATGAGGCAGGATTAGGGGAGCCGTCCGCGGCACCGGAGGGGCGGCCATCGCATGCGAGAACCGCGAAGGAGTCGGATGGCGGAATCCACCAGTTTCAACGGTGCAGGCTCGCCGTCCCCGTACAGACCCGCCTACGGCCGCGTGCTGCTCAAGCTGGGCGGCGAGATGTTCGGCGGCGGGGAAGTCGGGCTGGACCCCGACGTGGTCGCCCTGGTCGCCCGCCAGATCGCCGAGGTGGTGCGCAGCGGCGTCCAGGTGGCCGTCGTCATCGGCGGAGGTAACTTCTTCCGCGGCGCGCAGCTGCAACAGCGGGGCATGGAACGCACCCGCTCCGATTACATGGGCATGCTCGGTACCGTGATGAACAGCCTTGCGCTGCAGGACTTCCTGGAGAAGGAAGGGATCCAGACGCGGGTGCAGACCGCCATCACGATGGGCCAGGTCGCCGAACCCTATATCCCGCTGCGTGCGGTGCGTCACCTGGAGAAGGGCCGCGTGGTGATCTTCGGCGCAGGCATGGGGCTGCCGTATTTCTCCACCGACACCACCGCCGCCCAGCGGGCGCTGGAGATCGGCGCAGACGTGGTGCTGATGGCCAAGGCGGTCGACGGGGTGTTCACCGCCGACCCGCGCATCCACCCGGACGCCGAACTGCTCACCGCCATCAGCCATCGCGAGGTCATCGACCGCGGACTCAAGGTGGCCGACGCGACGGCGTTCAGCCTGTGCATGGACAACGGTATGCCGATCCTGGTGTTCAATCTGCTCATCGATGGCAATATCGCGCGTGCAGTCGCGGGTGAGAGGATCGGAACACTGGTCACCGTCACCGTATGACGGGTGCCGACCGGGGCCGTGAGGAGCCGACGAAGGTGGAAGCACAGTGATTGAGGAAACGCTCTTCGATGCCGAGGAGAAGATGGAGAAGGCCGTGTCGGTGGCCCGGGACGACCTGGCATCGATTCGCACGGGGCGCGCCAACCCCGGCATGTTCAATCGCATCAACATCGACTACTACGGCTCGGCCACCCCGATCACCCAGCTGTCCAGCATCAACGTGCCCGAGGCCCGGCTGATCGTCATCAAGCCCTACGAGGCCAACCAGCTCCGCAACATCGAGGACGCGATCCGCAACTCCGATCTCGGCGTCAACCCGACCAACGACGGCAACGTCATCCGTGTCGCCATCCCTCAGCTGACCGAGGAGCGCCGTCGCGATCTGGTCAAGCAGGCCAAATCGAAGGGCGAGGACGCGAAGGTGTCGGTGCGTAACATCCGCCGCAAGGCGATGGAGGAGCTGACCCGCATCAAGAAGGACGGCGACGCGGGCGAGGACGAGGTCACGCGCGCCGAGAAGGACCTCGACAAGAGCACCCACCAGTACACGAGCCAGATCGACGAGCTGGTCAAACACAAAGAAGGCGAGCTGCTGGAGGTCTGATGTGACCGATCAGCAATCGATTCCCGTGGCAGAGCAGCCGGTCGACGAACCGCCGCAGACGAAGGCGTCGCGGGCGGGCCGCAACCTGCCCGCCGCAGTCGCCGTCGGCGTCGCGCTCGGCGGCGGGCTGATCGCCATCCTGCTGTTCGCGCCCTACCTGTGGCTCGCGCTGGTCGCGACGGCGGTGGCCATCAGCACCTACGAGGTGAGCCGGCGTCTCGGGGAGGCCGGCTACCAGATCCCGCTCGTGCCGCTACTCGTCGGTGGACAGGCCACGCTGTGGCTGACCTGGCCGTTCGGTCCTGCCGGTGCGTTGGGCGGTTTCGCGGGCACCGTCGTGGTGTGCATGATCTGGCGGCTGGTCGGGCACGGGCTGCGCGACTCGCCGCAGAACTACTCCCGCGACATCAGCGCCACGGTGTTCCTGGCGACCTGGGTGCCGCTGTTCGCCAGTTTCGGCGCGCTGCTCATCTACCCCGACGACGGCGCCAACCGGGTCTTCTGCCTGATGCTCGGCGTGGTGTTCTCCGATATCGGCGGCTACGTGGCGGGTGTCCTGTTCGGCAAGCACACCATGGCGCCGGCGATCAGTCCCAAGAAATCGTGGGAGGGTCTCGCCGGTTCGCTGGTGTTCGGTGTCACCGCATCGGTGCTGGCGGTGGTGTTCCTGCTCGACAAGCCGTGGTGGGCCGGCGTCGCGCTCGGCCTGATGCTGGTGATCACCGGAACGCTCGGCGACCTGGTCGAGTCGCAGTTCAAACGCGACCTCGGCATCAAGGACATGAGCAACCTGCTACCCGGCCACGGCGGCATGATGGACCGCATCGACGCCATGCTGCCGTCGGCCGTCGCGACCTGGATCGTACTGACCCTGCTGGCCTGAGCGCCCGTCAGCGGGGGATACTGTACGGCAGTCATGCCCATTCCCCTTCCGCTGGTCTTCGATGCCCCGCGCCGCGCGCTGCCGCCGCGGCACTTCGCCGATCTCGCCGACGCCGAGCGCGCGGCGGCCGTCGCGGACCTCGGACTGCCGGCGTTTCGGGGAAAACAGCTGGCCAACCAGTATTTCGGCCGGTTGATCGCCGATCCTCGGCAGATGACCGACCTGCCCGCCGGGGTGCGCGACCACGTGGGGGCCGCGCTGTTCCCGACGCTGCTGGAACCCGCCCGCGAGATCGAATGCGACCGCGGGGAGACCCGCAAGGTGCTGTGGCGTGCTGTCGACAAGACGACATTCGAGTCCGTGTTGATGCGCTACCCCGACCGCAACACCGTGTGCATCTCGTCACAAGCCGGCTGCGGGATGGCTTGCCCGTTCTGCGCGACCGGTCAGGGGGGTCTCCAGCGGAACCTGTCGACGGCAGAGATCCTGGAGCAGGTCCGCGCCGCCGGCGCCGAGCTACGGAACCGCGACGGCGAAAGGCTGTCGAACATCGTCTTCATGGGTATGGGGGAGCCGCTGGCCAACTACAATCGCGTGCTCGCGGCGGTCAAGCGCATCATCGCCCCACCGCCGGACGGCTTCGGCATCTCCGCCCGGTCGGTGACCGTGTCGACGGTCGGTCTGGCCCCCGCGATCCGCAAGCTCGCCGACGAGAAGCTCAACGTGACGCTGGCGGTGTCGCTGCACACGCCCGACGACGAGTTGCGTGACACGCTGGTTCCGGTGAACAACCGCTGGAAGGTCGACGAGGTGCTCGACGCGGCGCGCTACTACGCCGACGTCACCGGTCGCCGGGTCTCTATCGAATACGCGCTGATCCGGGACGTGAACGACCAGCCGTGGCGGGCCGATCTGCTCGGCAACAAGCTGCATGCGAAGCTCGGGCCGCTGGTGCATGTGAACCTGATCCCGTTGAATCCGACCCCAGGCAGCGAATGGGACGCCAGTCCCAAACCGGTTGAGCGCGAATTCGTCCGCCGGGTGCGCAAGCGCGGAGTGTCCTGCACGGTGCGCGACACCCGCGGCCGCGAGATCGCCGCCGCCTGTGGACAATTGGCGGCTCAGGGCTGAGTCATGCGGGCACCCCCGGCTTGTTGACGAACCATGCGTTGTCCTCGCGCAGGTGGCGGCTACGCCAGTCCCCAGCTCAGGCGTGCGCACCAGATCGTGGAAGTAGTAACCCCCACAACTGCTCTGTTCGGCCATGCCGGGCAACTGCATCGGGTTGTAGAACATCGCGCGTACTGTCGCGGCGTCACCGTGGATGTCGCACTCGACATTGGTGATGTAGTGCATCGTCTAGGGGATCGGCTCGAATGCCGCGCTGAAGAGATCGGCGATCTCATCCCGGGACGCCGCGGGTGTGCTGGCCGACGAGTAGTCGATCTGCGCGTCGTCGGTGAACACCGAGCGATAGAGGTCCCAGTCCTTGGTATCAACTGCTCGGGCGTACCGGCTCAGCAGTGCCCGGATCTCCAGTTCGTCGCACACCTTCGAAGCGTCGGTCATCCCACCGTCTCCAGTCGTAGGTTCCGAATCCGCCAACCCTCGGAGGTCCTGACCATCCCGTCGTGCCAGCGGCCGTGAAGAAAAAAGGCCATGTCCGTCTTTCCGGGTAACTGAACGGCGTTGAAACCACATCGCGACAACGGTCGCGGTGTCACCGTCCACCCGGCTCTCCACGTTCGTCACGTAGTGCATGCCGACGGTGATCGACTCCTGATGCCGGTTCAAGTACGTCACGGCTCGTCGCAGGTGCCCACGATCAGGCCGGCCGCCGAATAATCCACCAGCGCATCGTCGGTGAACATCGGCCGGTACAGCGACCAGTCCCTCGAGTCGACGGCGCGGCAGTACCGACTGAGCAGGTTCTCGATGTCCAGTACGTCGGCCAGGTGCCCGAGTCTCACTGGTCCGGCATGCCGATGGTTTTGGCTTCGAGGTACTCCTTGTAGCCCTCTTCGCCGTTGCGGTAACCCAGTCCGCTCTGCTTAGTGCCGCCGAACGGGCTGCCGATGCCGAAGTGGCTCTTGCCGTTGATCGTGACATTGCCGGTGCGCATCCGGCACGCGATGGCGAACGCGCGGTCCACGTCGGCGCTGCTCACCTCTCCGGAGAGCCCGTAGACGGAGTTGTTGGCGATCGCGATCGCCTCGTCGTCGGTGTCGTAGCCGGTGACGGTCAGCACCGGGCCGAAGATCTCCTCCTGCGCGACCTGCGAGTCGGGGTCGACGTCGGCCAACAGCGTCGGCTGGGTGTAGTAGCGACCGGCAGGTTGTCCGGAATGCCTCCGCCGGTGACCAGGCGGGCTCCGGAATCGATGCCGCTTTTGATCAGGCCGAGCACCTTCTGCCGTTGACCTTCGCTGATCTGCGGGCCCTGCATGTTGCCGGGGGTCCACGGATCACCCACCGGCAAGCCCTCCACCATCATCGTCTTGAGGATTTCCAGGCCCTCGTCATAGCGGCTGCGGGGCAACAGGATCCGACTGGGCAAGATGCAACTCTGCCCCGACATCACGCACGCCATCATCGCGGTCATCGGCAGCGCCGAGGAGAAATCCGCGTCGTCGAGCACGATGTGGGCGGACTTGCCACCCAATTCCAGCAGAGTCTTCTTCACCGTCGGTGCGCCTGCGGCCAGGATCGCGCGGCCGGTCGCGGTCGACCCGGTGAACGTGATCATGTCCACCCGCGGGTCGGACGACAGCGCCGCACCCACCTCGTTCGCGTTGGAAACCACCACGTTGAAGACTCCCGCCGAGATGTCGGTCTCCTCGGCGACGATGCGTCCGTACTCGCTGCCCGACCACGGAGTCAGCTGGGCCGGCTTGAGCACCACGGTGTTGCCCGCCATCAACGCGGGCACCGTCTCGGCGACGTTGCGGTAGAACGGGACGTTCCACGGCGTGATCGCCCCGACCACCCCGACCCCTCGTAGTGGATCTTGCGTCGCGCGGGCCCCAGCGGGGTGTCGTGCACGCCGTTGTCCACCAGGTAGGAGAAGGCCTTGCCGTGCTCGGCCCAGTGCTTGACCTCCTCGATCGGGCTTTCGATCTGTGATCCCGACACCGTGACCGGGCAGCCGACCTCGGTGATCAGGATTCGGCGCAGCCGCTCTTGTTGCGCTCCAGGGCCTCATGGAGCCGGATCAGGCAGTGATAGCGGAAGTCGAGATCGCGGGACCAGTCGGTCTCGTCGAATGCCCGCCGCGCGGCGCCGATCGCCCGACCCATGTCCTCGACGGTGCCGTCGGTGGCTGGCGGCGACCCGTTCGCTGGCCGGATGGATCACATCGAATGTCGCTCCGCTATTTGTGAATTGCAGTTCGCCGTCGATGAGCATGCGCTCTTCGCCGGCGAGCACGCCGGTTTCTGTCTCCGTAGCGGTCATGGCAGCTTTACAAGTTTTTGGCTCAGTGTCACTCGTTCTCGCCGACTTCGGTCGGCGGACGTCAGGAGGTCTTGATCCCCACCGCGTGCCGGAGCTGGTCGAGGAACTGATCGTCGTCGTCGCTGCGGACGATGTAATGCGACACGGCGACGCGGATCGCCGTCGCTGCCTTGACGGCCCCGTTGGGTCCTGGCAGCAGCTTCTCCAGCTTGCTCCGCATCGCGGGGATGATGTGCGCCAGCCGCCCGATCACGACCTCGGGCTCGATGTCGACGAGCCGCACGCCCGAATAGGACTGCTGGTATTCGACGATGAACCGCATCGCCGCGTCGATGCGGTCGGTCCCACGCAACCCGGCGGTCGCGCGGGCGATACCGGACTCGAACATCTCCCGCTCGAAGATCCCGAATGCGTCGAGCAGCTCCTGCTTGGAGGCGAACCAGCGGTACAGCGTCGGGCGGGACACCCCGGCCTGAAGGGCCACCTCGGACAGGCTCAGCTTCGTCTGACCGCTACGGCCGAGCACCTCGGCGGTCGCGACCAGGATCCGGTGCCGCGTCGAGGTGTCCTCGGCGGCGTCGGATGGTTCGTGTGCGGGTTCGTTCACGTCCTGGCCTCGGTTGGAGCTGTGGCGGGGGGTCGATGTCGATCGTAGAGGGTGGTGGCCTGCGGGGACGGCGCCTCGCCAAGGGTGTCGGTCACAGGGACTTCTGCAGCATCGCGACGTGTCGAGGTCCTCCAGCGCGGCGAGGCTGCGTTCGACCCCGTCCTCGACCTGCATGCCGCCCATCCCCGCCGTGATCAGCGCCGCGACATACGGGTACAGCGCGCCCTGCCGGTAGCGGTCCCACAGCTCGTCGCCGTCCAGCTCGGGACCTCCTCCCGCGGCCAGCGCCCGCCGATAGACATCGAGAAGGTCCCGTTGCGAGGCCTGGCGGTCCTCGGCGGTCATGCTGGTGACCAGGTGCAAGACCATCGAGTTGGGCGAACCCGACCTTCTCTACAGCAGCTTCGTCCACGGCGTGAAGCGGCTGCCCGCGCACGTCCGCTGACCCGCTGGACCGATCGGACACGAAAATGGAGGCGTGATGAACGTCGAAGTCGATCTCGCCAGTGCACCGGGCACGGCATCTGTGAGTCCATCGCCGAAGACGTCTTCGAGGTGCAGGACGACGGCACCGTGGTGATCCACGACGCCGAGCGACCCGAGTCCGATCGGGGGCGGATGCGGCAGGCCGTCACGCAGTGCCCGGCCGCCGCGCTGAACCTCACCGACTAACTAACACCCCGGTCGCCTCCACGACTGATTTGACGGCCTCAAAGATGCGGTCCGGGCGATCAAAGGCCGCCAGTCGGCGCCGCCAGTACGTCAACGTCGTCGAATGAAACGCCCCAGCAGTGATGGGTAGCCCGCACGCCGCCTTCCACCGCAGATCGAAGGTCACCGCATCGACGGTCTCGTTATCGGACAGCCCACAATGCAGGGCCTGCAAGGTGATCACTGAGGCCATCACCTCAGCCGGCACACTCGGGCGGCCTCGCCGCGAGGGAAACAGATCGGCGAACATCTCCTCGGGAACAACTCACCCTGATGCGCCGCCAATGTGGTTCCCCCGAAATCGTGGAGGGTTTCCTATGCCGCTTCCGGCTTGGTCTTGGATTCCCTGATCTCGTAGTTGACCGGCGAGAGCCCGTCTGCGGCACTGTGGCGGCGTTGGTGATTGTAGAAG
>Ga0209347_1001922_pt1 | contig 29808 bp, 33 predicted proteins | sample AutmiccommuBRH23_FD_187382 | JGI IMG/M metagenome (GOLD analysis project Ga0209347, IMG submission 187382) | Deep subsurface microbial communities from Mt. Terri, Switzerland - Autotrophic microbial communities BRH/23 (SPAdes) (version 2) | ecosystem: Environmental > Aquatic > Deep subsurface >...
TCGGCATTTTCATCCGGGTCAATGCCACTGCACATCTGGGCAAGCGCGATTCTCAAAACGAGTCAGCCCGCCAGCAGCGCATCAAGTTCACCGGAGCGATCCAAGGCGGCAAGATCATCCGAACCACCGATATGTCGACCATCAATGAAAATTTGCGGAACGGTCATCCTGCCACCCGAGCGCTGGATCATCTCCTCCTTTTTGGCGCCGTCCATGGTAATGTCAGTCTCCTGGAAACTGACATTCTTGTTTTCGAGCAAGGATTTGGCCCGGAAGCAGAAGCCACAGGTGAATTTTGTATATATTTCAACTTTCGACATATTTCACTCTTTCTACCATCCGTCATCAAATGGGCCGTTGGCCAGAGAAATTCAAGCAATGGCTGTAGGGGGCAGATTGCTATCCTTTCTCAAATTCGCTTATAACCCGCGCCCAGCAGAAAACGAACACTTGTTCGGCGCCCGCCTCCTTGAGCAGACGCGAGCACGCATTGCTCGTCGCGCCGCTGGTGTAAACATCATCTACCAGAATCACGGACTTGCCGGCGATTCTTTCATGCGCATCCGCGGAAGACACAAATGCCGAACCGACGGTTCGCCGGCGCTGGGCGCCACTCATGCCTCTCAACGGAGGCGTGATCTTGCAGCGAGATATAAGGCCATATTCCATTGCCATGCCAGAGCCCCGGGCGAGTTCCCTGCCAATCAAAACAGACTGATTAAAACCACGGCTCCATAAACGCATCGGATGGAGAGGCACCGGAACGATAATCGCCTTGTCACTACTTTCTGCGGCGAATCTCTGCAAATGATCTGCGATCAGTTTTGCGAGCCCCAATCGTGTGCCATACTTCAAGCGCATTGCAATCAGCGAACTGCGGTCATCATACCGCACCACGGCCCGAACTCCATCGTGGATCGGGGGTTCCCTGAGGCATTTCGTGCACCAGCTATCATCGGGACGGTCGAAGGCAAAGGGCAATCCGCAGGCGGCGCACCACGGCTTGGCGAGAAAATCCAGTTTTTGCCAGCAAGGCAGACAGAAGCGATTATCTGCATCCACCGTCGTACCGCAGATGGGGCATCGTGGCGGCAACGCAAAATCGACCAATGATCTGAACAAGGCAGGTAACGGCATTTGATCTTTTTGTCCGGCGCTCCTAAAGCCGCAAGACTCTATGACCGATACAGTCAATGTTCCTGAAGTTTTCGATCGACGCCGAAGGCGCATTGTTCGTGATCGCGCTTATGCGCGCGCCAATGGTATGGATTTTTTTTCGCAGATCATGGCCGAGGAAATACTGGAACGTCTGGACGTGGTTACGCGCAGGTTTCAAAGAGCCTTGATTATCGGTCTGCCCGCAGCAAGGATTGGGACCGAGCTGCAGGCCCGCGACATAAAAGTGGTATTCGCTGATTCCAGCTTTGGTCTGGCGCATGCACTGGGCGGCGTGATTTGCGATGACGATCGATTGCCTTTTGCCGATCAGAGCTTTGACCTGATCATCAATATCGGCTCTCTCGATACGATCAACGACCTCCCCGGTGCGCTTGTGCTGATCCGTCGGCTATTGATTCCCGACGGATTATTGCTGGCCAGCGTGGTCTGCGCGGAAAGTTTTCCTTCTCTAAAATCTCTCTTGATGGAGGCCGAGGGCGATCGGGTGTCGGCCCATATTCATCCCCAGATTGATGTTCGCACCGCTGGTGATCTTGTAGCCCGGGCGGGACTGACATTACCAGTAGCCGACAGCGATCAATTGCGGCTGAAATATTCAAGCCTCCAGCGCCTGGTCAACGACATAAGAGACTTGGGAGGAAGCAACGTCCTGTCCGGCAAACTCGCTTCCATTCGGCGTGATGTCTATAATAAGATTCAAGCCCTGTTTCAGGCTCGATCCGGACCCGACGGAAAATTCGCAGAAAGCGTCACGCTCTTATATCTCTGCGCGTGGGCACCGCATCCGGACCAACCGAAACCGGCGCGAAGGGGAAGCGGCCAAGTTTCACTCGCCACGACGCTATCGGCAGGCATGGACCACCCACCGGACAATTAACCAGGGTTGGCGAGGTGGTTCGACAGCGCATGGACCAACGGACCATCAGCGGGCGGCATGGGCAGATTATGGATCTGCTGGACGGGCAACCACTGTAGATCCAGCAGATCAGCGCTTTCGATGCGTCCGTACCACTCGCGACAAATATACAGCAACAAAATTAGATGCTCGTCTTTCACGGCCTCACTGGCGAAAGCAACGGGTTCCAATTTCGTTTCTGCGACATTGATGCCCAATTCTTCTTTCAACTCCCGCACCAGAGCATATTCCGGCGTTTCGCCCGCTTCAACCTTGCCGCCCGGGAACTCCCATAGTCCGGCCATCGGCTTGCCTTCCGGTCGCTTTTGCACCAGAATTCTGCGCTTTTTGTCGATAAGGGCAGCGGCAACGACAAACAGATATGTCGGATTTTTTTCCATTATTTTGTTCGATGTAAGGATTTTGTTAATCCCTTTCTGTGAAACGGGTCCTGTTCACGACTTAGCAGAACTTTATCCGCGTTGAGAGAGACATGATTGATATTCTGAGAAAATTATATCTTTCCGACAAGGGTGCGACGGCTGTTGAATATGGTTTGATACTGGCTCTGGTAGCATTGGCAGCGATTGTTGCGATTGGTGGCGTGGCCAATGAAACCGTCGGCATGTGGGATGACGTTGCCAATCAGGTGACCGAAGTCTCGTAGAAATAGCTTACGCATTTAAATTTTTGGTAAGGTTTCTATTCTAGGCTGTTGAACATTGGATATATTTTAGGTCCAATTGGGTAAGTGAAGTTTGTCAAATCTAGGAGACCAGTAATGAAATTCGTACGTAAAATGTTCAAGAATGAAGAAGGCGCAACGGCTATCGAATATGGCCTGATCGCTGCTTTGATCGCTGTTGCAGCTATCGTTGCTATGGGCCAGCTGGGCAACACCCTCAGCAATACCTTCACCGAAGTCGAAAACTCGATGGCCGGTTAATCTTCGGACAATCCAGGAAAAATGGACGGCAGCCCTCGGGCTGCCGTTTTTTTGTGAATGATCAATAGGTGATGATCTTCACTTGCTGACCCACCCGCAAGTTATCGGTCGCGCGCAAGCGGTTCAACACCAGAAACCGGTCCTGCTGATAATCTCTATACGCCATACGCGAAGACAGGCTCGAAATCGTATCCCCGGTCCTGACCGTTATCACATCGACTTTGCGAGGTTTGATCGCCGCCGCTTCCTGTGCGGAAAGCCTGACCAAGCTCTGATACATGGGCGTAAAAACGCCCGCGCGTCCGGCAGGTGCTATTGTGACGAAATGATAGGCGCTGCTTTTCGAAAATTCATAGGCGAAAACTGTAACGTCCACCGGACCATTGCCGCTCTCCACCCTTGCCATCGCATAATATGCCGGCAGCCCATTGACTGCTGTTCTCTCTATGGTGCCATGAGTTATAGTCTTGCCTTCGCCAGCCAGACGATTGAAAGCCGCTCCAATATATGTTGTCATATTCCCATTATAGGCACCAGTCGTAAATTGTCCCTGCCCTCCGGAACCAACAATCGTTACGGCGCGCGCCCCATTTTGCATGGCAAAGCCGCCTGGAATAGTGAATTTCAGCCTCAGATCAGGATGCAGGAAACTAGAGCCCTCGATCACCCCTTGCTTTGGATCGTCGCCGTACAGGATGCCATCCAGATTCTGCAGAAACTGTTCGCGATTGCGAACACCGCCCGATTGCTTCAATTTGCTGGCGATTGTGGCCGCGCGTGACACGCGGCGCGCAGGATCGGGATGAGTACTCGACCATTCGGGTACGCTTCGGGCGTCGCGTCCTTTTACCCGCGCGTCAATCGCAGATTGCGCAGCGAGAGAATAAAGCATCGTGGATAGTGCCTGCGGATCGTACCCAGCAGACGCCAGATAGCGAATACCCAGGTCATCGGCTTCATATTCCTGTTTGCGCGAATATTTGAGCGTCAGCAACTGGCTGCCTGTTCCGAAGATTTCCTGTCCGATCCGGCCCAGAGCAGAGTCTCCCAACAGCACCTGTGAACCTATCTGTCCCAGAATACCCAAAATACTATTACGCGTCGCTGTCTTCTGACGCTTTTCGCTGTGTCTCGCCGCTACATGACCAACTTCATGTCCTAGAACACCAGCCATCTCCGCTTCATCGTTCATCAGGGCCATTAGCTGGCGGGTAAGATAGACATATCCCCCGGGAATTGCGAACGCGTTGTTCACGGGACTGTTCAGCAGCGTTACGGTAAAATCGCTGCGCGCGTTGCCCAGTCCCGATTGCACCGCAATATTCTGCCCAACGCCTGAGACATAGCTCACCTGCGGACCAGTATAGCGTCCGCCAAATTCTTCCAGCAATTGCGGATGGGCTTCCGCGCCTTGACGCTTTTCCGCTGGGGATATGGAACGCGCCTCGCCAGCCTGAGTTCCCGCCGAATCCACGGCTCCGGCATCCGCTCCACTGCCGGTGCAAGCTACCAAAGCGATTATTGCCGCCACACTCGTCAATTTTGCTGGAAGATATGTCATATCAGGTTCCCCGTTCTTGCATGCTAGTATAACCGCCGAGCCAGTAAATGGTTGCAGGCACAAGCAGTTTTCTCAACGGTTGCGGGCTGGACCTATGGTTATTCTCGGGGTTAGAGTGCGCCCATCTGCAGAAATTTTTCGCGGCGTCTCTGCCTCAGCGTCTCGCGATCGAGGTTCTCGAGCTGGGAAAACTCTTCCTCAATCGCATTGCCAAGGGATGCGATTGCCAGAATTTGATCACGATGAGCACCGCCTACAGGTTCCTCAATAATCCGGTCGACGACTCCCAATTTCTTCAGATTTTGAGCAGTGATTTGCATCGCATCCGCAGCCACATCAGCCTTATCGCCGGTACGCCATAGAATGGACGCGCAGCCCTCGGGTGAAATTACCGAATAGACGGCATGCTCAAACATCAATAGCCGTTCGGCTGCAGCGAGTGCCACGGCACCACCCGATCCGCCTTCTCCCACAATGATTGCCACCATGGGAACACCCAGCGAAAGGCATTTTTCGGTCGAGCGCGCGATCGCTTCTGCCTGCCCTCTCTCTTCGGCCGAAACGCCCGGAAAGGCCCCCGAGGTATCCACCAAGGTCAAAACCGGAAGCGAAAATCGATCGGCCAGATCCATCAGGCGAATAGCCTTGCGATATCCTTCCGGTTTTCCCATCCCGAAATTATGGCGCAAGCGACTTTCCGTATCATCACCCTTCTCATGGCCAATGACGAGCAAACGCCGCTCTCCCAGCCGAGCTAGTCCGCCGAGGATGGCCTGATCGTCGCCAAAGTTGCGGTCACCGCCCAGCGGTATGAATTCCTCAAACAGGCCGGCGATAAAGTCCTTGAAATGCGGACGTTCCGGATGACGAGCGACTTGTGTTTTTTGCCACGGGGTCAGTTTGGCATAAGTATCTGCCAGCATTTTTGCCGATTTGGCCTGCAGTTTTTCGATTTCCGTTTCGATATCCAACGAACCTTCATCCGCCGTATTTCTCAGTTCGAGAATACGGGATTCGAGAGCCGCGATTGGTTTTTCAAAATCAAGATAAGATGTCATGGAAAGGAGTTAGAACCGGACAAGCTAAACGTCAACGCGTGAGATTTAGTTGACTCAATGGATGGCGATTATTCACCAGGTCTACCAAGCGGGCGCTATCGATATGGGTATAGATTTGTGTTGTGCTAATGTCGCTATGCCCAAGCAGAGTCTGCAAGGCCCGCAAATCGGCGCCGCCTTCCAGCAGGTGGGTTGCAAAGGCATGCCGCAAAACATGCGGACTGATTTTCGCGGGATTGATCCCTGCCCGGCCAGCATGTTCCTTGACGATCTGGAATAGTCTCACTCTGCTGATGTGGCCCGTCCTGGATGGGAAGAGCCATTTTTCCTTCGGATCAACATGTTCGGACCAGCGGCGTACGGCTGTGCGGGCCTGTTGCGAAATCGGGACCAACCGTTCCTTCCCCCCCTTTCCCTTGATGATCAGAAAAGGTGCGTCCCCCTTGAGAGATGAACGTTGCAGGCCGACAAGTTCGCTGGCCCTGAGCCCGGACCCATAGAGCAGCTCCAATATCGCAGAAAGCCTGACGATGGAGGGTTTAACCGGCACCCCGCCCAAACCTTCGGCGACCAACTGGAATAAAAGCGCGATTTCGTCGTGAGACAGCGTCTTTGGCAAGGAACGCACCAAGCCAGGCCTCGGCAGCGCATCGGCGGGGTCATTTTCCCGAAAGCCTTCTTCCACCAGGAAGCCGAAAAACCGTCTCAAACTGGAAGACTTTCGAGCAACAGTGCTGTTTTGCAGGCTCCGCCAATGGGATGGGAGCGTCGCGACCATGTCACGATCCGCCTGCGACAATCGCCCACCCAGGAGCGCCGATGCCTGTTCCAGATCCGTGCGGTAGGCAGTCAATGTGTGTCGGGATGCACCTGTCTCTGCCATGAGCATTTCCAGAAAGCGTTCAATCAGATTGGCATCATCGGTCATATCGTGCAGGAATAGACGTCAACACCTGGAATGCAACGCCTATGCCCGGGTCAGGGCTTCCGCTGCTATCATCCGCGCTTCGGGTCCAAGTCCCACGCGCTCCAAGCTTTGCACGATATGATATAGGTGCAGAGGCGACATCGCCTTCCAGTTCCGCCCCTGCATGCCCACAGCGGCGAGCAAAGCCACCGTTCCCTTCTGACCGCGCCGTGAAGCCAGCTGGATTGCCCTCGTCCATCTGGTGGTACGGCTTAGGTCCACACTCAAGTCTTCCGCAAAATCTGCGACCGTCTGCTGGTCGGCTCGGGCGAGACCGGCGACCGCTGCCAGAAGAAACTGGCTGCGCAACTTGTCTTCGCTGATGTCGGCGTCTCCGAAATCATCGAGCGCACCATATGAAACAGGATTATTGTGGGTTGGTGAAGCCACCGCCAGAAGGGCCCAGCCGTCGCTGCCCTCTTCGACGATATTTGTCCAGCGGATGGCGCTCCGATCAAGCCCGGCGGCAAGCATGGATGCGATGAGATCGTAGCTCTGGTCCCGAAGCGCTGCCGCGGGCGGAATCTTGGCCGCTGCACGAGCAGTCAATATTTTGCTCGAATATCGAGTCAGTTCCTTGTCAGATCGGCCCCACAAATCGCGCATCGCAGCCAATCGCTGTTCCGCGCTATCTTCCGTATAAGCCTGTCGCAAAACCGAAGCCTGTGCCTTCTGATCATCGCTCGTGTCGGGATCATCATAGGCGGCTGCGTATAAATCCACCATTGCCTGGTTCGAAAACACTCCGAGGGCCGCCGCGGTGTCCGCGGCTTTCAAACGTGATTCAAGGGGGAGCATGGGTGCACGCGCGCGCCATCCCTGAACATGGCGCCCAGCCTGATCGTACAACCGATCCGGCGGCTCCACACCGGTCGCCACACCAAGCCCGTAGCGCCAATTATTGAAAAACTCGATGTCATCCCAAAGAATGGATACGGCTCTTCGTCCTTCGAACCCGGCTCCTATCGTCTTTTCAGCCAACAAGTAATCGATCCCCGTTGCTGCCTTGTTGCGTCTTGCTTGCCGGAGCAGGCTAGTCGCCCGACTCTGTTCCCCGGTGAAAGAGGCGCAAATGGGTCGAAACATCACCCATGTCGGGGCATCGCTGACTCGGGCGCCAGCGTCGACCACAGGACATATGCCTGCCGGATCTGCCGTAGCCAGATGTGCCTGCATCGCCACTTCATAAAGTCGTGGCGTATAATTTCCGACATCAACCTTCAAAACCAGCGAGCGGGCGGCATCGGCCTCGCCCATACGCAACAGCCGCCAAGCGCGTTCGGCCGTCCAATCCGCCGGATTTATATTTTCGGGGCTGACAACCTTGCTCAGCAAAGTGCGGCGAAGCAATATCGAGCCCCAGCGCGATAGTATTGGACCGTTCAAGTTCTTGATCAAGCTGGTGAGATATAATCCGCCTTCTTTTCCAAATGCATCATTCGGCAGTCCCTTGTACTGGGGTGTCAGAACACCAATTTCATCTGTTGATCGCCGTTCGCCTTCCGTCAGTGCATATTGGGGTTGGAACGCCTCATCCAGCGCATCCAGATCGAGTTCCCCATTTTCATCCAGCGACAATAACGGCAAATCTCGATCCGTTTCCGCAACATCGACATCTTCGCCCGCCTGCCCTGATGTATCACTCGCCTGCGATGCAAGGGAATCCGCTGGAACCGGACCGGGAGCAGGAGTTGGCGCAACTGTCGGGCCGAGCCTCGGGGCGGGCGCCGGAGCGGGTTCGCCAAATCCCGGGGGAAGGAGAGACTCGGGGGAAGCCTGTCCCAAGACCGGAATCGCCGCCAGAAGCGCGCCAAGGCCTACAGCTGCCAATGATATATGCTTGGTCCGCACAGGCATGTTATTGCAGATCGTCACCAATGACCGGTTTTTCAACTGGTTGCAGCGGCTTTTCGACATCCATCGAAGCCAGAAACAAGGCTCCGCCGATCAGGACAGCGACAAACAAAATGAGAAAAACCAATTGGCGGGGCATCAATATACTCAATCGTTCAAACGTTTAAAAAAATAGCATAGTCGGCATTGGAATTTGCACCCTTGGCCAACCGTTGTATAGCCTTTGCCCCAATGGACAAAAACATTAAAGCCTCTTTCGACAATTCAAATGGAAATTCGGGTAAAACGCCAGATTTCGTGCCGGACCAGTCGATTGTGCTGGTCGGATTGATGGGCGTGGGCAAAACCACGGTCGGCCGCCGCCTCGCAAAACGTTTGAATCTGGCTTTTGTCGACGCCGATGAGGAAATCGAGCAGGCGGCGGGCCTTACCGTTGAAGAAATTTTTGATCGATTTGGCGAAGCCTATTTCCGGGACGGAGAACGGCGGGTCATCGCGCGGCTGCTGGAAGGGGAGCGCCAGATTATCGCGACCGGCGGCGGAGCGTTCATGAACGATGAAACCCGCGCGCTCATACTCGAAAAGGCCATCGCCATCTGGCTGGACGCGGATCTTGATACACTGGTAAAACGCGTCGGTCGGCGCGATACTCGGCCCTTGCTGAGATCCGGCGATCCGGCAAAGATCCTGGCGGATTTGGCAGTCACCAGAAATCCCGTATACGCCACCGCGCATATTCATGTGATGGGGAATGATTCGCCCCATGAAACGACCGTTGAAAATATTATCGAGGCATTGCAGCGTTGACCCAGATCACAGTGGAATTAGGCAAGCATAGCTACCCCATATTGGTTCAGCCGGGTGCGCTCGAGATGGCGGAGGAGCATCTCCAAGGATTTGCCAGCAATCAACGGCTTTTTGTGCTGACCGACGAACATGTAGCTTTGCACCTGCTGCCCCAGTTGCGGCACGCCTTTGCCGGAAGCGCGATCGACCTTGTCGAGAAGATCCTGCCTGCGGGCGAAGCGAGCAAGAGCTGGCATCAGTTGGAATTGGTGACCGACTGGCTGCTTGCCGAGGGAGTCGAACGATCGGATACCCTGGTGGCGCTCGGCGGCGGCGTCATCGGCGATCTTACCGGATTTGCAGCGGCCATTGTCAAGCGCGGCTGCCGGTTCGTCCAGATACCCACCAGTCTTCTCGCCCAGGTCGACAGCAGCGTCGGCGGCAAGACGGCGATCAACAGCTCGGCCGGCAAGAATCTGATCGGCAGTTTCAACCAGCCCCTTTTCGTGCTGATTGATCCGCTTGTGCTGAACAGCCTACCAGACCGGGAATTGCGGGCGGGCTATGCCGAGGTAGTCAAATATGGATTGATCAACGACCCCGATTTTTTCGCCTGGTGCGAGAGCAATGGCAGTAGGCTCCTGGCCCGAGATCCCGAGGTTCTCAGCGAAGCGATCATCCATAGCGTGCGCGCCAAGGCGCTGATCGTCGGCGAGGACGAGAAGGAGCTCAGCGGCCGCCGCGCGCTGCTCAACCTGGGCCATACTTTTGGCCATGCGCTGGAGGCAGAGACCGGCTTTTCGGACAGGCTGGTCCATGGCGAGGCGGTCGCTGCCGGGATGGCGCTGGCCTTCGGATATTCGGTGCGACGCGGTCATTGCGATGTGGCAGATGCCGAGCGGGTGCGATCGCATCTGACGTCGGTCGGCCTGCCCCATAATCTGACGACCGCATCGGTCCGCGCCTCCGGGCAACGACTGGTGGACCATATGATGCACGACAAGAAGATGAGCGGCGGCACCCTGCCCTTCCTGCTGGCCAACGGGATCGGGCAATCATTTCTGGCCAAGGATGTCGATCTGAAGGACGTTGCCGCCTTTCTCGACGAATCCGACTAGATCAGGGATTCGGCGGAAGCCCAGTCCCAAATCTGAGTTCCGCGCCAGCGGACATGTCACCGCCGGATTTCATTTGCGCCTCCAGCCGATCGCAATCCCGCTGCCGGAAATCCTCGTCCACCTCGTTGATCAGGCCATCATCCACGTCGATCGCAAACATGGTCTGCCTGGCGAGATGGATAGCGGATTCAAAAACTTCCCGCTTCATGCCGACGATGCCCAGACCCTTGAGCGCGATCAACTGCCGACGGTCGTAGACCCGGACGAGCAGTTTTGTCTCGGGGAAGGATTGCGCGATCGCCCGCACCTGTTCGGGACCGAAATCCTTGTCATCCATGCAAAAGACGATCGCATCCGCTTCGGCGGCGCCGGCACGGCGCAGGAGATCGACCCTTGTGCCGTCGCCATAAAATACCTTCGCACCGAATTGCTCATGGATATCAATCTGTTCGGGCTTGATATCGATAAGGGTCAGCGGAATTTTGGCGCCGAGCAGCATTTGCGAGACGGTCTGGCCAAATCGCCCCTGCCCGACGATGATGACCGACGCCCCGGCCGCGTTGCCGGGATCCTCGAGATTGTTCTTTGCCTTGTAGGTACCATTGCTGAACCGCCGCGAGAGCAGCATCAGAAAGGGTGTTGTCGCCATCGAAACGGTGATGATGGCGCCAAACAGGCTGCTGGCCTCCGGTTCGATGAGGAGCGCCTTTTCCGCCTCGGCAAAGAGCACAAAACCGAATTCTCCACCCTGGCTGAGCAGCATGCCCATCGCCAGAGCGGGGTTGGTGGCCATGCCGAACAGCTTGCCCAGTCCGAAAATGATCGCGATCTTGACGATCACAAGCGCAGCAGCGGCACCCAGCACGAAGAAGGGATTTTCGATCACGACATTGAGGTCGAGCATCATGCCGACCGCAAGGAAGAAAAAGCCGAGCAACAGCGATCGAAACGGATCGATATCGGCCTCCAGCTCGTGGCGATAGGGAGAGTTGGCCAGCATCACCCCGGCGATGAAGGCGCCCAGGGCAGGCGACAGGCCGATAAATTCCATCAGCGTGGCACCGCCAAGGACGGCGACGAGGCCAGCGACGATGAACAGTTCGCGCTCGGCGATCCTGCCGATCACCTTGAGCAGCGGCTGCAGCAGATATCTGCCGATCACGATCAGTCCGACAATTGCGATGACGGCGTAGACAGCGGTCAGCCAGCCCGATTGATCCCCGCTATCCTCCGGCGCACGCGACAGGGCCGCGATGATGGTCAGCAGAGGGATGATCGACAGATCCTGGAACAGCAGGATCGAGAAGGCCTTCTCGCCCGTCGGCGTGTTCAGCCGACCCGAGGATTGCAGCATCGGCAGCACCTGCGCGGTCGACGACAGCGCCAGCGGCAGGCCGATAGCGATCGAAGCGGCAAGCGTGAAATTGGTCGTCGCCATGATCAGCAGGAACAACGCGATGCCGCATAATATCACCTGGCTCATGCCGAGCCCGAAGATCGCCTGACGCAGGCGCATGAGCCGTGCGGGTGCCAGTTCCAGTCCGACGATGAACAGCAGCAGGATGATCCCGATTTCGGAAAATTCGAGAATGGTTTCGGCGTTGCTGATCAGCTGGAAACCCTGCGGCCCAATCAATACGCCGGCGATCAGATAGCCGAGAACCGCGCCGATACCGAACCGGCGGAAGATCAGCACCATCACCAGAGCGGCGCCGAGCATGACAAAACCGCTCAACAGCAGATCGGCCAGATGGGTCTCGGTTTCCATCGGTCAGTTCGCTTTTTGCTTGGCAGTCGCGTCGGCGAAGGCCGCGATCACCGCATCATAGGGCAGCAGGATGGCGGCGTGGCGGCCCTTGTGATCTCTTGCTGGCGCCAGCAGGTCCATATCAGGCCATTCCCCGGGAGATTCGGATGAGCCGTCCAGAAAGGCTGCCAGTCCGGATCGCGCTGTTTCTATGTCCCCAGCCGATTTTCCGATGGCCTCTGCCCCCAATATCGCTGCGGAGGCTTGACCCAATGCACAGGCATTGATCGCCAACCCCAAATCTTCAAGCATACCGCCTTCTGCTACTATCACATCCGCCGCAACCTTGCTGCCGCAGGTACGGGAACGCAGTTCCGCCGTACCGTCGGGTTGATCGAGCCGCTGCTGGTGCGGGATCGACACTGCGAGGCGCAATATGTCGCGGGTGTAGAGAACGCCGCTCATCGCTGCGGCTCCCCTTCCTCATCGGCCGACGCCTGCTGTTCCTGAACAAAGTCGACCATGGATTTTCCGCTGGCGTTGAGCAGCGGGTAGGTACGGGATTCCGCCAGCCATTCCGGCCGCGGCTCGTCCGCGCCATAGATAGTGTCATAGACCAATATCATCAGCAGGTAGATCAGCGTGGCACCGATCAGCCCCTTGATCATGCCGAAGCCAAAGCCGAGCACGCGGTCAATCGGGCCAAGCACGGATTTGCGCGACCGGGAACCGATCGCTCTGGCCGCCCATCGGCCCAGCGCGTAGATGACAATGACAATCGAGGCAAAGGCCAGCACCGAAGCGCCGCTTTCGCTGCCGACCGGGCCGATCAGGCGCTCGGAAATCGGCGTATGCAGCGCCCGCACCCCGATGACGACCAATATCCAGACCAGCAAGGCCAGCACTTCCTGGACAAAGCCTCTCAGGAAGCCGAGGACCGCGGCCCCGCCCATCAAAACCAGTACTGCAATATCGAGACCCGTCATGCGCTCTAGCTAGTCACGGTCGAGCATATGGTCAACGAGATTGGCGAGTTTGGCAAATTGCAGCTGTTTCATGCTGCCGCCGGTTTTTTCGCCGGACGCCGGCAGCAGCGCGCTGTTGAATCCGAGCTTGGAGGCCTCCTTCAGGCGCAGCGGGGTGCGGGCGACCGGGCGTATCTCTCCGGACAGCGCAATTTCGCCGAAAATCACGGCATCGCTGGGCATCGGCCGTTCGGCATGGGCCGAGATCAGCGCTGCCGCCACGGCCAGATCGGCGGCGGGATCGGTCAGCCGGTATCCGCCCGCGACATTGAGATAGACTTCCGCGCCGGAGAAGCTGAGGCCGCAGCGCGCCTCCAGCACCGCCAGGATCATCGCCAGCCGGGCGCTGTCCCAGCCGACCACGGACCGGCGCGGGGTCGCACCGCTCGCCAGCCTGACGGTCAGCGCCTGGATCTCGACCAGCACCGGCCGGGTTCCTTCCAGCGCGGGAAAAACCGTGGCACCGGTGACTTCCTCGCTGCGGTCGGTCAGGAACAGGGCGGAAGGATTGGACACTTCGGTGAGACCTGCCTCTTCCATGGCAAAGACACCGATTTCATCGGTGCCGCCGAAGCGGTTCTTGATCGCGCGGAGGATGCGATATTGATGGCTGCGTTCGCCCTCGAAGCTCATCACCGTGTCGACCATATGTTCGAGCACGCGCGGCCCTGCGATACTGCCGTCCTTGGTGACATGGCCGACCAGCATCACCATCGTGCCATGTTCCTTGGCGAACTTGATGATCTCCTGCGCCGAGGCGCGGACCTGGCTGACCGTTCCCGGGGCGCCCTCGATCAGATCGCTGTGCATCGTCTGGATCGAATCGATCACGACAAAATCCGGTGCTTCGCGGCCGAGAGTCGTCAATATGTCGCGCACCGATGTCGCCGAGGCCAGTTTCACCGGTGCCTTGCCGAGCCCGAGCCGCCGCGCCCGCAGCCGCACCTGATCCGCCGCTTCCTCGCCCGAGATATAAGCCACGGAAAGTCCCGCCTCCGCCAGCTTCGCGGAAACCTGGAGCAGCAGGGTCGACTTCCCGATCCCCGGATCGCCGCCCATCAGGGTTGCCGAACCCGCCACCAGTCCGCCGCCGACGGCGCGGTCAAATTCGGCAATGCCGGTCTTTCGGCGGTCGGGCAGCGCGATCTCGCTGTCGAGTCCGACCAGCCGCACCTCGCGGCCGCCGCTCTGCAGGTTATGTTTGGACGCAAAAATGGTTTCGCCCGCTTCCTCGACCAGAGTATTCCACTCGCCGCAGTCGGCGCACTGCCCTTCCCAGCGATGCGCGATCGAGCCGCAATTCTGACAGACATATTTTCTTTTCGGTTTGGCCATGAAAATTATCTAGCAGAACAAAAAAGGAACACCAGCGATTTCACCAGGGTCACACGGGTCACACCCCCTAAGCGAGAGAAAGGAATGAACCCGACACCAATCGCGCAGGGACGGGAGCGGGACGGATCTTGCGTGTCCGGGGAGGGAGTGATGGATTCATGGTGCCGGTTTAGCAGAATGGGGGTGTTGTAGGAAAGCAGGTTTTACGGGAACAGATGACATCAGCCCCCCTATTCCCGCTTGCACCCGTGCCGCCATCCTGTAGTTAAAAGCCCATGGGGCAGAAAGAACTCAGACTGGCCTTGATCTGTTACGGCGGAGTCAGTCTGGCCATCTATATGCACGGCATTACCAAGGAAATCTGGAAACTGGCCCAGGCGAGCCGGGATTTTCATGATGGCGCGCGCGTCGACCAGTGCAGTCGCGGAATCTATTTCGACATATTGGAATGGCTGGAACGGGAAACCGGGACGCGTCTGAGAGTCCTGCCGGACATCATTGCCGGGGCCAGCGCCGGCGGGATCAACGGGATTTTCCTGTCGCAGGCAATCCTGTCCGGTCAGTCGCTGGATCCGCTGACCGACATGTGGCTGGAAACCGCCGATGTCGACAAGTTGCTCGACCCGGATGCACGCCCCCTGTCGCGCTTTTCCAAATTCTGGGCGGAGCCGATCGCCTGGATGGCGCTGGGCCGCAAGGGCGGTGCGGTCGAGCAGACCGTGTCCCAGGAAGCGCGCGAAGAGGTCAAGATGAAGCTCTCGCGCTTTGTCCGCGCCCGCTGGTTCGCGCCGCCCTTTGGCGGCAAGGTGTTCAGCGGCCTGATCTGGGATGCGCTGGCCGCGGTGCGGGCGACCGAACGCGGACCGCGGCTGTTGCCGCCGGGCCAGCCGCTCGACCTGTTCGTGACGGTGACCGATTTCGTCGGCCACCCGGAGAAGCTGCAGCTGCACAGTCCGCCCGACGCGTTCGAGATGGAGCATCGGATTACCATCGGTTTTTCGACGCGGGGCAAGAGGGATGATGCGATCGCCGATCCGGCGGCGCTGACCTTTGCCGGGCGCGCCACCGCCAGTTTTCCCGGCGCCTTCCCGCCGTTCACGGTCCGCGAACTGGATAGTCTCCTTTCCGACCGAGAATATGTCTGGGAAGGCCGATCCGCCTTTCTGAAGCGGGTGCTGCCGAACCAATATAGCGCCGGGACCGCGGAAGATACGGTGCTGATCGACGGCTCGGTGCTCGCCAACGCCCCCTTTGCCCAGGCGATCGAGGCGCTGAAAAACCGGCCCGCCAAGCGGGAAGTGGACCGGCGCTTCGTCTATATCGATCCCCGCCCCGATCTCGACGTGGTCAAGAGCGACCGGGCGATGCAGCGGTTGCAGGCAGCGCAGGAGGCCGAAGCCGAAACCCTGCCGGGATTCTTCTCGACGATATTCGGGGCGATCTCCAATATTCCGCGCGAACAGCCGATCCGCGACAGTCTCAACGCGATTGCCGGACGATCGAACCGGATCACCCAGATGCGGCTGATCACCGAAAATCTGCGCGGCGAGGTCGAGCAGCATGTCGAAGGCCTGTTCGGGCGCACATTTTTCCTCGACCGACCGACGGCCGCGCGGGTGGCCGCCTGGCGCCGCAAGTCGCGCGACAAGGCGGCCAAGCTGGCGGGATTTTCGTTCAGCGCCTACGGGCATCTCAAGCTGGCGACGGTGGTCGAGGATATCGCGAATACCATCCGGCGGGCCAAATCCGATCCCAACGCACACAATCATACCGGCCTGCGCAGCGTCTTGTGGACCGAGATACGCCGGCTCGGGCTCGACAATGTCGGTCTGAAGAGCGGCGGACCGACCAAACCGGCCGCGGAATTTTTCCGGCAGCATGATCTGGGATTCCGGGTGCGCCGCCTGCGTTTCCTGGCGCGGCAGCTGGCGGAGGATCTGGACCGTGCCAGCCCGGCCGACTATGAATCCATGGAGCGGATGCAGGAGGTCGTGTACGACTGCCTGTCGCTCTACATCGAGCGCGAGACAATCGACTATCTCGGCGAAGATTTCATCGCTCTTGCCGAACAGGCGGATCGCCAGCCGGGCGCGTTGCTCGACGCGCTGGCGAAGGCACGCGACCTGACAACCGCCGACGCAACGGTCGATGCCAAGCTGGCCGCTGCGCTGGCGGTGGTGCCCAAGGCGGAGAAGCGCTCGATGCTGCTCGCCTTTCTCGGCTTCCCCTTTTACGATATTGCGACGTTGCCGCTGCTGCAGGGCGAAGGGCTCGACGAATTTGATCCGATCAAGGTCGACCGGATCTCGCCGGAGGACGCCCGGACGATCCGCAAGGGCGGGGTTGCGGCGTCGCTGAAGGGTATCGAGTTCAACAATTTCGGTGCCTTTTTCAGCCGCAGCTACCGCGAGAATGACTATCTCTGGGGCCGGCTGCACGGTGCGGAGCGGATGATCGACATCGTCTTTTCCACCCTGCCCCTGGCGAAGCGACCGGACGGCGAGACCATACTCGGCTTCAAGAAAACCATCTTCCGCCAGATCGTCAACGAGGAGGAACCGCGGCTGACCATGGTCTCCCCGCTGATTGCCTCCCTGCGCGACGAGATCGAGAATGCGACGCTCTAGCTAGTGGGGCTGTTCCTCCGCATGGGCCGGTTTCTGCAGGCTCTTGTAGACCGCCTCGACAAAGGCGTCGCCCTTGATGAAGGCATCGGGATTGACGTCCCATTGCGCGGCGGGTTTCATCGCCTGCACCTCGGCCAGTGACTTGCCTTCGCCCTGCGCCTTTTCGACCGCGGCGATGACGGTCTTCATCATGTCGCGATAGGCGATCAGGTCCGCCCTGCTTGCGACCGGGCCGTGGCCGGGAATGATCTTCGTCTCGTCGTCGACCATGGTCAGGGCCTGTTCCGCCCCGGCCAGGATCCCGCGCGCGTTGCCGCCGCTGTTCAGGTCGATGAAGGGCAAGGTGACCTTGTGGAAAAACAGGTCGCCCATGTGCAATATATTGGCTTTCTTCCAGAAGACGATACTGTCGCCGTCGGTGTGGGCATGCTTCACGTGCCGGACTCGGACCTCGTCGCCGTTGAGGTGCAGCTTGATGCCGTCATGATAGGTGATCACCGGCAAGGCCGCGGGCGCGGCGGGCGGGACCTTGTCCGTCCCCTTGACCAGCCGTTCGCGGACATGGTCATGGGCCATGATCAGCGCCCCGGCGGCGCCCAGATTCTCGTTGCCGCCGCTGTGATCGCCGTGCCAGTGGGTGTTGATCAGATATTTGACCGGCTCCGCGCCGAGAGCCTTGACCGCGGCCTGGATTTTTCCGGTCAGCGGAGCATATTGATCGTCGATCAGGACGGTTCCGTCGGGGCCGTAGGAGACGCCGATATTGCCGCCAGCGCCGAACAGCACCGCGACCCCGTCGGCCAGTTGTTCTGCCTTGATCTCAACCTTTGCGAACCGGTCCGCTTCCTGGGCGTGGCTGACAGTGGCGGTGGAGAGAGCGAGTGGCGCGGCCGCCAGCAGCAGCGCGGCCAAGCTTCTGGATAGTGGTTGTGGCATGGGTGGTGTCTCCTGTATTTATCTCGTCCGGCTGGCGCTTCCGCGCTTCTGTCGTTGTGATATCCCTGGGTTTGGGGCCTGAGGATATCAGATATTTTCGCGGCATAACATCGAATCCGGGACGCCGCTATCCCCTGGCGAAAAACATCAGGTTGACCAGCCGGCCGTCCTGCGGCGTTTTGCCGAAGGCCGGGCCGCTGTTGTGAAACATCCACGGACTGAACAGGATCAGCCGGTTGAAACGCATCGGCACGGTCATCACCCTGGTCCATTGCGCGGGATGGTTGGTATCCCTGTTCACCACATCCTCGATCAGCGCGTTGACGTCGGGATAGCCGGCCTGCTGGATGGACAGCAGATCGGTCGGCACGCGCTCCAGGCCGGTGCGCTTGTGGCGGAAAAATTCGGTGCCACCCCTGCAATCCTCCGGCCGCGATAGATAGAGTATGCCGGAATAAAAGGCCGGATCGATATGCACGCCGCTGCGCCCCTTGTCGCCTTTCAGGGTGATCCGGCAATGCAGATGGCTGGTGTTGGGTGCGGCCTTGACCGGCGCGTTGATGATCGCTGCGATGCGTTCGTTCAGTCCCTGGATATCGAGCGGACTGGTCGAGATATGGCCGGGATAATTGCCGTGCTTGTTGCCGGGATCATAGTCGAGCGCCAGCGCGGCGTTTCGCGCGGCCAGCGGGTCGGCGATGAAATCATCGATGATGAGCAGGGATGGCAGCATCAGGATGTCGGTCAGTCAGGCTTTGCAATATTGTTCATGTCCGGCGCTCTTTTCCTGATAATCTTTACAAACTTTACAGGGTTAAAGGAGAAATTTCCTGGTTCGGCCGCAATAGGCAACAATGCCGCCAAGCGTTTGGGAAGCAGAGTATAATTGGCGGGACGGATGATATCAGGCATTTCGCAACCCTATCATGGATGGCCAGCTGTAGGACATAATTTTCTGACCTCCTTTCGCCCTTCCTGTTCTGGATGATTGTCCGAAAAGAGCAGATTTCATTCTATTGCTTTTGCCCTTTGACACCATCTTTCACGATCGCACCGACCCAGCTCAAGGCCCTGGAAATTCTTCGGTCGCTTGTCCGGCTGCGGCACCGGTTTGGCACGGACGAGGTCAATATTGCTGCCTCCCCTTAAACCGCAGCGCTTTTGGCCGTTACTGGATCAGATTGATGAATCAGTAGAATATTCCTGATCGGACCGGCACTGTCCCACACGGTTGCGGGTCGATGCAGGGATGCACCAGTCTTCTGGTTGTCGATTCAGCGGGTCGGGTTGGCTGGTCCCTTCCCGACCCGCTCAATATCGACCGGGCCGGTCAGACCGGCGGTGGCGCCAAGGCCCAGACCAGCCTGATCAGCGAATTGCTGGGGCCATAATCCCCGCGGATATCCGGTCATTGACTCTCGGCTTCTTGAACTGGCGCCAGATATCGGAGCGAGATATCGACTGTTATTGCAATTTCGAGTGCGATTTGCCCGGGCAGAGCCCGAAGTCGCGATATAGGTATTATTGCGGAGGGAACGTGATAATGGGAACAGCTATTCCCCGGCCAGCCACCATCCGTTGCGCGACATATGGCGGAGGCCGAATGGCCATTTCGCCAGGGAAGATTTCGATTCATTTCTGCAACCATCGAGGGACACCATCACATGCTGGCCACAATCGAAAGAACCTGCCAATTGCTAGCACAACCATGAAAATTGATGTCGACCAGATCGTGACGGTCAGAAAGCATCGGGGCAAGCTGTTCCGCAAGGATTATTTTGGCAGCTATTTCTGGGATATCATATTGATATTGTACAGCCATGAAATCAACGAACGCCCGGTCGACGCGCGAGAGGTCGCCCGCAGGCTCGATCTCCGCCAATCCGCGGTGCTGCGATATCTCAAGATACTGTTCGCTGACGGGTTTGTCTGTGCCTATGAACATGGCACCGACCAGGAGTTCGATACCGCCCGCGACTGCCTCGCGCTGACCCGGCAGGGCTTCGAAAATGCCGGCGCCGTCATACAACGAATGCGCACAATCTTTTCCTGACAAGGGTCTGGCGATTCATAGTCGCTTGCCCGCTGGAGAATCCGGCAGGGACTGCCGGGGAGCCACGGGCAACGGTTTTCGCGACCAAGAACGCGATAAATGTCTTCAGTCGGTCAGATCTTCCCAGGCATCTTTCAGCTTGCCGAAAAAGCCGGTCGAATTGGGAGTCTCGTCGCCGGTTTCGGTTGCCTGGAAATCGCGCAATATCTGCCGCTGCTGCTTGGAAAGCCGGGTCGGGGTCTCGACCTCAATCTGGACCACCATATCGCCATTGCCGCGACCACGCAGGACCGGCATGCCGGCACCGCGCTGGTGAATCTGCTTGCCGCTCTGGATACCGGCCGGAATACGGATCGCGTGTTTCTCGCCGTCGAGGCCGGGAATGGTGATTTCGCCGCCCAGCGCCGCCAGCGTGAAGCTGATCGGGGCGCGGGTGAACAGGTTTGTCCCCTCGCGCTCGAAAATATGGTGCCGGATCAGGTGGATGAAAATATAGAGATCGCCGGCCGGAGCGCCGCGCGCGCCGGCTTCGCCCTTGCCGGACAGACGGATCCGGGTGCCGGTATCGACACCAGGCGGAATTTCGACTTCGAGCGTCTGCGGCTTGTCGACCCGGCCCTCGCCATAACAGACATGGCAGGGGCTTTCGATCACTTCGCCGCGTCCCTGGCAACTCGCGCAGGTGCGCTCCACAACAAAAAAGCCCTGCTGGGCCCGCACCTTGCCGTGGCCGTGACAGGTCGGACAGCGCCGGACACCGGTTCCCGGCTCGGCGCCGGAACCGTCGCATTCGTCACAGGCCACGGAAACGTCAATTTCTATTTCGGTATGCTTGCCGTGATAGGCTTCTTCCAGCGTGATTTCCATATCGTAGCGCAAATCCGCGCCGCGCGCCGGGCCGCGTTGCTGCTGACCGCCAAAGCCAGCGCCTGCGCCGCCACCGAATATGGTTTCAAAAATATCGCCGATGTCATTGAAGGCGGCACCACCGAAACCACCGCCGCCGGCATTGTTGCCGCCGCCGTTGGTGAAGGCCGCATGACCATAGCGGTCATAGGCGGCGCGTTTCTGCGGGTCCTTCAGAACATCATAGGCTTCGCTGATCGTCTTGAACCTGGCTTCTGCTTCTGCGTCGCCGGGGTTCTTGTCCGGATGCCATTGCATCGCCAGCTTGCGATAGGATGATTTCAGCGTCGCGCCATCACAATCGCGCGAGACGTTCAGTTGCTCATAATAATCGGTTTCGGATGCCATACTCATGCTTCCCCCAAAGCGAGAAGGCCGTCGTTCCGCCCCAGAGCGGGGGCACCGGCATCAAAGGCCAGCGTCCCCGGCTGGGCGGAAGCGACGGTCCAGTTTTTACTCAGCCGCCTTGGCGTCATCTTTCTTGTCATCATCGGAGTCATCGACTTCCGAGAATTCGGCATCGACAACATCGTCATCAGCCGCCTTGGCTGCTGCGTCTGCTGCCGCCGCATCACCGGCCTCACCACCAGCGGCCTGTTCGGCTTCATAGATTTTCTGACCCATCTGCATGGAAACCTGCGCCAGCGCTTCCGACTTGGTCTTCATCGCCTCGGCATCGCCACCTTCAATCGCTTCCTTGGTTTCCTTGACCGCCGCCTCAATCTGGCCTTTCAGATCAGCGTCAATCTTGTCGCCATGCTCTTCCAGCTGCTTCTCGGTGGTATGGACAAGGCTTTCCGCGTTGTTCTTCGCTTCCGCATCGGCTCGCCGCTTCTTGTCTTCTTCGGCAAATTTCTCAGCGTCCTGCACCATCTGTTCGATATCGCTATCGCTCAGTCCGCCGGAAGCCTGGATCTTGATCTGCTGTTCCTTGCCGGTGCCCTTGTCCTTCGCGGACACGTTGACGATGCCGTTGGCATCAATATCAAAGGTCACGTCAATCTGCGGGACGCCGCGGGGTGCGGGGGGAATGCCAACCAGATCAAACTGGCCCAGCATCTTGTTGTCAGCCGCCATTTCGCGCTCGCCCTGGAACACGCGGATCGTCACCGCCTGCTGATTGTCGTCGGCGGTCGAGTAGACCTGCGACTTTTTTGTCGGGATCGTGGTGTTGCGGTCGATCATGCGGGTGAACACGCCGCCAAGGGTTTCGATGCCCAGCGACAAAGGTGTCACGTCGAGCAGAAGCACGTCCTTGACATCGCCCTGCAGAACGCCGGCCTGAATGGCGGCGCCCATGGCAACGACTTCATCCGGGTTCACGCCGACATGCGCCTCTCGACCGAAGAATTTCTCCACCGTGCCACGAACCAGAGGCATGCGGGTCATGCCGCCAACCATCACGACATCGTCGATGTCCTTGGCTTCGACGCCAGCGTCCTTCAGTGCCTTTTTGCAGGGTTCGAGGGTCCGCTTGACGAGATCGCCAACCAGCTTTTCCAGATCGGAACGGCTGATCGTCTTGACCAGATGCTTTGGTCCGTTCTGGTCCGCGGTGATGAATGGCAGGTTGATTTCGGTCGTCTGCGCGCTCGACAGTTCGATTTTTGCCTTTTCGGCAGCTTCCTTGAGGCGCTGCAGCGCGAGCTTGTCCTTGGTCAGGTCAATGCTTTCGGCCTTCTTGAAGTCTGCGGCGAGAAACTCGACCAGCTTGGCATCAAAATCTTCACCGCCGAGGAACGTGTCACCGTTGGTGGATTTGACTTCGAAAACGCCGTCGCCAATTTCGAGAATCGAGATATCGAACGTACCGCCGCCCAGGTCATAGACGGCAATTGTCTTGCCGTCGCTCTTGTCCAGGCCATAGGCCAGCGCCGCAGCGGTTGGCTCGTTGATAATGCGCAGAACTTCGAGGCCGGCGATCTTGCCGGCATCCTTGGTTGCCTGACGCTGGGCGTCATTAAAATAGGCAGGGGTGGTAATAACCGCCTGGGTTACGGTTTCGCCGAGATAGGCCTCAGCCGTCTCTTTCATTTTCTGCAGGGTGTAGGCCGAAATCTGCGACGGGCTATATTCTTCGCCGCCTGCCTTGACCCAGGCATCGCCGTTTGGACCCTTGACGATTTCATAGGGAACCAGTTCCATGTCCTTTTTCGTCATCGGATCGTCGAACCGGCGACCGATCAGACGCTTCACTGCAAAGATCGTGCTTTCCGGATTGGTGACGGCCTGGCGCTTGGCCGGCTGACCAATGAGACGCTCGCCATCCTTGGTGAAAGCGACGACAGACGGAGTGGTTCGCGCGCCTTCTGCATTTTCAATGACTTTTGGCTTGCCGCCATCCATAACGGCAACACAGCTGTTGGTGGTGCCCAGATCAATTCCGATAACTTTACCCATAAATCCCTCAATCAATTTTCTAACATTAGCAAAATTGCCGCCCGGCCCTGTTCAATCGGCACCGTTACGGCTTCGTCAAGCGATATAGGTGGCATTTTTCTTGGCACAAGACGTGAGTCCCTCTACATTTGAAAAATCAACGCAAAACAACCATATCGGATGAGATTTGCAACGGTTTAACGAGGTATCCCCATGAACAAGATTGCCATCCTGCTCGCCGCGTCCGCGTCATTGTTGCTCGCCTCCTGCGGTCAGGGGGATTTTCTCCACGCGGACAAGGCCGTGGTCAATCTGTCGCCCGTGGAAGGGAATCCCTCGGCTGGCTATATGAATCTCCATGGTGGCCGGGTGGACGTCGCGCTCGTGGGGGTCACGTCCGACGATGTGCTGCGCATGGAGATGCACAAGACGGTCGAGAATAACGGCATGACGAGCATGGCCAAGCTCAAGTCGATTCCGGTTCCGGCTGGCCAGACGGTAAAGCTGGAACCCGGCGGCAAGCATCTGATGATCTGGGGCGTCGGCGAAGGATCAAGGCAACGCGGGCTGCTGACCATGACGTTGATCTTTTCGAATGATGACCGCATCGAGATCAATGCCGTGATCAAAAAGGCCGGCGAGGCCGCACCTGCTGCTGAATGATCGGGCCTGCCGATGACCGGCCGCGCACTGACCGCAGCGGAAGTCACTCTGTGCCAGTCGGTCTTCGGGCAGGTGATCGACTATGGTCAGGTGACCGTGTTCAACCGCAAATGGTGGCCGTTCCAGAACCGGCGGGTGACGATGGCACCGGATGGCAATCTCTGGTTTCATCCGAAAAGCGGGCTCTTCTGTGATGATTTTTGCGGGGCTCCGCGCAATGTCCAGGCGCTTTTCATCCACGAAATGGTGCATGTCTGGCAGCATCAGCAGGGCGTGTTCCTTCCGCTGGCGCGCCACCCCTTCTCTCGCTATGACTATGAACTCCAGCCGGGCAAGGCCTTTGCCCAATATGGTATTGAACAGCAGGCCGAGATAGTCAGCCACTATTTCCTGCTGCAAAGCGGCGCGCGATTGAAAAATGGCTATGGGTTGGCAGATTACAGGGATTTGCTGCCCTTCTAGGCGGTGATCTCAGGTACGGGCAATGTTTGACCTGCGCTGGATTGCAGCGATCTGATCCTTGATGTGCAGCCGGATCCGCTTGAGTTGCTGCATTTCCTGCTGGCGGCCAGCCGCCCTGCAATTGTCAATCAGACGGTTCAATCGCCGGTGCTTCTGCTTCAGTGTTTCCAGATAGTTTTGCATGAACTTCTCCTTCCCCCTTTGTTAGATCGGGAGAGGTCATTGATCTAATCGAAATATATCTGCTATTTTGATCTATCTTTTCTATCGATATTCCGGAAGAGCGCTTTATCAGGCCGCCGGCGGCCATCGCCAGTTTACGGCAACAGTCCGAGTTTTTCGCGCATTGTCCAGCGAGTCAGCATGAGTACGGCGACTACCGCCAGTCCGCCGGCCAGACCGGTCCAGATCCCGATCCCCTGCCAGTCCTGCCAGAAGGCCAGACCGGCACCGACACCGATGCCGATGAACCAGTAGCCCATCAGGGCGAAGAGCATCGGCATCGTGGTATCGTGCAGGCCGCGGAGCATGCCGGCACCGACGACCTGGGCCCCGTCCACAATCTGGAAGATTGCGGCAATCGCGAGAAAACTGACCGCCAGAGCCGCGACCTCGGCATTGCCGGGAGCGCTGGCATCGATGAACATCGAGATCAGCAGATCGGGGGCCAGAACGAATATCAGGGCCATCGCTGCCATGAACGAGGTGCCGAGCAGGAAACTGACCCAGCCCGCGCGCATGATGCCGGCATGGTTCTTGCGGCCATATTGGATGCCCACCCGCACGGTGGCGGCCTGGCCCAGCCCCATCGGGACCATGAAGGTCAGCGCGGCCAGCTGCAGGGCAATGGCATGCGCCGCCACGGATTCGGCGCTGATCAGTCCCATCAGCAGGGCGGCAAGCCCGAATACAGAGCCTTCGAGCCCCATGGTGATGGCGATCGGCAGGCCGAGCTTCCACATCGTCCGGAACCGCTGCCAGTCGCTGCGCCAGAAGCGCCCGAACAGATGATAGCGGCGAAAGCGCTTGTGACAGATAACCACCAGCGCCATTCCGGCAAACATCAGGACATTGGTCATGACGCTGCCGATACCGGCGCCGATGACGCCAAATTCCGGAACCCCGAACTTGCCGAAGATCAGGGCATAGTTGAAAAGGCCATTGGCGAGGACGCCGATGATGCTGATGATCAGCGCCGTTACCGGCTGTTCCAGGGCGGAAATGAAATTGCGCAGGATGATGAAGAACAGAAAGGGCAGGATCGACCACATATAGGCGCTGATATAGGTGCCCGCCATTGCCGCCAGGTCAGGCTGCTGGCCGAAGACGAGCAGGATAGTCTCGGTATTCCAGAGTATGATCCAGAAAGGCAGAATAACCGCCGTCGCGGCCCACATGGCCTGCCGGAACGTGCGACGAACGTCACGAACGCTGTTGCCCATGCGCCCGATCTCGGTCGCCATCATCGGGGCAGAGGCGGTAATCAGGCCCATGCAGAAGATCGCCGCGCTCATCGCCAGATTGAACCCGAGCGTGGCCGCAGCAAGTTCCCGCGCGCCCAGCCAGCCCAGCATCAGCACGTCGGTGGCACCGATCAGGGCCATCGTCAGGTTGGACAGAATCAGCGGCCAGGCAAGCGCCACCGTGACGCGCAGTTCATGCCGCCAGGGATGTTGCTCTCGCAGGCCAAGGGACGCGCTTGTCATCGGCGCGCGTTAGCCCAAGGCGCAACGCGAGGCCAGTGAAACCGCGCGTCCGCCTAATGGGTCAGAAGATTATTTCGAGATTATCTCGGGTCGTCGGGATAGCCGCGCAGACCGTAGCAATCGTCATCAAGCCGTCCGTTGCGATCATAGCCGTCGCAGCCGTCATCCTTGTCGATGAAATATCCGCCAGCCGCACCGGCTGCCGCACCAATGGCCGCGCCTTCAAGCACGTTGCCGCCGGTGATCGCGCCAATCGCGGCACCGGCTGCTGCGCCGGCCCCGGCACCTTCCGCAGCGTAATTTTCCGCACAGGCCGTCAGGCTCAGTGCAGCCGCAGTTGCCAGTGCCACTTGTCTTGTCCGTCCGATCATCGTCATTCTCCTGATATTATGGCTTGTCCCCCAACAAACACGCAGCAGGGTCTATGGTTCCTGAACAAAGGAAAATTTTGGGGCAAAGCGCTTTGCTGGTGCGACCGGTTGTTGTGGGCAGTGAGACGGCCGGCCCGAGCGCTTCATGGCCGGTCGGGCCGCGATCACGGAATTAGCAGTTGCACCGCAGGCTTGGCCTCTGCCATTAGGCAGCGGTCAAGTTTCAGGGGACATCATGCTATCGGCTATCGGACTTATCGGCGGGCTGGCGCTGCTCATCTGGATGACGGTGCGCGGGGTGAATATCCTGATCGCGGGACCGGTGGCGGCAGCGGTGGTAGCGCTGACCAGCGGCATTGCCTGGCTGCCGCCACTCGCCGCTGCCGGCGCGCCGGATTTTGCCACGGCCTATATGGATGGCTTTGTCGGCTTTTTCGCCAGCTGGTTCTTCATGTTTTTGCTCGGCGCGATATTCGGCGAGATCATGGGGGCGAGCGGAGCGGCGGCCAGCGTCGCCCACTGGATCATCGAGAAGATCGGGATCAGGCATGCTGTGCTGGCGGTGGTCGCGGCCTGCGCGGTGCTGACCTATGGCGGGGTCAGCGTGTTCATCGTCTCGTTCAGCGTCTATTCGCTGGCGGTGCATCTGTTTCGCGAGGCGGATCTGCCGCGGCGGTTCATCCCGGCCGCGCTCGCCTTCGGGTCGGTCACCTTCACCATGACCAGCGCCGGCAGCCCGGAAATCCAGAATCTGATCCCGATGGAATATCTTGGCACCACCGCCTATGCCGGCTGGCAGGTCAGCCTGGTGGTTGCGCTGTTCATGGCGGTGACCGGCCATTTCTGGCTCAATCACATGGTCAGGCGCGCGGTCGCCAAGGGCGAGCATTTCGTCGGCCGGGAAAGCGATGACGATAACAGCGACTTTGGTAATCTGCCCGCCCCGCTGCTCTGCATCCTGCCCTTGGTCGCGGTGCTGGCGATCTTCCTGGTCTTCCAATATCCGCAGGACATGGGGCCATTGTCGGCGATCCTGCCGCAGCAATCGCTCGACAAATGGGCCCTGGTCGCGGCGCTCGGCACGGGAGCGGCGGTGGCGCTGATGGTCGGCTATCAGAAGCTCAAATCAATGCCGGAAGCCTTTTCCCGCGGCGCGACCAGCGCGGTGGTCGCGATCACCAATACCTGCGCGGTGGTCGGATTTGGCTCGGTCGCGCAATTGTCTCCGGCATTCCAGGAAGCGCTGGCGCTGGTCCAGAATATCCCGGGCAGTCCGCTGATCGGTGCGGCGATCGCGGTCACCGTGATCGCAGGCCTGACCGGCTCGGCCAGCGGCGGCCAGTCGATCGCCCTGCCGCTGATCGCACCGCATTATCTGGATGCCGGGGCGCAGCCGGACGAGCTGCACCGGGTCGTCGCCATCTCTTCCGGTGCGCTCGACAGCCTGCCGCACAATGGCTATGTCGTGACCACGATCCGCGCGGTCTGCGGCGAGACGCACAGGGACGCCTATGGCGCGGTCGGGGCCCTGACCGTGGTGATTCCGGTGGTCGGCACGATCATCGCGGTGATCCTGTTCACGATGATCTGATGACGGTCTCGACCCGCCTCTACCGGGCCACCGACCGGCAGGCCTTTGTCGAGCTCAACCGCAACTGGATCGAGGAATATTTCGTGCTCGAGGCCAGCGACCGCGAGCAGCTGGAAAGACCGGAAGCCTCGATAGTGGGCAAAGGCGGGCAGATCGTGATCGCCGAGCTGGACGGAGTGGTGGTCGGGACCGGAGCCATATTGCCGCCGCATCACGAACCGGATGACGGTCGCAAATGGCTGGAGATCGTCAAGATGGCAGCACGCAAGGACCTGCGCGGACAGGGTATCGGCCGGGCGGTGATGGACGCTCTGATCGTGCAGGCCCGCGCCATGGCCGCGGATGCGATCTGGCTGGAAACCAACGCCGATCTCAAGGCCGCCGTCCGACTGTACGAACGCAGCGGCTTTCGCCATCTGGGCGCGGACGAATTGTGGCCGACGCCTTATGCACGCTGCAATGTGCAGATGGCGCTGCTGTTGGAAGACAGGTGAGATAGCGTCAGGGCTGAGTCTGTCGGAGCACGGTTCGCCCCCAGAGGCCCTTCGACAGGCTCAGGACGAACGGTGTATCGCAGCAGGGTCGGATGAATAGGATCGCTTCAAGTCCGTTCGTCCTGAGCTTGTCGAAGGACGCTTCTCGTCCGACAGGCGTGCTTCGACAGGCTCAGCACTAACGGCATCTACGGCAGAACCCTATTTCAGCCGCTCGATCCTGCCGGCCGCCTCGTCGAGGATCGCGGCGACGTCGAGGATCTTGTCCGAGCCCTTGTCCTCGTGCGCCAGCCGGATGCGGACCGCGCTTTTCAGATTGTGCATCGCCCGGCGGATCGAGGCACCGTCGCTGGCCTCGCCCATTTTCGACACCCCGTCGAGCCGTTCGAGAATATGGTCGACATGCTCCTGCTCTTCCGCGAGCCTGGCGGAGCCGCGTTCGGTGATCGAATAGATTTTCTTGCCGTCATCGTCGACCGCCTCGTCGATCAGGTCCATTTCCGCCATCAGCGTTAGCGTTGGATAGACGATCCCCGGACTGGGCGCATATTGGCCGCCGGTCATTTCCTCGATCTGGCGGATCAGGTCATAGCCGTGCCGTGGCTCCTCGGCGATCAGGTGCAGCAGCACTAGCCGCAATTCCCCGCGCCGGAACATCCGTCCCCGCCGCTTGCCCTTGACCCCTTCGAACGCCGCCTCGGCAAAGGCGCGGGCGAACTTCTGGCCGATTTCCGGGTTCCAGCCATGGCCTCGGCTACCTCTGGATCCGCCGGGCCCGAATTTTCTTCCATGTATCATTTTTATATCTCTTTATGTCTAAGTTCGGTTTAAGATATATCTTTATTGGATTTCGGCAAGAGTGAATTTGCCGGCAATGGGCAAGCTTTTGATTTTCAGATATTCTTTTGGGCCTCGGATGCTTCCAATTCTTCCATTTCCTCACATTGGCTAGTCGGCAGCGAGCCGTCCGGTTGCTAGTCCCGGCACCGAAAGGAAATCATGATGGATCTGGGAATTGCCGGCAAAAAGGCCCTGGTCAACGGCGGCAGCGCGGGGCTGGGCCGCGGGGCGGCACTGGCGCTGGCCAGGGAGAAGACGGAATTGTTCATCACCGCCCGCGGCGAGGAAAGGCTGATGACGGTCTGCGAG